>Ga0302156_10000968_pt1 | contig 26506 bp, 20 predicted proteins | sample I_Bog_N3_2_FD_193503 | JGI IMG/M metagenome (GOLD analysis project Ga0302156, IMG submission 193503) | Peat permafrost microbial communities from Stordalen Mire near Abisko, Sweden - I_Bog_N3_2 | ecosystem: Environmental > Terrestrial > Soil > Wetlands > Peat | place: Sweden: Abisko, Stordalen... | reverse complement strand
AATCCTCCTTCTCTGCGTCCCAAACTACCCCGGCAGCCACAAAGGCTGGCTCAACCGCACGCGGATGCGTCCGCCGCCGCAGCGGCTTCGTTCAAGTCGCCAATCCGGAAGTAACTCACAATACCGGGCGGGTTACACCCTAGATGATGGTAGTGGTGCGGTTTGAATTTCCATGGGGATTAAAATGGCGCTAGACAGTGGGCATGGCTACGAAGAAGAAGCTCGCGCCGCCCTGGCAAGCGGGGTCTTCATTTTCTGCTTATCTAGCACACTTTGACTATGCCAATGAGCTGCTGATGTTGCCGAATACCTTTGTGACCGCCGTAGCGACATGGTTCACACCGGCGATCGCAGCCAGGGCGATCAAGCAAACTAGAAGGGTATACTCGACCAAATCCTGGCCCTGTTCGCCGCTCATCAGCCCTTGGAATTTCATATACAGCTTCAGAGACAGCTCGCTCATTTGGTCATCTCCTATTGGTTCAAATAATTGCAAGACAAGGGCCAGATTTTCCCGTTGCTGGCCCTTTGTTATTTGAGCAACACACTTCTATGCAATTTAAAGCCCTTCGCGATGGCTGGTTCAATGGCCCGTTTACGCCATTGCACATTAAATCGACGTGATTTGGCTCACGTTGGGTCCGAGTTGCCGGTCATTCGGGCGCAACTCGCGAGATTGCCGATCCTTGTCGCGGTAAAGCAAGCACTTTACGCGTGCGGAAGAGTGAGTTGACCTCTGACCGTTCGATAGTGCAATGCTCGGCAATGCACTCGAAAGTTTCATCGCGGAAGTAGAACAAAAAATGCCTTCCGGCACCGTTCGGCGAGCGAACGGATCGCCAGTCTTTGGGTGCATCCAGCAACGCAGCGTCACCTTGAACTAGATAGAACTCACCCCATTCAGGTGCAAGTTTGCTGAATCTGCATTGACCCAAATACCAGCCGTGGTCGTTGGTCGAGCCGAGACGGTACCGCTCGCATCGGACGAAGCGAAGGATGCCAATTTCATCTTCCTGAAACTCAGGGAACTGGAATGGATTAACGCAGAACTTGAGCAAGACATCGTCGGCCTGAACCTCAACAGAAGGAAATGGAGCATTGGGTTGAGCATTCCAACCATTGTTGAGCTTTTGAAACGACGCTTTCATATCAACGGTACCCGCACCGTCGCAGCTGCTCGACGTCAGCTTAGACGCTCCTAGTGTATCCTCGCCGTTCTGGATGTATGGTCGCCTACTCTTCCCTTTGACGATTGTTCGCCTCGAAACCGGATCGGCCTCCCCAAAAATGATTAAGGTCCGGTTGGACGGCGACTCTGGAGTAACGGGAGTGAGACTGAGAACACGCATTCCGTCTCTTCTATGGTGAGAACAGGACCCTTAGACCAATCGCAAGCCCCGTCCCTGGCCGAGCACTCCGGGTCCCACCTTTGAATCCTGAGATTTCCTTACTTCCGCGCGGCTCACTCAACTCAAACCCACCAGCCTCTCCACCTACTTTTTCACCACTTCAACGCGCCGGTTCTGCGAGCGCCCAAGCTCGGTGTCGTTGCTGCTGACCGGATGGCTCGCACCAAATCCCTGGGTTGTCAGCCTGCTCGCATCCACGCCTGCGGCCACCAGGTATGCTTTCACTGAGAGTGCGCGCTTCTCCGAGAGGGTCTGATTATGCGCGTCCCCGCCCACATTGTCCGTATAACCTTCTATCCCGAAGCTCCACGTCGGCTGGGTGCGAGCCGCAGCGATCAGAGCATCCAAAGTTGGCTTGGATTCGGCTTTCAGGTGGTCGGAGTCGGAGTCGAACAGAATCCCGTAAAGACGCGCACGCCCTTCGCTCTTCAACTGCTCCACCACGCCGTTCGCACCCCCAGGCTTCCAATGCGGGCACGAGCCAACATCCTTCGCAACGCGCTTGCCGCGCCAATCCCCTGAGGGCGCGCCTTTGTCAGCTTCATTCCACCAGTACCCTGTAAATGACTGCCCATCATCGGAGAAGATCAGCATTGCCGGGCCGCCATGCCGAGGCCCCGCAACTTCGCCCTCAGTCCAGTTGAACCGCAGCACTCTCCCTTCAAATCCGCCGTTCTCGATCAGGCCGTTGTTATGCTCATAACAACCGTTCACAGCCGCGCCGGTTTGCTGCATGTGGAAGTTTCCATACGAGGAAGAGAACGTACCGGAGTTATCAGTCAGCGGACGTTTCTCCATGGGCTTGCCATAGGCGTAGACATCCATGATCTCCATGTACTTTGCATCGCCCCAGTTGTTGAGAACGGTCAGCCGCAGATACCGCCCGGTCGCCTGCGTCTTCAGCATGAACTTCTGGTGGTCCCGGGTCTGTGCCAAAGACGGCGTGGCGATCACGGTGAACCCTCCGTCCTCGCGATCAGAGATCTCGACCTTCACATCTTTGGCCCCGCGCCCGGGGTTCTCCACCTGGGCGGTGTCGAAGGCCAGGCTGGTGATCGCGCTCTTTTCCGCCATCTCGAAAACGAAGACCTTGGGCGTCAAGTCACCTGATTTGGTGGCCCAGCCTGTGCTGGGCAACTCATCCAGCAGAGATTCCGGCGACCAGTTACCGCTATCGGAATAGGAGGGCGGCGCTTGCACAACCAGCGCGCCCGCGCCCCATGAAAGCTGGTTCGACTCGGCCGAACCGCCGCCGGACTGGGCGGAAAGCCTGGTCAACTGCAGAAGGATCGCGCACAGCAACGCAATCCAGGTGGAAGTCCTGACTATTCTCATCGAATCCTCGCGAGGCACCGAGTTTATTGCAGAGGAGCGCTCCGGTCAAGACGCATTTTGTGCGATTAGCCCTGCACGAAGAAGCCGCGATTCCCAGCTCCGCACGCGACGCAAGCCTTACGTCGTCGTCCCTCGGCGGCCATTTATAACACGGCTCCTTGCGTACGGGACTTGATGGTTCTGCTGCGCGAATTCCAGAGCTCCGGTCGGTTGGTCGCCCACCCGTCAGTAACTGGTTGAGTAATAGCCCGCCAAGGTCTGTGAAGCCGACAGCGCCGCGTTCCTTGGAGGTTCCGCTCACCTCCGCCCAAAATCGACCGTTTTAGTCCAGCGAGCAGGATCACTCCTCGAAAACGTTAGGTTCCTATCGGGACTGCCCCGGCAGGCGAGGCGAGGTCGAGCCTGCTGCATTGGTCCGGGGCAGTTTCGATAGGATCGTTTGAACTGAGCCTGCGGTGTTTGCGGCGGATGCGGTGATCTACCTATGTACTTTCAATGGCGCCGTCCCGCCGATCGTGGCTATTGTGAGCACGGAACTGAGCCAGCCGAGCGAGGAGAAGCCCTTCAGTGAGGGAAGTTGAGTGCCGCAATGTGTGCGCGAGTGCCGAAAACAGGGCGCGTGAGCAGCTTGCGGGCATGGGACGGCGTTGCATGCGTGAGCGTGCCACGGGGCGACGGGAGTAGATGAATGGTGTGCCATGGATGTTTTATGAGCTGTCGATGCTGCGCCTCTGCGGGGTTGCGAGACCCTGGTCGGAGCGGAAGTAAAGTTGAGCGCTGGTGACCCGTTCAATGACCAACATAGTTCCGGCGCAAACCGGACAGCGCATCAGGTTAGCCGTCTCAGGGTGATCAGTGCCGGGCGCTGGGCCCAGCAACTGGCGGCAGCATGCGAGGGCGGTCTGCCTTCTTCGGTTGGCGAACAGTCCGAAGTGGCGAATGCGGACCAGCCCTTTGGGCATGACGTGAAGAAGAAATCGGCGCAGGAACTCATCTGCGGAAACCGTCATGACCTTGTTCTTGCCGCCGTGCGCATAGTCTCGCCAGCGGAAGGAGACACGATGGTTCTCAAAGGCCACAAGTCGGTGGTTGGAGATGGCAACGCGATGCGTGTAGCGAGCCAGATAGTTGAGGACATGTTCGGCGCCGCCGAAGGGTGGCTTTGCGTAGACGACCCAGTCTTTTTGGCCGAGCAGCCAGAGGAAGTGACTGAATGCGTCAGGTGAAGCAAGCTGTCGCAGTGAGCCGTGGAACTGCAGTCTGTCCTGGTTGAACAGTTCACGGAGTTGGCCGCAGAAGTCGTCGCGGAAGACACGGCTGAGTCGCTTGACGGGCAGGAAGAATCGGCGCGAAGAATCGATCCATCTGGAGCCATCGAGAGCCAAACTGCCGGCGGGAACGATGTAGTGGACATGGGGATGATGCTCGAGGTTCTGTCCCCAGGTATGTAGCACGCCGAGGAATCCGATGTCAGCTCCCAAGTGCCTGGGATCGCGAGCCAACTCGATCATCGTCGCGGCGCTGGCGCGGTAGAGCAGATCGTAGAGTAGCTGCTTGTTCTGGAGAACAAGCGCGGAGAGTTCGTGTGGCAGCGTGAAAACGACGTGGAAGTACGGCGCGGGCAACAGCTCTGCCGAGCGCGCGGCGAGCCATTTTGCGCGCGCGTTCCCCTGGCACTTGGGGCAGTGCCGATTGCGGCATGAGTTGAAGGAGATGGCCTGATGGCCGCAGCGAACACACTGGTCGCGATGACCGCCCAGCGCCGCGGTGCGGCACCGGACGATGGCATCGAGCACCTTGCGATGCGCCCATGCAAGGTGAGACTTGTGCCCTTCCCAGAATCTGTTGCCCGCTGCGCGGACGATGTCGGCCACCTCGAGGGTGGGCGGGCTCACCGCTTCATCAACCTCCTGGACCGCTTCACTTCATCGGGGCTCGAGACCTCGATGGCTTCCAGAGGACTGGCGACAGCCTGCAGATGGCGGCGGGACAGATGCAGGTAGAGTGCCGTGTCGCCGATCTTGGCATGGCCAAGCAGAACCTGGATAGTGCGCAGGTCAGCACCGGCTTCAAGCATGTGCGTCGCGAAGCTGTGTCGAAGCAAATGAGGCGCGACACGCTTGTTGATGGCGGCCCGCTTACCAGCTTCGTTGACGGCCTTCCACACCACCTTCGGGGTAATGGGCTTATCGGCCCGCCAGTTGTTCACCGTGCCTGGGAACAGGTAGGTCCTGGGCTTCATCCAGCGCCAGTACTCACGCAGAGTCTCTAACAGCTTGGGACTCAATAGAACATCGCGGTCCCGGCCGCCCTTGCCCTTGCGGACGCGAATGACCATGCGGTCGCTGTCGACATCGGAGACCTTCAGATGGCAAAGCTCCGAGCAGCGCATGCCGGTTGACCATGACCGGCAACTGCCCGTTGTACTCAGCCCCGAAGAAGTTCAGCGGCTGATTGATTCAGCAGAGAACCTGATGCGCCGCACCATGGTGATGACACTGTACTCACCCGTGATTCCTCACCCGTGATTGACCCGTCTTACGCGTATTTCGCCGTATTTAGGCGGCCTTGTAAGACGTGTAAGTAGTTGATTGTATTGGTTATTTGCGTTTTCATAACCCGTAGGTCGGCAGTTCGATCCTGCCTCCCGCCACCATATTTCCTCATTAGAATGAATGTTTTAGGAAGCCATGTAAGCTCACTTCTTCGCCGTGAGCAACCATAAAAATCCAGAGACTTCGATGTGCGAATTCCTGGCGGACGTTGATCACGCCAGAAAAATCGCGCTACACCAGCTACATCAAGTTGGCGAGGATGCCCACAGCAAGATTCAACCGATACCATCGTCTAATTGTTCAAAGCCCAGACCCATCCATTGACGCGGGAGCTCGTTCGTGGGCGATCGAGAACCTGAGGGCATCGACACAAGCAGCAAAAAACTGCGCGCATGGCATCCGCGTGAATTGACACAGGCAGAATTTTTCCACAAGATTCGGACATTTTTACGAATCGTTGCAGGAGCGGTTGGAATCTGCTCGTGTATAAGGATAGGCACGAGCGGTTGGTGCCGCGCCGAACTCAAAGGCGATGTCTGAGCTGCTCGATGGCCTGGGGCCAAACGGCAAGTTCATTGTTGTTGGCGCTGCCTTCGATCCGATAGAGGTCACACCGATCCAGCTCATCAATGGAAGCAAATCCATTCAGGGCTGGGCTGCGGGCACTCCAGCCGACTCCGAGGACACGCTGCGTTTTGCCGAACTTAGCAGCGTGCGTCCCATGATTGAAACCTATCCGCTGGAAAAGGCGGCCGAGGCGTATGCGCGCATGCTAAGCGGCAACGCAGAGTTTCGTGTCGTTCTGACCATGTGATGCTGGCCGATCGCGGCGAAGAGCAGGCTGTTGAGAACTGGTGATCCTGCTCTTGGAGGACCCCATTGAAAATCTCTAGTTTTCTGTGAGGCGGCCTCATCAAACGCACTACTAACCACAGGAGGAAACGGAATGCCAATCATTACGACCAAAGACGGTACGCAGATTTTCTTTAAAGACTGGGGCCCGAAGGACGCACAACCCATCGTTTTTCATCACGGCTGGCCCCTCAGCGCCGACGACTGGGACAATCAGTTGCTGTTCTTTCTTGCCAACGGCTATCGCGTCGTCGCGCATGACAGGCGCGGTCACGGCCGCTCCTCGCAAGTGGACACTGGCCACGACATGGGCCACTACGCGGCAGACGCCTCAGCAGTGGCCGAGCATCTCGACCTGAAGAATGCGGTCCACATCGGCCACTCCACGGGCGGTGGCGAAGTGGCGCGCTATGTCGCGAAATACGGCCAGCCGCAAGGCCGTGTGGCCAAAGCCGTGCTGATCTCCTCCGTGCCTCCGTTCATGCTCAAGACCGAGAACAATCCGGGCGGCACGCCGATCGATGTGTTCGACGGACTCCGCGCCGCTTTGGCTGCAAACCGGGCGCAGTTCTACGTCGATTTGCCTTCGGGTCCGTTTTACGGTTTCAACAGGCCGGGCGCGAAGATATCGCAGGGAACCATCCAGAATTGGTGGCGCCAGGGGATGATCGGCGGCGCGTTGGCCCAGTATGACGGCATCAAAGCATTTTCAGAGACAGACCAGACGGACGATCTGAAAGCGATCACGGTGCCGACCTTCGTAATGCAGGGCGACGATGATCAGATTGTCCCCTACAAAAACGCTTCCCTGCTGCAAGCGAAGCTGCTCAAGAACAGTACGCTCAAGATCTACCCCGGCTACCCCCACGGCATGATGACCACGCACGCCGACGTGATCAACGCAGACTTGCTGGCATTCATCCGGAGCTGAATCTGCTGCGGGGTCGCATCAGGCGGCTCCGCTTTTGCTGCCAGGCCGTGCGCGGGCAAGGTGCACCGTTACCGTTGGCTCTGGGAAGTGCGACTGCTTAAAGCAGCGGACCTCTCCATTCGGTTTTTGAGGCGCGAGATCGCGGCGGCTGTTTCATCCCTGCTGCCACCGGAACTTGCGCGACGCGTTCGCTCTATCTGCAACGACTCAGAATTCCCCCGGCGATGGCGCCAAGGGGAAGCACCTTGCTTACGCCGTTCATCCGGATTGCCTCCTTGGGCATGCCGAAGACCACGCAAGTCGCCTCGTCCTGCGCAATGGTGTAGGCGCCGGCCTGCATCATTTCGAGCATGCCGCGCGCTCCGTCGTCGCCCATGCCGGTCATGATGACGCCGACGGCATTCTGGCCTGCGTAGCGGGCAGCGGAACGGAACAGCACATCGACCGAGGGACGGTGCCGGCATACCAGAGGGCCGTCCTTGACTTCGACATAGTAGCGGGCGCCGCTCCGCTTGAGGAGCAGATGATGGTTGCCGGGTGCGATCAGCGCGCGTCCGCGGAGCACAGTGTCATTGGTCTCCGCCTCTTTGACGGAGACCTCGCAAACGCCGTCCAGGCGATTGGCAAAGGCGCGTGTGAAGAGTTCCGGCATGTGCTGCACGATGACAATACCGGGCGAATCAGCCGGCAATGCTTCGAGAAACGTCTTGAGCGCTTCAGTTCCACCCGTCGATGCGCCGACGACTACGACTTTCTCCGTGGTTTCGGCCATGGCGTGAGTGGCGGGTGACAGGACGGCGTCGGCGGTGAGCTTGGGTTCTACGGTGTGCATGGGACCGAGCGGACGCAGACGAGCGGCGGACGCGGCCTTCACCGCCTCGCAGAGGATCACGCGCGAATCCTCAAGAAACTGCTTGGTTCCCAGCTTGGGCTTGGTTATGATTTCCACCGCGCCATACTCAAGAGCCCGGAGAGTGCTCTGTGCACCCTCGTCGGCAAGGCTGGAACAGATGACCACCGGGATGGGATGCTGGCTCATGAGCTTCTTGAGGAATGTGAGCCCGTCCATGCGCGGCATTTCAATATCGAGAGTGATGACGTCCGGCACGTTTTCTGCGATGCGCTCGGCAGCAACATAGGGATCGCCGGCGGTTCCGATCACTTCGATTTCCGGGTCGGAGGAGAGAATCTCCGACAACGTCTGACGGACGACGGCGGAGTCGTCCACGATCAGTACGCGAACTTTCGCCGTTTTCACGATTGCAATCTCCCATTCCCTTATCGGCGGCGATTGGCGCGATGAGCTGTCCTGGGCTTATTTCGCGCCGGTTTCGGTGTGCCGGAATCGAGCCAGCGCAGCCGCACTTCCCCATGAACGGTCTCAAATGAGATGTGAACGCCCGCGGTGCCGCCAAGGCACGACGCAACCACGGTGAATCCCTCTTCGGCAAGCACCTGAAGGGCCGCCTCGTAGTTCTGCTTGCCTATGGTCTTCTGAGGATCGCTGCCGTTGATCGTCAGAACATCGTTGCCGCCAAAGAGCTTTACCAGCACCTCTCCGCGAACGGCACCGAGCGAATCCAGCCGGCTGGCGATGTCGTGGATGGCAAAGTCGACATAACGCCGTGCTGCGCTCACGTTCATTCCCGTCCTCTGGGCTGGCGGGCAGCTTGGCATCATGGGATGGCAAATCGCGCCGATGCCCAGCCGGGGCACTAAAAACGTAATGCCCACGCAGGAGCCAAGCACGGTGCGCAAGACGGCAGGCTGCGACACCAGATGCGATTCCCCTGGCTGCACATAGATCTCCAGGATTGGCGTGTCAGGCCCGGCCATCGATCCTCCGGTAAAGAGCGGGAGCGATTGGCGCAATCGGGAGATCCAACTCGTGCAACGTCTCGGCGTGTCCCATGAACAAATAGCTTCGGGGCCGCAGGTGTTGCGTGATCTTCTCCAGGATGCTCTGCTGCGTCGGCCGGTCGAAGTAGATGATCACGTTGCGGCAGAAGATGACGTCGAATCTCTCCTGCATCCCGTAGTCGGAGTCCATGAAGTTGAGGCGGCGAAACTCGACAAGGCGGCGCAACTCAGGCACCACGCGCACGCGCTCGAAACTCCGCTCCCGGCCACGCATGAAATATTTGACCTTAAGGTTCTGCGGCACCGGCCGAACGGCATCGGTGGAGTAGATTCCAAGCCCTGCCCTCTTCAGTACAGTGGTCGAGATGTCGGTGGCAATAATTCTGAAGGCAAAGCCGGGATGCGTCAGCCCGTATTCGCTCAGCACCATCGCGAGGGTATATGGCTCCTCGCCCGTCGAACACGCCGCACTCCAAACCAGGAGCGGTCTTCGCGCGGCATTCGCAGCGAGGAATTCAGGGACTGCGGTGGCGGTCAGGAATTCGAAGTGCCGCGGCTCACGAAAAAAATCCGTCTTATTCGTTGTCACTACGTCGATGAGATGAACCAGCTCGTCCCGCAGGCCTTCGCGGGAAAACAGATAGTCGCAATACTCGGCGTAGGAGTGAATCGCGAGATCCTTCAATCTTCGCCGGATTCGCCCCTCGAGCATGGTCTTTTTTTCGGAACCGAGGTTGATCCCGGCTTGGTCGTATACGAGTTCGCGGAGGCGCGAATAGTCTCTGGACGAGATGACTTCTTCGTGATTATGCATAGTGGAAAAATGGGGCGGAGTGAACCGCCCCATGCCTTTCTTACGCGGCTGCCTCTAGGAGGGCCTTGCCGGATTGCTGGGTATGTACCGCAGCCAGTTCCTCGGCCGAGAAGACGCGATCGATGTCGAGAATCATGATGAACTGCGTGTCGCGCTTGCCCATGCCGCGGATAAAGTCGGTGCGGATGTGGGCGCCTATGCGCGGCGCGGGTTCAATCTGCTCGGGTTCGAGATCGATCACTTCCTCCACCGAGTCCGCCAGGGCGCCGATCACGATGGACTCGTTCTCGAGCACCACTTCGACAACTACGATGCAGGTGTTGCGCGTGTTTTCCGTTTTCGACATTCCGAAACATAGCCGGAAATCGACGACGGGAACCACGCTTCCCCGCAGGTTGATCACCCCGGCCATGAAATCGGGCGTGCGGGGGATGGCGGTAATGGGCGTGAGATCGAGCACTTCTCTCACCTTCGCCACATCGGTGGCAAAAACCTCGTTGCCGAGCTTGAAGGTGAGATACTGCCGCGTCTCAGTGATTTCGCAAACGCTCATGTGTTCACTCCTTTTCCGTTTTTGAAAACTGGGGCGGATCTCCTTGCGGAAGATCCGCCTTCGCGGTTAGTAACGCTCGAATTCAGCGTCCATTTCGTCGTGCTTGTCATTGAGCCGCAGGTTGACGCCGGACTTCCCGGCAGCTTTCGCAGCCGGAGCCGGGCCGTGGCCGTTGGGTTTAGCAGCCCTGGTTGGAGCCGCCACTGACTGCTTGGCCGGCTTGGCTGCCGCGCCCCGCCGTCCATGTGCGCCATTCTCATCCCCCGTATGGAAGAAGGAGAGCGCGCTGACCAACTGTTCGGATTGGCCGGTCAGCTCCTCGGTCGTCGATGCCATCTCCTCCGATGCCGACGCATTCTGCTGGATCACCTGCTCCAGTTGCTGCAGCGCCTTGTTGATCTGCTCGGCGCCGGTATCCTGCTCCTTGCTGGCCGAAGAGATCTCCTGCACCAGTTCGGCGGTGCGCTGGATGTCGGGCACCAGCTTGTCCAGCATCTCGCCCGATTTTTCCGAGACTTTCAGCGTTGTGGCGGAGAGCTGGTTGATCTCTCCGGCCGCCTTCTGCGAGCGCTCGGCCAGCTTGCGCACTTCCGCTGCGACCACGGCAAAACCCTTGCCATGTTCGCCCGCGCGCGCCGCCTCGATGGCCGCGTTGAGCGCCAGCAGGTTGGTCTGGCGCGCAATCTCCTCGATGATGGAAATCTTGTTGGCGATCTCCTTCATCGCAGCCACCGCTTCGAGCACGCTCTTGCCGCTTTCAAGAGCATCCTTGGCGCTCTTGTTGGCGATCTTGTCGGTCTGTTGCGCGTTATCGGCATTCTGCTTGATGTTGGAGACCATCTCCTCCATCGACGACGAGGCTTCTTCGGCCGCAGCCGCCTGCGCGCTCGCGCCCTTCGAAACCTGAATCGAGGCCGTCGAGATGGACTGGCTGGCCGCCGACACCTCGCCGGCAATGGAACGGATATCGGAGACTGTCTGCGTCAGCCCGCTCACCATCGACCCCAGAGCTTGCATCAGCTTGTCCTGCGCCGAACGTTCGCGGATTTCCACGGTCAAGTTTCCATTCGCGATCTCATCCGCAGCCGCGGTGATTTCGTTCATGGCCGTGACCAGCGTGTTCAGGTTGTTCTTGATGGTGTTGAAGTCGCCGTTGTAGGTGTCGGTGATCTGCGGAGGCACATCGCCCTTGGAGATCATGTCCACATAGCGCGCAGCGACGTTTAAGGGACCAATCACCGCGTCCAGCGTCTCGTTCACACCCTGCACGATCTTGCGGTAATCGCCCTGGTGTTTGCTGGCGTCGGCGCGCGTGGCTAGTTTGCCATCGACCGCCGCCTTGACAAGTATCCCGGCATCCGCCACCAGCGCGTTGACAGCGTCGATGCACGTGTTCAGGTTGTTCTTGATAGTGTTGAAATCCCCGTTGTAGGTGTCGGTGATCTTCGCAGGGATTGCACCCTTGGAGATCTGGTCGACGTAGTTGGCCGCGACGTTGAGCGGACCGATCACCGCGTCGAGCGTTTCGTTCACGCCCTGCACGATCTTGCGATAGTCGCCTTGGTGTTTGCTGGCGTCAGCGCGCGTGGCCAGCTTGCCTTCGACCGCCGCCTTGGCCAACATGGCCGCGTCGGCAACTAGCGCATTCACGACATCGATGCACATGTTCAGGTTGTTTTTGATGGTGTTGAAGTCGCCGTTGTAAGTCGCCGTGATCTTGTCCGGGATGTCGCCCTTGCTGATCTGCTCCACGTACTTGGCGGAAACATTCAGCGGGGCGATCACCGCATCCAGAATGGTGTTCACGCCGCGCACGATCTCCGCGTACGCGCCCTTGAACTGATCTTGATGCCCGCGCTCGCTCAACTTGCCGGCGTTCGCAGCTTCGGTAAGCCGCGCCAGTTCCTTATGCAGATCCTGCAGAACCTGAGCCACGTTATTGATGGCCTGCTTCATCTTTTCGTGGTCGCCCTTGTAGGTATGGGCGATCAGCTCGTCGATCTTACCGTTGGAGACCTGGGCCAAAATGCGATTGCCTTCGCCGATAGGCAGAAGGATCGCATCCAGCATGGTGTTTACGCCACGCACAATCTCGGCGAACGCACCCTGGAACTGCTCCGGCTTGCCGCGATCGGAAAGTTGTCCTTCCTTCGAAGCCTCGATCAGCCGCGCCATTTCCTTTTGTAGCCCTTGCGTCACAACGGCCACATTGTTGACCGCGACCTTCATCTTTTCGTGATCGCCCTTGTAGGTTTGGGCGATCAGCTCGTCGATTTTGCCATTGGAGATTTGAGCGAGAATGCGATTGCCTTCGCCGATAGGCAGAAGGATCGCGTCCAGCATGGTGTTTACGCCGCGCACAATCTCGGCGAACGCGCCCTGGAACTGCTCGGGATTGCCGCGATCGGAAAGTCGGCCTTCCTTCGAAGCCTCGATCAGCCGCGCCATTTCCTTTTGCAGGGCCTGGGTAACCATCGCGACATTGTTGACGGCGACCTTCATCTTCTCGTGATCGCCCTTGTAGGTTGCGGTGATCAGCTCGTCGATCTTGCCGCTGGAGATTTGCGCCAGAATGCGGTTGCCTTCGCCGATGGGCAGCAGGATCGCGTCCAGCATCTCGTTCACGCCCTGAATCAACTCGCGATGCACGCCATTGAAGAGCGTGGCTTTGCCACGTTCACTCAGGCGTCCTTCTTTGGAGGCATCCAACAGGCGCATGACCTCCTGCAGCACCAACATCATGTCGTCTTCCTGGCCCGCCCTCTTGTTCACCCGTTCACGGCCTGCGTGCCCTTCATCGCCGCGAGTATCATCGACTTGCCCGTTGCCGGGGCCATGCAGCCGCCGGCCTTCACTTACCACTGCTGTTCCCATGGGTCCTCTCCCCTCCTTTGGGATCTTTCTCTGCTCGATCCGTGATCTTCCGGCCATCCCGCGAAGAAGTAGCCGTTTGCGACAGGAGGAGCATGAGACATTCCGGGTTGACTCGCCTATACCTGTGCACTGGCACTCGGTCCAATGCTGCCTCTGCCCGCAAGGGCCGTAAAATCCACACTGTTTTCCGGAGGGCCGGCCTGCGCCGTCAACGTGCGGCCTCCTCTGCCGCGCGCCTCTTCGCGCATCGCGTCCTGAATCAGGCGTTCGGGATCGAGAATCAGAGCCACGGTTCCGTTGCCCAGAATGGTGGCGCCTGAAACCACCTGAACCTGGCGGTAAAAGCGCCCCAGGCTCTTGATGACCGTCTGGCAATTGCCCAGCACCTGGTCCACGACAAATCCGAACCGGCCTTCGCCGGTTTCGACCAGCATGATCTGCTCGATCTCGGGCGCTCGCGAGCGCTCGTGGAAGTGCTCGCGCAGCCGGATATAAGGCACCAGCTCCCCGCGCACATTGGCGATGTGCTTGCCGTTGGCGCGGGCAATGTCCTGGCGCGTCAGCTCAATGCACTCCAGGGTGATCGAGAGCGGCAGCACGAAGCATGCATCGCCCACGCCCACCAGCAGACCGTCGATGATGGCCATGGTCAGCGGCAGACGCAACGTGACGCTGGTGCCCAGCCCCGGCTTGCTCTGGACTTCGACCGCGCCGCGCAGGCTCTCCACCCGCTGGCGGACCACATCCATGCCCACGCCGCGGCCGGAAACATCGGTGACTTGCTTGGCGGTCGAAAATCCCGGCTCGAAAAGCAGCGCAAAGGTCTGGCTCTCGGTCAACTGCGCTTCAGCGGAGATGAGACCTCTCTCGACCGCGCGGCGGCGCACCGCGTCTGCATCAATGCCGCGGCCATCGTCAGTCACCGTCACCAGCACGCTGGCGCCGGAATGCCGCGCCGCAAGACGAATGGTTGCGGTAAGCGATTTTCCGCTGGCCGCGCGCACATCGGCCGGCTCGATGCCGTGGTCCATGCTGTTGCGGATGAGATGCATCAACGGGTCGCCCAACTGCTCGATGACGGTTTTGTCGAGCTCCGTGTCCGCGCCCTCGATGGTTAGTTCCACGTTTTTCTCGAGGTCGCGCGCCAGGTCGTGCACCAGCCGCCGGAACTTTTCGAACGTGCTGCGGATGGGCATCATGCGAATGTTCATGGAGCTTTCGCGAAGGGCCGAAGTCAACCGCTCTACTTCTTCAGAGACGGCGGTGACCTCGGCGTCATCGCGTTGGTTCGAAAGCTCGCTGAGCCGCGCCTGCACCGTCACCAGCTCTCCGACCAAGTCCACAAACTGGTCCAGCTTGGCCGCCGGCACGCGCAGACTCGAAGCCTGGTCCGGCTTGTCGTAGCTGCGGCGGCCCGGCGAAGCGCTGCGGCCATCTTCGAGAGCCCGCGCCGTCTTCTCTGCGTCCGAGGCGGACAAAGTCCGCGTTACGGCCGGCGCGGGATCGCTGGCCGCAGCGATGCTCAACTCACACGCGTCTTCGACAAAAATGAAGACATCGCGAATCGCCTCCCGGCCCGCAACCGTGGCCAGGTCCATCTCCCACCAGACGTAGCATCGCTCGGGATCGATTTCGCCGAGCGGAGGCACCGCGTCCATGATTGCTCTGGCCGAAAGCTCGCCCAACTCGCGCAGTTCATGGAGCAGAAGAGATGGATTGGCGCCGCAGCGCATCAGGTCCGGCCCGGGGACAAAGCGGATGTGCCAGTTCTCGATGGCGCCGGCCGCAGCCGAGACGGCAACGCGCGCCGGTTGAGTTTTCTTCGCCGCATCTTTCTTCGCCGCGTCCTTCTTCGCCGCATCGTCGCGTTCTTCGATCCCGGCCAGCTTGCGGACGCTCGAGAGGATGGCGGCACAGGCGGCCGGATCGACGGGCGCTGCGCCTGCCGCGCCCTCTTCCAGCAGGGCGCGAATCTGGTCCAGCGCGGCCAGGGTAAGGTCGATCAGCTCGGCGCTGATTTGGAGCCGCCCCGTGCGGACCTCGTCGAAAGCGGTCTCCAGGTTGTGGGTAAAAGAGGCCAGCTTCTCGAAGCCGAACATGGCGCCGGAGCCCTTGATGGTGTGCAGGCCGCGGAAGATGCGGCTCACCAGCTCCGTATCTTTCGGATTCTCGTTCAGTGCGAGAAGCGCAGATTCCAGCTCCGTCAGGATCTCCCGCGCCTCCTCGCGGAAGCTCTGCTTGAACTGCTCGGCGTTGCTTGGGCCCTGGGGTTGCGCCATCTGTCCATTCATCCTGTAAAACCGGGTACCGGAAACTCTTCAATGCCAGCCTCGGCGAGTGCGCATCGGACTGTCTCCGGCGTTTGGCCTTTGAACCCGAACTCCACACCCACCCGTTGCGCTTCGCGCGCCGCCGCCCACAGCAACTGCACGGCGGTAACGTCAAGACCGGTCGCCGATTCCAGGGACACGTAAACCGCCGAACCGGACTTGAGTTTCTCGATCAGGAGATCCTTCAACTCGGCCGCGCAGCCGATGTCGATGCCACCCTCGAGGTGAATGAAGGTCAGCGCGTCGTTCTGTTCGAGAGTCACCGGCACGTATTGTTCCTCACCACGCGGTTTTCCCGTTCGATCTTTGTTTTTGCCGTTTGCCCGCCGCGTATTGTCAACGCTCCGCCGGCATCGCGAGGTCCGAGAACACGACCCGCAAAGAGCAATTGATTCTCAGTGCGGTGTGCGCTCCTTGCCCGGAGTGTTCCGGCCGGTCACGTCGGCCTGCTCGTCGCTGACGCCTACGTGATCGGCCAGTATTGAGCATTCTTGAATCAAATCCGAAGCAGGAATTGTTAGCTTTATCTCATCGGCTCGGTCGGCTGACCCTCACGATCCACTCTGGTGATTTCATGCGGCGGGAATGGCTTCGGCGCTCGCCCTTTCTGCAATTTGACCGATAGAACCATTGCCGGACTAAAAACCAATGGGAGATGCACGATGGCATTGATGACCTGGAGGGACCAGTACTCGGTCGGCATTGAAACCCTGGACAATCAGCACAAAGCGGTCTTGAGGATTCTCAACGAAATTCATGCGGCATCCCTGAGAGGCAAGGCTCGGGAAGTTGCCGGCCCGCTTCTTAGCCAGCTCGTTTGCTTGGCGGGCGAGCATTTCTCAACGGAGGAGCGGCTCATGGAGTCAACCAGATTCCCCGGGCTGGCCGGGCATCGCGCCGAGCACCAGAAGCTGACCGGCAAGTTGAGGGAATTTGTCTCCCGCCACGAGAAGGGCGACGCCGCGGTGTACGCCCAACTGCTGCATTTCTTGCGCGACTGGCTCAACAAGCACGAGCAGACTGAGGATCAGGAATATGCGCGCTGGGTGGGCGCGTGTGGCGTCAAGTGAGTGAAGGCGCAAGTAGCCGGTGCGGACCTCTGGCTGGGGCTTAACGGCGGTCACGAGCGGCGTCGACCGAAGGCGCTGCCGCGGGAGGCTGATTTCCAAAGAGACGCCGCCGCAATGACGCGGGAGCGTTTGCAGGAAATTCGAAGAGCCTTAACATCTCGGCGAAAACCGCCGATAAGGGGAGCATGCGGGGATGCAGACGGGTGAGGCGTCCCGCACCACGCTCGAGGCTGGTGAGCAGGCCACCATACGCTTTCCGAGGAAGTTTAGATGGCCATGAAAGTTCTTGTCGTCGATGATTCCATCACAATGGTGATGAGCCTCAAGACTACCCTGACGATGAACGGTTTTGAGGTGGAGACTGCCGACAACGGCAAGACGGCGCTGGACAAATTGCAAGCGGGTGTCAAACCCAACCTCATCGTCACCGACATCAATATGCCGGTGATGGGGGGGCTCGAGTTGATCGGCAAAGTGCGCGCGATGCCAGGGCTGAAGTTCGTCCCGATCCTGACTCTAACCACGGAAAGCGACGCCACCAAGCGCGAGGCGGGCAGGAGCGCCGGCGCCACCGGGTGGATCGTCAAGCCAGTTTCCGGCGATGACCTGATCCGCGTCATCAAGAAAGTCCTGCCGGGAGCTTGAGAACATGGCGTCCGCCGCAGCCCAGATTCGCAACGACCTCTCCTCCAACGCCGGATTCGAAGAGGCGAAGGGCAGTGATGCGAGGATGCTAGATGGCTTTCGCCTGCACCGCGCTCGCAACCGGCTACTCTCTCAGGCGGCGGCTGGAACCGGGTGCGCCGCGATCCTCTATATGTTCCTGGCGCAAATGCTTGGGCCGGCTTTCGTTTCTTATTGGAGACAGACGGGCCTGCTGTTAATCGCGCTCGTCGTCCTTCCCCTTTGGATAGGAAAATGGCTGAACTGGGTCCAGGCACGGCGCGGGGTTGCCGAGCTCTGCCTGGCGGGAACCATGAGCAAGACCGAGCTGGCAGTCATGGCCATTCAGCGCGCGGCGATGAGAGACGAATTGAAGGCCTCCCAGCCGTATATCGACGTGATGCACGATCAGATCGGCGATTCGCTGGCCGAGTCTGAACGCGAGGTCATGGAGGTGATCGAACAGATCTGTCTCCTAAATGCAAAGGCCAGCCAGCAAAGGAAACACATCGCACTGTCGATTCAAAGCGGCAGGGACCTGACCGAAAGCACAAGGATGAAAGTAGAAAACAACCACCAGATCATCGCCGCAATCGAGATGCAGTTGGAGGAACAGAATAGCGAGTTCGCGCACAACTTCGAGCGCATCCAGGGCATGGCGAACGAGATCGCTTCGTTAACTACGCTCATCAAGGTCATTACCTCCATCGCTCAACAAACCAATCTTCTGGCCCTGAATGCGGAGATCGAGGCAGCGCGGGCGGGCGACGCCGGCCGCGGCTTCGCCGTGGTGGCCAATGAGGTGAGGAACCTGGCGGTGCTTTCGACCAAGGCGGCCGCCGACATTGGCGAGAGGATCCATGCCACCTGCAAGAAAGTCGATACGGAAATGAATCAGGCCAAGGCTTCGCTTGAGGAGCACGAGGCCAGCGACGTCATGAAGGTTCTGGTCGCCGACCTGGAAAACATGCAGCAGGATTTCAGCAGCAACAGCAAGCTGCTGCTTGAAGTCATCACCGAGGTGGACGCGAACTACGAGGAAAGCGTGATTCGCCTGTCTCAGGCGCTGGGACACATTCAGTTTCAGGATGTGATGCGGCAGAGAATGCAGCATGTGCAGGAAGCCATGGTGGAGATGCGCGACCACCTACAGAACCTGATGGAAAAGCCATGCGACCCTGCGTGGGACGGCACACTCGATATGACCTTCAAGGCCATACTAGCTGGCCATCTGGAGAAATATCGCATGGCCAGCCAGACCGCCACCCACCTGGCCGTTTCCGGCGGCACGAACCAGACCGACCATAGCCGGCCAGCCATCGAGCTCTTCTGATCACTTGCAACCTGTTCCGTCTTGAAGACCGCTCCTGCCCCTGGGCAAAGTCACAGCCTCGCGTGTCGGTCAGGTGCAGACCGACAGATCGTCAACCAACGCAACGCCTGCGACAGAGACGCGAATTTACGGCGCAGCATACGGCAGAGGAGGCAGAGAATCCTGCAAAGAAGGAGGATAAGTTGTTGAATTTATTTGCTGCCCCCAGGGATTCTATCGTTCCAATAGAATCAATTGATTGCAGAGTTCTTTTGGTGCAGTACCCGGTTTGGTGCCCGGAAAATTTTGGGCATCTTCAAACCTCAATGTGGCTGCGCCCGGATCACACTGACACACAAAGAATCCCGGCCATCGCTGACCGTGGCTCTATGTTGGTGGGTACATCTGCCGACCGGAGCCTCGGATTTGGCTGATACTCAAACGGATGTCATCCAGCCATCACCGGCTTTTGCCAGCTTGTGATCTGATCCCACTGCTTCGGTAATTGATAGGTCTTCGCGTAATCTTTGATTGGCGGGCCGAGGATCTCAATCTTATTCAAATCCGACTGGCCTCGGTCACCCGCCTGGGCGCAGAACGTCAGATAGCCGATCTTGTTGAAGTCGACGCCCATGAGTTCCGCTCCGACGCGGTCAGCGGCTAGCCAATCCAGGCTGGCGATGCAAACCTTGTGCGCTACCGGCGTACCGTTGACCGGGCCGGTGCCTTCCATGCCTTCGTATCCATCGATCACTGCAAGGTGAGGATGCAGTTTGGCGGAGAGAGCATACAAGTTGTAATTGATGCCATATGTGCCTCCGCCGTGGGTGACACGTTTGCCGCTCATGGGCCGGTTGGCCGCATCCTTGAGCGCCGAGCCGACGACCACATTCTTCAATGAGAGCGTGATGCCAACCAGGTCGTGCGTCTTCAGCTTGGCCGCAGAGATGACGAAGTTGTCCGGGTCGAGCATCGTCTTCGCCATGCGGCAGGGATGGGGTTGAAAATCCTTCTGGTCGATGCACTGCACCACTTGGAAATCATCCTTGTCGAGGTCGACGAGTTTTACGCCGTATTGAGCGACAAACTTGTTGTAACCAAGGCTCTCGAAACCATCCAGCGCCGAACCCGTGGCCGGCGACTCGGCAATTGCGATGTCCTTTTTGCCGATTGACCTCAGGAACTCCAGAATGCCTTCCAGATTGTCGGCGTGGGAGGCAGACAATGGGCGGTTGGGAATGACGTTGTTGGGCTTGATGATGACTCGCTTCTTGCCAATAGCGGCGGCAATCTCCTTCTTGAACGGCTCCAGCGACTTGAACGCAATGTTGGCGCGATCATCGCCGGCGGCCAGAGATACAAGGCTTGTCGAGCTTTTCGAAGCGGCCGAAGTAACATCGGCGCCCCATGCCGAAGGACGGCCCCAGGTCGCCGCCGCGACCGTGCCGACGGCCACTGTCGATTGCAGGAAGTTTCTCCGGGAAGTCAAACAGCCGGTTGTCATATTCCCAACCCTCTCTGTCACCAACGCGGAAAGCCGCGGAACGGCTTCCAGTCTCCCCATTTCGATTTACCGGTGACGCAATAGTATAGCCCCGTTCGGCCTCGTCCAACCATTGTTTCTGAATTTATTTCAAATGAGAACATCGAGACACGTGAAGTGTCGATTCTAGGCAATAAATAGTTACAAATGTTTGACTTACTACGAATTCTCCGGTCCAGCTCCGTGGCTGGACTTGGCATCATGTTAAGCCGAGACTAGCTCCTCCGGGTGCGAAATTCTTGCCCTATGGCAGCGAGGGTCCGGCCGTCCAGCACTCGACATGCTCGCGGAAAGACGATTTGCTCCTCGACCTGAATGTGCTGCACTGAAAGACGCTTCAGCTTTTCGGTGCACGACCGCAATCGCGGTTGGTCTTCCGGACGAAGCTCTCCGGCTGATATTCACGTCGAGTAGAAAGCCTCAACCATCGCGCTAAGTCGATCTGTCTGGCGCCGGTTAACCTCCAGAGCGATGAGATCCTCGGAGTCCCCGGAAATGGTTTGGGCGCGAAGCCGCGGAAAAAGGGATTGCTCCTCATCTGCTGTGTGCCGTGACCCATCCACGCGAAGACAGTTCATCGCAGATCGTACCGCCGCAATTTCATCGCTCGTCAATTCCCTGCCCGCAGCACGGTCCGCAATGACCCACAGAACGTGGAGAGATCTCCTGATCTTGCGGTGACAATCTTTCAGCACGCCGATCGGATCGTCGAATTCCCAGTCCAGCCTCACACCTGTCCGCACCTCCAGGTGCGACACTTTTTCCTTCGGGCTTTTTTTCGCCCCATGCCAACGATTCGCAAGGCGCCTCGTTTCGCGCCGAGTATCGCCACTCATTGCCAAGTTTAGGGTCATGACGGGAACGGAATGCCGAGTTCGCGAGTCATTATGGGCTCGACTGATTTCTGGAGGGTGGATGCATCGTATCCGAGGATGGATTCGAGGAGCATTCCGTAGTACAAAGAAGTGAATCCCCAGAAGCGCGTCTGGCCAAGGCCTTCGCCGGTTTCCGCATTGTAGTATTCGCGGAGCACGGGGTTCTTGAGCAGGGCCATGTTGAAGAGGCGAGTGGCGAGCTCGCGCGCCTCGGCTTGGTATCCATAAGCGCGCAGTCCCTGAAAAATCATGTAATTGGTCGGCGCCCAGGTGGAACCCCGCCAATTGCATTCGTGGTGCGAGCCCTGATAGTAGTCGGGCTCTGTCTTCGCATAGCTTGCCACTGGATACGCCAGCCAGAACTCATCCGGGTTGAGCAGATGTTCGTGGATCATGCGTTGGGCACGCTCAGGTTTGGCTACGCCGGCAAAAAGCGGCATGAAGTTTGTGGCAGACTTCACGTAAACGCGCTGACCGGTCTTCTCATTGCGATCGAAGTACATGCCCTGCTTCTGATCCCAGAAAGCAAAATTCATGATTTCGCCCAGCTGGTCGGCATGGCGGTCGAATTCTTTGCTGTCTGCATCGCGTTTCAAGTGCGTGGCGATCACCGCCATGGCGCGTAGCTCGCGGACAAGGTACGAGGCCAGATCCACGCCTTCTATTGCAAAGGAGCTGAGTGCACCGGCGCGCGACCATTGGTTGTCGGTCCCCGCAGCGTCCGCCGAGTTCCAGACGGGCAAACCATTGTGGTCCGAGTCATAGGAGAACCACTTGTCGATGTACTTCACCAGGCGGTCATAGTAGTTGCCGCGGAGCCATTCGTAGTCGTCGTGATTCTGCTTGCACCCCAGCACCGCCAGTTGGGCGAGGAACGGCTTGAAGTGCTGCCGGTCGCGCTGCGCGATCAGGCTGCGACTGATGTAGCCATCCGGCTGCTGGCGGTTGAGGAACTCCTTGAGGTTGGTAAAGCAATAAGGCCACACTCCGTAGTACGAGAGATAGAGATTCTCAAAGTACAGATCCCAGTCGTAGTACTCGTTATAGGGGTAGCCGGTGAGAAAGGTGCCCTCGACACCCGGAATGTGACGCAGGCCGTTGGCCTGGATGTCAGTATTCACGGCACGGAGGCGGTGATTGAGTTCGGTCCAACTGCCGGCGCCAATCTCGTTGTAGAGGGTCTTTGCCGCAGACGTGGAGGGCGGCGCCACCGGGGTGTCGCTGGGCGTTGAGGCGGCAGCCGCAACAGCTTGTGCCAGGACTTGACGGCTTATGAATTCGTGCCCCAAAAGTGAGGCGGATCCGACAAGCATTGTTCGCCGGGTAACGGACATGATCGTCTTCCTCTTTTCTATCTTCAATCAATCCTAATCGCGCCGCTTGTTGCGGCGCGCGAGTTTTCCATCAGGTGCAAATGCTAGAGTTGGACTTCCCGCCCGCACTTCGTCGGACATGATTGCCTCAGCCTCGGCAGCGGCCGCGTGTTCGACGAGCAGGTTGGCCAGATAACGCGCGTTGCGGGGCGAAAAAATGAGACGACCAATGCCGCTTGCGTCCGGTTTTATATCTGGATGAATGATGACGACTTCTTGTGTGTCATCCGTTCGCGTTACTTCCAACAACGCCGCAACCTTATCCATAAGCCAGCCAACTCCTTTCCCGAGGGAGCACGGTTTGGACTTGGGGACTTGAACTGGATTCATCAGACTCGGCGTGATCTGACCGGCGTTCATCGGATGAATGGATCGAAATATCTTCGCTTCCTTCTCACGATGTTCAGTTCAAGGGTGAATCGAATAAGGGAAGCCTGGTGCGGAGGGGCGGCGTCGTGAACGACGACGCCTCTCCGGGTTGATATTTGTCTTGCAATTAGAACGTGAAGTGTCCAGACATCTGCCAGTCACGCGGAGACGTGCCGGGCGCCGAGACTTCTCCGAAGGTTGTAGAACCCACGCCCCAACCTGCACTGGGGCCGCCCCAGATCATCTTGTTCAGGAAGTTCGAGCAGTCCGCCTGCAAGATGAACGCCATCTTTTCGTGAAGGAAGGGGAAGGCGCGCCGGATGGAGAGGTTGTCGGTTTGATTGCCGGGACTGCGAATGCCATACGCCGCGGTGCGAGGCGCATTGCCAATCAGGTATTGGGCGGAGTTGGCGGTGGTTGAAATATTCGCCGGCTGTGAGAACGCATTGATGTCGAGGTACTTGATGTTGCTCGCATTGGCGAACACGTAGCCATTAGGCCCGCTGCCGAACTTGCCATTGATGCGGGGACTGCCGGAGTATCCAGGAGTGAGAGAAGGCATGCAGGTATAAGCATTCAGAGTCGTATAGCCGTTCGCGCATTGGCCGCCCGAGCTCCACGTAACGCCAAACGGTCCACCGGAGCTGTACTGGTAAACTCCGGAGATCGTCCATCCACCGGCAAGTTGCGTGACCAGCCAGTTGTTGGCGCCGATCTTCCCCTTGCCGAAGGGAAGCTGATAGACGGCGTAGGTATTCAAAATGAACGGCGCTGAGGTCGAAGTCCAGGAGCGATCGATACGGTCCTGCTTGTAGGCTTGCCGGTGGCCGTCGATGGCCGATGCCGGGATGGCCCAACCGCTGCGGAAGTTGCCATCGTCTCCAATGTTCTTTGAGAACGTGAAGTTGAAATTGAAGGCGAGGCCGTGGGCCGTGCGCTGGCTTACAGTGGCCTGAATCGCCTCATAACTGTAGTTCTCCACAAAGGCGCCACCCCATCCGTCCTGAAGGCCGCTGTATTGCGGAAATGCCGTCAGCATTTGCTGGATGGTTAGATTGGCATTGGAAGGTGCTGCATTCGCAGCATTGATAAAGAATGCGGGGTTTGGCAATCCGGACATCGCCGCATTCAAGGTGTTCACATTCGCTGTCGTCGCAGGCGCAGTCAAAATAGAAACCGTTGAGCCTTTGGAGTTCACTCCGTTAACAGCGCCGAGGTTGGCACGGTAAAGGGGATTCGGCTCATTGTTCCAGTATCCGCGCGCATTCTGTGCGCCGCTGTCCCAGGTGTGATGGGCCTCGTCTCCCACATAGTTGATGTTCAGGGTGATGTCTTTGGTGAGGGTCCGCTCGATGCCCAAGTTCCAGAAAGTGTACATCGGCGCGCGCCCGCCCGCATAGGGATCGTCGTACCCCATCTGGCCCGCGGTCACGACTTGGCCGCTTCCGTTGAGGTAGTTGCCGGTATTCAGGATGGTACTCGCCGCGCCCGGCGTGGGAGCGGAAGGATAGACAAAGCCCGGCCCGAACAACGATGTGTTGGAACTGTTCAGATAAAACGATGGACCGGCGGTGGGGCCGGAAAGAGTATCTCCGAGCGCCTGGGCTGTGGTGTTGAAACCGAGGGCTTGGCCCGCGCCATTGGAAGCGCCAGGGCCGCCGGAGGTGCGTCCGCCGCCGGTGCCTCCGCCCTGCGAATAGACGATACCGGAAGCCGCCCGAATCACGGTCTTGCTGTCGAGTGCGTAATCAAGACCCAATCGCGGGCCAAAGTTCTTGTAGTAGGTCGTCAAAGGTGTCTTGCAGCCGCAGCTAAAGCCTGATCCGCCGTAACTCCCCGCAAACTCCAACGCTCCAAGCGTCCCTGTAGCCGAGTTCGTGGCGGTTGGATTCAGGAAGGTGAAGTGGTTGAATTTCTCATGCAACGGGGGTAGGTAGTCCCAGCGCAGCCCGTAACTCACGGTCAACTTGGGGGCGAGTTTGTAGGTATCCTCAACAAACGGCGCGATCTGTTTGATGCGGCTGTAGATGGTGGCCACATTTTGCAGCGGGAGCGATATGCCCGTGGCGCCGCTGCCGGTTGCGCCCACGGCGCCCAAAAGGAAGCTGGCGTATCCATAGCCGGTTGACTTGGTATCGATCGCTGAGCTGGCTGCCGCGAAGTTTGCCGTGGCATATTGGTCGAAGGCCAGTGAGAGAACACCGGTGTACGTGGCAGGGTTGGCGTTGTTGAGACCTTCAAACTGGTAGGTCATACCAAAGGTGAACTGATGTTTGCCCTTGATCCACAGTACGTTGTCGACCAATGCATAGTTGTTGGGGATGGTGAGCTGGGTTGAGGCGGAATTGCTGTTGGTGGTCCACGTGGTGGGGTTTACGGTCGTTGCGCCAGAGGTTGAGAACGAGACGCCCGGAAACTCCTGTCCCGCCTGCCCCAGAGGCAAATTGGTTACGCCCATGGTGCCAATCTCGTATTGCGACACACCCTGAGTGGGGTTGGTGATCGGCATGTAAAACCGCGTGTAGCCGACCTTGAACTGATTGGTCAGGTGGTCATTGAACGTGTGCACTTCCTCGACGTTGTATTGTTTGGGGACGATGGTGGCATAATCGCCCACAGCATACGGCAGCGGAAGATATGGAGAACCGAAGTTGTTGAGATACACAAACTGCCCCATCGCGCCAACAGAAGATATGCGGTCTTTCGGGCTAAAGTCGTAGTCCACGCGCCAGTCGTAAAGATGGCTGTCGCGCCCGTTGATTTGCGTGCCAAGATAGTTATTCGTCTGCACAGCCGTATTCACATTGCCCGACAGGTTTGCGTTCGGCGAACCTGGATAGTTGGGCAGGAACGACTCCATCTTCTGCGTGATCGCCGAAATTCTGCCGGGAGGGATCACGTTGTTCTTGCCGTTATACGAAAACGCTGTACGTGTGCAGGTACTGCCAACACAACTGTTGGTTGCCGGATCGAAGATGAAAGGGTCGTTAGCGGCATCGGCGAGTGCTGAAAAATCGGCCCCAGTCCCGGATCCGCCTTCCTCTGCGGCAGTGGGAATCGTGAGCTGGCCAGGGGTATCGTTCAAGCGGGAGTGGTATTTGTCGTAGGCGACGAAGAAGAACACCTTGCTTCCCGTATGAGGGACTCGGCCGCCTACGGATCCTGACATCTCATTTGCGTGCTCGATATTCTTCGGCGCGGGTATTGTCTGTCCCGCGGCGTTCTTTACGGTTGCTTCCTTTTGCGAGAAGTTCCATGCGTCCAGGACAGTGTTGCGAACGTAATCCGAGGCCTGGCCATGAAAATCGTGGCCCCCGGATTTCATGGTGTAATTCGATGCGCCGGCCCCCATGTATTCCGCCGGAGGCACGCTGGTGGTTATCTGGAACTGATCGACAGCTTCAACGCTCATGCTTAACGCGACCGTGCGGTTGTCGCCCTGTTGATTGATGGTCTCGGATGGCACGCCATCCAGATAGAGATAGCCCTGGTAGTTGGAAAGACCGGCAATGAGCGGCGTGCGGGAGCCGGCCTGAGCGCCCGGCAAGAGCACGGCAAATGCAGTGGGATCGCGCTGCTGCGTGGTGGACATGACAATGGGCAAAGCAGCGTAATCTTGATTCTCCATAATCCCTTCGAGGATGGGACTTTCCGTATCCAGTACCGGCGGGGCCGAGGTTACAGTCACGGTCTCAGTCGCAGCGCCGACCGCGAGAACGGGGCTGAAAGCCAATTCACCCAGGGCGTCGACGCGGAGATTCTCCTGCGTCATGTTTTTGTACCCTTTG
>Ga0302156_10000966_pt1 | contig 26539 bp, 28 predicted proteins | sample I_Bog_N3_2_FD_193503 | JGI IMG/M metagenome (GOLD analysis project Ga0302156, IMG submission 193503) | Peat permafrost microbial communities from Stordalen Mire near Abisko, Sweden - I_Bog_N3_2 | ecosystem: Environmental > Terrestrial > Soil > Wetlands > Peat | place: Sweden: Abisko, Stordalen... | reverse complement strand
TTCAATACAGGCGTCTTCGGTGCAAAAACGCCGCTCCAGTTCCAGCAACGTTCTCGGATAATCCTCGTCCATGGCAAAAAACACTACATCTTGGGGTTGGTGGCGTCAAGTAAATACCCCTATTTGTTTTTTTGGGGGGGTGGTGGTGATGGGGTGGGAAGTTGGAGGCGGGGTATTGGGGGTGGGCGGAGAGGACTATTTGCTTTTTGTTTGGAGCAGGCGGAGTCATGGATGGCGCGATAGGACACACATGGAAGGCGCGCAGAACACGGGAATCCAAATACGGGGGGCCCAGGGGAAGGGCCGTATCCTGCAAGCTGAAGGGGTGATGGGATGTTTGGCAGAAAGTAACTTCCGAGTAGGCGGTCATTCGTGCAGAATGGACCAAAACTGATGGCCACCCGGATTTATAGATGGGCGCCTGCGACACCCGACCAATTACTTAAGTCGAAACGGCATGTGCGGCCCTCCTGGATTTGGCTCAAGTCAATTTTGTTCTTTTCGTTCTTTGGGCATATTGGCAGCCTGTCCGTCAAGATTTCATTCCGTTCACGAGGTTCATCAACGACATAGAACAGCGCAACAATATGCCCATCTTGTACATAACCTTGATGTGGTCCACACGGTACGAGTGCGAGTACTTCAGTGATGCCATTGATGACGACAATATTGTCATCAGGGTACGGCCGGGAGTTGCCTTTTACCTTTGCCAGCTTTTTCCCTTTCCTGTCTCTCACTATGAATTTCACATCCGGGCCTCGAAGCACCGTGTACGTGTTCATGTCGACTGAAACGTCTTTGCGCGTAAGTCCCGGCGGGAGTTCTATGCCCTTTGGCAGTCTCGACTCCTTGGCCAAGGTCCAGTTTGCCTCCAGGCATCCGGTCATCGCACAGGAAGAGACAAGGAGTACAACGACAAGCAGGTGTTTGCCTGCGCGTAGAAAGGCTTTCATTGTTCTCATCCCCTTTGCTTCAGCTTATGACGCTCGTCGGCAATGGACCTTCATGCCATTGATTGTGGCGCTTGCCTGCCGGGCGATGTGCCTTGATTGTGACACCTTCTAAAGCGTCACAACGCCTAGAACTATGCTCCGGACGGTTTGTCGCCTACTCGGAAAGAACATTCGGGATGGAGGGTTCAGCAGCAACCGCAGATCCCTCCGCTGCGGTCGGGATGACAGTGCTTGTTAGAGGGATGGTGGCGGGGTCTCAGGGACTTAGCCGTATCTTCACGGCGGACCCCTTCATGGGGTCGGGATGACATTGGTTTTTGGGATGGAAATGGGTGAGCGGGGCTAGACGGTGGAAGCTGCGGCGGCCTTGGAGGGCGGGGCGGCCAGGGTTGGGTCGTCGGGGATGAAGATCTGGAAGACTGTGCCGTGTGTTTGGCTGGATTTGGCGGGCCGGCTGCGGAGGTGCACAAAGCCGCGGTGCTTGGCGATGATTTCGTGGCTGACCCAGAGGCCGAGGCCGGTTCCGGTGACTTCCTTGGTGGTGAAGAAAGCTTCGAAGGCGCGATCGCGTACTTCGGGCTCCATGCCGGAGCCGGTGTCGGCAACGGTGAATCGGATGCCGGGTTCTGAGGGGGTTTTCCAGTTGCGGGAGCGGTGAGCGCGAACCAGGAGCCGGCCACCGGCCGCCGCGTCAATGACATTTCCAACGAGATTGGCGAAGACCTGGCGGAGTTCCCCGGAGAAGCAGAACAGGTCTAAGGCGGAGTCATAGCGGCGCTCAACCTGGATGCCGGCGTTGTTGAGGCGGACGCTGTAGAGGCTGAGGACTGAGTCAAGCAGTTCACCCATGTTGGCGCGGGTGGGAAGGGTGGACTGGCGGTAGAAGCGGAGGGTTTGCTGCGTAATTTCAGAGATGCGCTGGGCCTCATGTTCCGCCATTGCGACGTAGTTGAGAGCGGGGTCCTTGAGGTCACAATAATTGCGCAGCATGAAGAGCAGGTTGGTGATGGCCTCAAGGGGGTTGTTGATTTCGTGGGCGATGGAAGCGGCAAGGCGGCCCGTGGCGGCGAGCTTTTCAGTCTTTCGGAGGGCTTCCTCGCTGCGCTTGCGGTCGCTGGCATCGAGGACGATGACCCCGACCCAGCGGACCTCATGGGGATTGGTGCGGACGGGATAGGCGTTGGCCAGCCAGGTAAAGGGGCGGCTGGATTTGCCGCTCTGATCGCCGATTTCAAGGTTGCGCGAGGCCTCTTCTGTAGCGAAGACGCGGAGCACGGAGTCTTCAAGGAGCTGGGCGGTGGGTTGGGGCAGCAGTTCAGGAAGGGTGCGGCCCAGATGTCGGCTTACGCTTACGCCGGTCATGTCGGCAAAGACCTGGTTGACGCGGACCAGGCGGCAGCGGCGGTCAAAAAACGCCAGGCCAATGGGCGCGTTGGCAAGCATCGAGTCAAGCAGCGAGAGGGTGTCGTTGAGGCCGGCGCGCTGCTCGGCGATGGAGGCGACCATGCGGTTGAAAGCCTCGATGAGGTCGCCGATTTCGTTGTGTACCAGGACCGGAAGGGGAAAGTTGCCACTGCCTTCCGGGGAGTTCATGAGTGCGCGGGTGCCGCGATGGAGTATGGCGAGGGGGCGGGAGATGGAGCGGGCCATCAGCAGGACGAGGAGTGCGGAGGCGGCCATCCAAATTGTGCCGAAGATCACCGTACTGCGCAGGACCGAGTTGAGCTGGTCGTAGTCCCAGTTGGCGTCCGACTCGATGAAGGCATAGCCGCGCAGGTCAGAGCCGGTGAGGATTGGCGCGACGCCCTCCCAGCGGTTGCCTGCATAGGAAAAGACGATGGGGTCGTGGATGGGGCGGGAAGCGATCTGGGCGCGTTCGGTGGAATCGAGCGAAGAAGCCTCCGGCTGGCCCTGGCTGACGAAGAGGATATTTCCCGCGGGGTCAGTGATTTTGGCGAAGGAGACGCTGGGAGATTCTCCCATCATGTGGACGGAGAGACCCACCCAGCCGTCGCGGTTTTGCTGGAGTGCTTCAGAGGCTTGAAGGGCCATGGAAGTGGATTGATGTTCGAGCCGGTGGAGCATGTGCTGGTGGACTTCATGGGCCTGCTGACGGACGAGGAGCGTGGCAAACAGGCCAATGGAGAGGGCCTCAAGGAGGACCAGGCCTGCCAGCATTTGCCATCGAATGGAGCGCGGCCACCAGCGCATAGATCAGCCCTCAATTAGATCAGCCCTCAATTTTGAGCCCGAGAATTGATGCAAGAGTACCGGACTCTCTGAACTGCGCAAGCCGGCACTATGCTTTTAACTTCGATGCGAGAGACTGGGCAATCTGCCGCCCGTGAAAGCGTCCATTTTCAATAAAGATCTCGTTGGTGCGGGAGCCGGCAACGATTACGCCGGCCAGATAGATGCCGGGGAGGTTGCTCTCCAGGGTGGTGGCGTCGCAGATGGGGCGGCGGTCTTCTCCGTGGAATCGGACGCCGAGGCGCTCGAGGAAGTCGAAGTCGGGGTGGTAGCCGGTGAGGGCGAAGACGAAGTCGTTTTTGAGGGACTGGCGGCCCTGGGGGGTTTCGACGAGGACCGTGTCCTGGGTGATTTCAACGACATTGGATTGGAAAAGGGCCTTGACTTCGCCGTTCTTGATGCGGTTTTCGATGTCCGGCTTGATCCAGTATTTGACGTGGTGGTGCATCTCACCGTCGCGATGGATGAGTGTGACGCGGGCTCCGGAGCGCCAGAGCTCGAGAGCGGCGATGGCGGCGGAGTTTTTGCCGCCGATGACGACGACGTCAGTTTCGAAAAATGGATGCGGATCGTTGTAGTAGTGGTGGACTTTGCTGAGGTTTTCTCCGGGGATGTTTAGGTAGTTGGGCAGGTCGTAGTAGCCGGTGGAGAGGGCTAGTTTGCGGGCGTGGAGTTGGCCGGGGCGGCCGAAGCGGTCTTCAGTGTGGACGGTGAAGCTGCCGTCAGAGCCGGTGATGCGTTCGACGCGGTGGTATTGGCGGACATCGAGTTTGTAGTAGGCGGCGACCAGGCGGTAGTACTGGAGGGCTTCATTGCGGGAGGGCTTGGGGTTGGGGCTGGGAAAGGGAATGTCTCCGATTTCGAGCAGCTCGGGGGTGGTGAAGAAGGTCATGTGGGCGGGGTAGTGGAAGAGCGAGTTGCAGACGCAGCCTTTGTCGACGAGTACGACGCGGAAGCCGGCTTTTTGGGCTTCAATTGCGCAGGCGAGGCCGGTGGGCCCGGCGCCGACGACCAGAAGGTCGTAAATTGGGTCTGGGGTCGCGAGAGTCGGGTCTGGGGAATGGGGTATGGGGTCTGGGGTTGATTTGGGATTCGGCGCGTCGGTCATGGGTATAGATTAGGGCATTTGGGGGGGGTGGAGGCAGGTGTGTGGAGCGATTCGATTCGGCCTTGCCTCAATGATGGTAGAAAGGTAGAATTGAATGGTAGAAAGGTGGAAAACGATGGCGCTGAATATCAAAGATGAGGAGACCTGCCAACTCACCAAGAAATTGGCACAGCGGACGGGGGAGAGCTTGACATTCGCAGTCAAAATGTCCGTCAAGGAGCGGCTTGAACGGCAGATGGAGGCATCTGCGAAGGAGAGCCGGATGGAGTGGCTGGATCAGATCACGAAGGAGACTGCGGAGATCATGAATGATGGACGAACTTCCAAGCAGTTGATGGACGAACTTTACGATGATGAGACTGGATTGCCCAAATGATTGTTGATACATCGGCATTGGTCGCAATTCTCAAGCGTGAACCGGGATGGCGGGCCTACGCAATCGCCTTGGATACCTCACGGCGATCGTCAATTTCGGCACCAACTTTTGTGGAGCTTTCTATCGTCGCCGACGGACTAAAGAACCCCACTCTAAGTCGGCGAGTTGAGGAAATCATCGAGCAATTTCATATAGGCATTGAGCCCTTCACGTTTGAGCAGGCGAAGGCTGCGAGGCAGGCGTATCGGGATTACGGGAAAGGGAGCGGACACCCGGCAAATCTGAACTTCGGGGACTGCTTCAGCTATGCGCTGGCGCGGGAGAAGCGGGAGCCGATTCTGTTCAAGGGGGAGGATTTCTCGCAGACGGATCTTAGGGCGGCGGTTTGAGCGGACGGGCGTTTCCGAGCGGAAGATGGTTTTACGGAAGGCTGGAATCGCAGCCCAGGCTGAAGCGGAGGGCGGCGCAGATCTGGTTGGTGCGAACTGGGCTAAGTTGGGCTACGCGCTTTCCCATGCGGCTCTGGGAGACGGTTACCACATTGTGCAGGTTGATTGCGCAGGCATCTTTCATGCCGTCCTCTTCGTTGAGCGCGACCTCGGATGGGACTCCACGGACAGTTGAGGTAATGGGAGCGACAGTGACAGTGGACAGGTAGGCGATGGCGCTGTCGCGGGTCAAGACGACCACGGGGCGCGTTTTGTCAGGCGGAGCAAAGCTATACAGGCGAACGTCGCCGCGGGCTATTCTGGCCCCCATGCCGCCTCCTGCTCCCACTGGTGCGATTCCGCGGACGACTGTGGATGTTTTTTGTAGCCTGCCCGGTCGCGTTCTTCGGAAGCGAGAATTTCAAGGCGCTTGAGGTGTTCTCGGAGGGCATCGCGGACAAGGGCGGATCGGTTGCGCTTTGTGCGGCGGGCGGCGCTGTCGGCGGCCTTCAACAGTTCGGCGTCGAGTACGATCTGAACCGTTTCCATGTAGTCAAGATACTCCACAGTTGACTCGACAATCAAGTCCACAGTCAATAGGGAAACTCAGCTGACCTATCGGACCTACAGGAAATGGGCGAGCAGCCGGCGGGGTCGAACTTTGGGGATTGCGTCAGCTATGCGCTGACGCGGGAGAAGCGGGAGCCGATTCTGCTCAAGGGAGACGATTTCTCGAAGACGGATCTTAGGGCGGCGGTGTGAGGCGAAGTCTACCCGCAAATCATTTTGCGGGCGATCAGAGACGGGCCACCTTCGCAGTTTTGGCTCGATCCACTTTGATTCGTTTTGCTGATTGGGCACATGGGCAACCCCCCGTCGAAATCCTCTTTCCTTGCAGCAGAGCCATCAATAACAGTCATCAATGTAGAAAAGAGCAACAGCTCTCCTGTTTTGTTCCATGTTTTCATGTTGTCTATACGGTTCCAGTCTGACGGTTTCAGTCGTGCCTTTTTCGGTAATAATCTCGGAACACCCCGATCCTCCTTCGGTCTTGCCTTTGATCTCGGCCAGCTTTTTCCCTTTCCGGTCCTTTAGTATGAATTTCGCATTAGGGCCTCGCAACGGCGTGGAGAATTCCAACGTGACTGAAACGTCTTTGCGTGGAATCCCAGGTGGGAGCGTCATCGATTTTGGCAATCTTGACTCACTCGCCAGGGTGAACGTTGACTCAGCACATCCAGTGATCGCAAGAGAAGAAACAAATATTGCAACGGTAAGCGCATATTTACTTGCGCGTTGAAAGGGCTTCGACATTGCTGTGCCTCCGGTTTAGCTGGGTGGGCTTTTTGTTCCTTGAGTCCAAGAGAATCGTATTTTGGAAGCTGTTGAATGAGTGTCGAAGGAGGACAGTATTGAGAGTGCCACTGCCTTATCGGCTTTGAGATGTCCCGAAGAACAACCGCAGATCCTTCACTTCGTTCAGGATGACAGTGCTTTGGGAGGGGTGGGAGAAGAAGGACGACAAATGCTTGTTGGGGGCGGGACGGGAATGCTCCGCGTACTTTACCCTAGAGAGTTCGATGGGGAGCGATTATGACGGTGATTCGGCAGGACGATTTTGTTGCCAGCGTGGCTGGGGCGTTGCAGTACATCAGCTATTACCATCCAGTGGACTACATTACGAGCCTGGCTAAGGCTTATGAGAAGGAGCAGTCGCATGCGGCCAAGGATGCGATTGCGCAGATCCTGATCAATAGCCGGATGTGCGCCGAGGGGCATCGTCCAATCTGCCAGGATACGGGGATTGTGAATGCGTTTGTGAAGGTGGGGATGGATGTGCGCTTTGAGGGGCCGGACGGTGGCGCGCCTACGCTGGACTTGCAGGGGATGGTGGACGCGGGGGTGCGGAAGGCTTATCTGGACCCTGATAACAAGCTGCGAATGTCGCTGCTGGCCGATCCGGCGGGGAAACGGGTGAACACCAGGGACAATACGCCGGCGGTGGTGAATGTGGAGCTGGTGAAGGGCGATAAGGTTGACGTGACCGTTGCGGCCAAGGGCGGCGGGAGCGAGGCCAAGAGCAAGTTTGCCATGCTGAACCCGAGCGACTCGATTGTGGAGTGGGTGCTGAAGACGGTGCCGACGATGGGTGCGGGGTGGTGTCCGCCAGGGATGCTGGGGATTGGGATTGGCGGTACGGCGGAGAAGGCGATGCTGCTGGCCAAGCAATCGCTGATGGACCCGATCGATATGCAGGATTTGATTGCGCGGGGGCCGGTGGGTACGGCGGAGAAGCTGCGTGTGGAACTGTACGACAAGGTGAACCGGCTGGGGATTGGGGCGCAGGGGTTGGGTGGGCTGACGACGGTGTTGGATGTGAAGATTCTGGACACGCCGGCGCACGCGGCGAACTTGCCGGTGGCGATGATTCCCAACTGCGCGGCGACGCGGCATGCGCATTTTGTGATGGATGGGAGCGGGCCTGTTTATCTCGATCCGCCAAGTTTGGAAGACTGGCCGAAGCTGACGTATGACGTGAGCGGGGCGCGGAGGGTGAACCTGGACACGGTGACGCGGGAAGAGGCGGCGACGTGGAAGCCGGGCGAGGTGCTGCTGCTAAGCGGCAAACTGCTGACCGGGCGCGATGCGGCGCACAAGCGCATGACGGACATGCTGAGCCGCGGGGAGAAGCTGCCGGTGGATTTCACAGGGCGGTTTATCTACTACGTGGGGCCGGTGGATCCGGTGCGTGAAGAGGTGATTGGACCGGCGGGACCGACTACGGCTACGCGGATGGACAAATTTACGCGTCAGATGCTGGCCGAGACGGGCCTGTTGGGGATGGTTGGCAAGGCCGAGCGGGGGCCGGTGGCGATTGAAGCGATCAAGGAGTTTGGGGCTGTTTACCTGATGGCGGTGGGGGGCGCGGCATACCTGGTGTCAAAGGCGATAGTGGGGTCGCGGCTGCTGGCGTTTGAGGATTTGGGGATGGAAGGGGTTTATGAGTTTGACGTGCGGGAGATGCCGGTGACGGTGGCCGTGGACTCGAAGGGGACGAGCGTGCACCAGACTGGGCCGGCGGAGTGGTCGCGGAGGATTGCGGGGATACCTATACTGCAGTAGGGTCTGGGGTATGGGGTGTGGGGTATGGGGTCGCTGGACGGCTCTCTTGGCGAGACACGAAGCGATTTGATCAGTTCTGACAGGAGTCTACCGACTGAGTGGCATAGCTGAGAGCAGCCCATGAGTTTGTCTAGTTCCCCAAATCCCAGACCCTTTGCGATCACAAGCTGCGTTTCCAGCTCTGCGCAGGCCCCCGCGAGTGGCTAAGAACCTGAAGGGATTCTCCTTTGCCGGAACGGGCATAACCTTCGGCGATGTTGCTTGGAATCGAGACAGATGCCCGTCTCATTTGATTCACAAGACCGAACCGTTCCGCATCCGGGAAACTGGAAGTCAGTTTGTAAATCGCCATAGACAGTTCAACTGCCTTTTGCCAAACAACCAAGCCCTTGAAGCCCTGTGCCGTCGCAGCTTACCTCGATCGAGAGCCGATACCCCAGACCCTGCTTTTTTACTGCTTCCCGAAGCGGACTACGATGCTGGCGGTGTAGCCGAGGTTGTTCTGGAGGGTGGAGCCGAAGCCCGTGACGTAGTACTCGGGGGCTACGCGGAGGCCAACGTTAGGGGTGAGGTTGTATTCGCCCATGATGCTTGCGCTGGCGGCAAAGGTTGATCCGTCGGGATAAAGTCCGAGGAGGGCAGTGCCGAAGCCGTTGGTGTCGCCGGAGAAGTTGCCGCGGGAGTAGCCGCCGAGGACGCGGCCGGAGATGGAGTACCTTGGCTGGAGGTAAAAGCGGTAGGTGGGGCCGCCCATCACTGCGTATTGGCTGATGGCCGGCTTGGTGAGTCCAGTGAGGTTGGGGGAGATGAAGGGCGTTCCGTAATAGCCGCGACCATCGACGGTGGCGCCGAGTCGGCGGTTGAAGTAGCGGGTCACTCCGACGTTCCAGTCGTATTCGTTGACGCGCTGGAGGGCGGGACCGGGGGTGAAGCGGAGGTAGCCGGCGCCAACGTAGAGCTCATAGAGGTGGTCGTAAGCCTCGTGGAGGGCCGTGGCGCGTCGCTGCTCACGACGAGCGCGGATGCGGGCCTGTACGCTGAGCTGGGGAGACGTGGCCGGCTGGGCCTGAGGAGGCTGAGACTGGGGATCGGCGGGCGTTTGCTGTGCGTCGAGATCGAGGTTGCTGCTTGAGGATGAAGTGTCGGCCAGGAGTACAGGGGTATCGGCGTGAACGGCGGGGCTTTGGGCCTTGAGGACGGGGATGACTGCGGACGCGAGCGCCAACAGAAGAGCAAGACGGCGAAAAGAATACATCGGTTTCGGGTTACCTCCACGGGAGTACGGAAGCACACCACCGCTGTGGGCAGCGCTCCCCCCAATTGGTATTAAAACATCTTGAGGAGCCTTGTGGGTGAACCGGCACTGGTTTGGACGCAGGGCGAGGCGATTTGCGGCGCGATGCAGGGAAACAATCGGAGCCGGTGAACCGGCGCATGACGGAATATTCATGCGGGAAAACGCGAGCGGGGCTTGAAATAAACTAGGATGGAGAGCAATGGGAGCTGCGGAAGACTATGGGTCGATTTCTGATTGGGGTAGGGATTGGGGTGATTCTTGTGCCCGCGGCGGTACTGGTTTGGTTTCACTTTGGCAGCGTGCCTGTTGCGGTGGCAGATAAACCATTTCCCCAGGAACGGCTGCTGACGCATATTCCTCTGAATGCGCGGATTGACAAGGAACTGATCAAGACGCCTCCGATTCAGGCAGATGAGGCTGCTTTTGTGGCCGGAGCGCAGATTTACAGCGAGCAGTGCGCGGCTTGCCACGGGTTGAGTGGGAAGCCTTCGTCGTTCGGTGCGCATATGTATCCGGATGCGCCGCCGCTGTGGGAGAAGCATCCCAATGGGCCGGTGGTGGGGGTGAGCGACGACCCGGCGGGCGAGACCTATTGGAAGGTGTCGAACGGGATACGGTTGACGGGGATGCCGTCGTATAAGGAAGTGCTGACGGACACGCAGATGTGGCAGGTGAGCCTGCTGCTGGCGAATGCGGACAAGCCGCTGCCACCGGCGGCGCTGGCGATTTTGAAGGGCGAGGCGGCGACGGCTGCTACTCCGGCAGTGGGCAAGTAAACGGCTGAAAGAAAGGGAACAATGAGCGTGTTGGACTCTCTGCGCAAGGGGATTGGGATTGTGATGATGAGCTTTGGGATTTCAAGCCCGAAGAAAAAGGTAAGGCCGGCGGCGAAACCGGTGGTGAAGCCGGGGCAGGAATGAGGTTGGGATGAACATCATTGCGGAGCTGATTGCAAGCCTCCCTGACCTAATTTTTGGTCTTCCTGATGCCCGTGGCACTGGCAAGAAGGAAGGGACGAGCATGAGGGTGAGGGTTGATTCGGACCTCCCTGCCCTCAATCGGATGGAGGAGTCGCGGGAAATTCGTGCAACTTCTCAACGGATATTCCGCTCCAATCAGTAAGCTCTATGAGGTCTTCCCCAATGGTGAATGAAGAGAAGAAGAACTTCCTGCGGGCGTTCTGGGACTTTTTTGTGCTGTTCAGCGGGATTTCTACGGCGTCGAATCTTTCGCGAACGCAGGGTCGGCCGGTGCGGTATCGGGGGATGTTTTTGTTCAGGCAGCGAAAAGAGAAGCCAGCAGCCGGACCAGTAGACACTCTGTAGCAGTCCCGCCAAACTCCGGAATTGGTAGAATCGAGAGATATGAGCATTACACGCGAGGAAGCGCTGGACCATTTTCACTCGGCTGACCTGATTGGGCTGGGTTTTGAGGCCGATGCGGTGCGCAGGCGGCTGCACCCCGAGGGCGTGGTCAGCTACATCATCGACCGCAACATCAACTACACCAACTTCTGCACGGAGTATTGCACCTTCTGCGCGTTTTACAGGCCGTTGAAAGGGCCGCAGGCGAAGGAGGGGTACATTCTGGAGTTCGAAAAGATCTACGAGAAGATTGCCGAGACGGTGGAGATGGGCGGCACGGGCGTGCTGATGCAGGGCGGGATTCACCCGGACCTGAAGATTGACTGGTTTGAGCGGCTGTTCACGGGGATCAAGCAGCGGTTTCCGCAGATCTGGCTGCATTGTTTGAGCGCGAGCGAGGTGCTGGCGATTGCCGAGTACAGCGAGCTGAGCCTGCGGGACACGATCATGCGGCTGAGGGATGCCGGCCTCGACTCGATTCCCGGGGGCGGTGCGGAGATTCTGGACGACGATGTACGCAAGCGGATTGCGCGGCTGAAGTGCCGGACCGAAGACTGGGTGAGCGTTCATCGGACAGCGCACGAACTGGGTATGCGGACGACGGCGACGATGATGTTTGGGGTGGGCGAGACGGTTGAGCAGCGCGTGAATCACTTTGAAGTGGTGCGGCGCTTGCAGGAAGAGACGGGCGGTTTTACGGCGTTTATTCCGTGGAGTTTTCAGCCTGGGAATACAGCTCTTGGCGGACGCTGCTGGGAAGAGGCAACTTCTGTCGAGTATTTGAAGGTGCTGGCAATCTCGAGGCTCTACCTCGACAACATTGAGAACGTGCAGGCGAGCTGGGTTACGCAGGGGCTGAAGGTGCTGGAGATGGGATTGCACTTTGGCGGCAACGATGTGGGCTCAGTGATGCTGGAAGAGAACGTGGTGAAGGCCGCGGGGACTTCAAACTGCACGACCGAGGAAGAGCTGCGAAGGATTATTCGGGATGCGGGGTTCAAGCCTGTGCAGCGGGATACGTTGTATCGGACTATGTTTTTGAACTGATTCCGCGGGGTCCAGGAGTGCATTGGATATTAAGTCCATATTGCGGAAGATCCGGAGATTTTTTGGTTTTGTTTTCTCCGCGAGCGGCGTTGCATGCCTGGTTCTTTCCGCAGCATTTGCGGTCCATACCAGGTACTTCCTGCTTCGCGCGGTTCACGCCAAGGGAACGATTGTCGAGATGGTTCCCGTGGAGAACGACTCGGGCGACACCGTCACGACAGAGTACGCGCCTGTCTTCCGTTTCCAGGCTGAGGACGGACAGAGCTACACGGTGCGGTCGAACACCTCCACTCATCCGCCGGAGTTTGAGACTGGCGATGTGGTTACCGTTCTCTACGACCGAAGTGACCCGAATGGGGCTACCCCGGACTCATTTGCGCAGGTGTGGCTGACTCCAGTGGTTCTGCTTGGGATTGGCGTTGGGCATGGATTGGTTGGCGGCGTTTTGCTTTACTTCGACAGGCGTTATAGGAAAAGGCTGGCGGCCTCGGCGGGCATAGTATAGCTTTTGCGCATGAACTCGCTCTCCCAGTTGAAACATCCGTTAGTTAAGTGTAGCTTTTATGCTACACTTACTCCGTGATCGAACTCATCCGTTACCGGCAAGAGGATGGGCGGGAACCCTACACGGAATGGTTCCGTGATCTCCGCGACCGGATGGCAAAAGCCCGGATTGCGGACAGACTGCGTCAGATCGAGTGCGGGAATCTTGGAGACTCGAAGGCGGTGGGGGAGGGCGTGACAGAGTTACGCATCCATATCGGTGCCGGATACAGGGTGTATTGCGGACGGCGCGGGGCAGGATTGGGTGATTCTTCTCTGCGGTGGAGACAAAGGCAGCCAGACAACGGACATCGCAAGAGCCAAGACGCTTTGGGCAGACTGGAAGCGGAGGCAACGATGAAGAAATATAGCGCCGGTGTTTCGCATGACGAGCGTACGATCGAAGAACTTCGTGAGGATAGGGAGTATGCGGTCGCAGTCCTGCAGGTGGCGATGGAGTCCCTGGAAAACCCTGCGGAGCGGGGTGGTGGGCTTCTTGCTTTACGAGCGGTTGCTGAGGCGTATGGCGGTCTGGGAGCGGTCGCTGAGCAAGCGGGGATAAGCCGGGAATCGCTTTACCGGGCGCTGTCGCCGAAGGGGAATCCGACACTGAAGACGCTGGTTGCCGTGCTGAAAACCATGGGGCTGCGGCTTTCCGTCACGGAGAAGCAACCGGCGGATGCGGGGCAAGCGAAGGAAGGCGGAGATACCGTCGCTGCCTGATAGCATTCCATTGCCCGCGGTCTGTGACAGGCAACGTAGCATGATTTTTGCAGTCGTGCTACTCTGACTTTTCCCTGGAGAGTCTAACTGCGGTTGCGGGAGGGCGCGTGGGCGTTCTTAGCAGGATCGGCATTGCGCTGGACTCGGATCTTTTAAAGCGGTTTGACCGCTCGATCCGGCACAGAGGGTATACCAATCGGTCAGAGGCGTTTCGGGACTTGATTCGGGACCGGCTGGTGACGGAGCAGACGGCGGCGCCGACGGCGACCGTGGTGGGCACCATTACCCTGATTTACGATCACCACGCCAGCGGCATCTCAGAAAAACTGACCGAGCTTCAACATGCGCATCACGAGCTTGTGGTGTCGACCAGCCATGCGCACCTGGACCATGAATCGTGCCTTGAGGTGCTGATTGTGCATGGCAAATCCGCAACGGTTGAGCAATTTGCGGACCGGCTGATTGGGCTGAAGGGCGTGCAGCACGGGCGGCTGGTGATGACGGTTCCGGCACATGCGATTGAACACAGCCACGAGCACGCGCAAGGTCGCCCGGGTAAATCAAGCGGCAAGCGCTGAATTGCAGTAACTCCAGTTGAAAACGGGAAAAGCCATGTCACCTGGTAGCACGAAATTCAAAATCGTAATACTCACATTTTTCACCCTGGCTGGTTCAGTGCGGACGACCGCGCAGATGGGAATCCTCGGCATCGATGGGACGATGCTCGAGCCGCAGGGGCAATCGGTCACCGCGAGTGACAAGGCTATTCCGCCTCAGCTATCGGGAACTGTCGTTGACACGTCCGGCGCGGCAATTGCCGGGGCTAGCGTGCAGGTTCGACGCGCGGACGGAACTGTGCAAAGAGAGACAAAATCGGAGAAGAACGGCTCGTTTATTCTTTCTGGAGTTGCGGCCGGTGATTATCGACTTGTCGTGTCGAATCCTGATTTTGAAAGCAAAGAAATGACCGTCACCGTAGGGTACACCGGGGCGCCTGCCGCTCTACGCATCTCCCTGGCTGTGAGCGCAGCGAGCACCACCATAACCGTGCATGGCCGGGAGGCTGACCTGATTGGAATTGCCGAATCCGGAACTCAGGGAACGGTGGGGGCAACGGAACTCCAGGATCGTCCGATTCTTCGTTCGGGAGAAGTATTGGAGACGGTTCCGGGTCTCATCATCACGCAACACGCAGGCGGCGGCAAGGCGAACCAATATTTTCTTCGCGGCTTTAATCTGGACCACGGCACAGATATTGCTAATTTCATTGACGACATGCCGCTTAACCTGCCCTCGCACGCGCATGGCGAAGGGTACTCGGACATGAACATCGTCATCCCGGAGTTTGTGCAGCGGGTTAACTTCGAGAAAGGTCCTTACTACGCCAATGTTGGCAATTTTGGCGCGGCTGCATCGACGCACATGGAGTTCTTCAAGAAACTGCCCCAGAACTTCCTGAAGGTAGAAGGCGGCATGTATGGCTATGGGCGGATGGTTTTCGGCGCATCGCGAAAGCTAAAGGCGGGCAACTTGCTGTACGGCGGAGAGGTATATCACGATGACGGCCCATGGTCGACGCACGAAGATAATTTCTACAAATACAACGGCCTCCTAACCTACAGTCAGGGCGAGGACGCCCATGGCTTCAGCATTACCGCGCACGCTTACCGCGGGACGTGGCACTCGAGCGATCAAATTCCCGTTGACGCCGTTCCCCTGGTTGGTTACTTCGGCGCGTTGAACCCAACGGACGGTGGCGAATCGCAGCGCTACAGCGTGCAGGGCGAATGGCATCATCAGACCGCGAATACCCTGACAAAGGTTACGGCTTACGGGTTTTACTACGATCTCAATTTGTTCTCCGATTTCACCTATTACCTGGATGACCCCAATAAGGGAGACCAGTTCGAGCAACACGACAGGCGCTGGGTGGCTGGTCTGGACGCGCATCATACGATCTTCAGCCAGTGGTTTGGCCGCAAGGTGGAAAACACGATCGGCCTGCAGGTACGCAATGATTGGGTGCACAACGGCCTTTTCCGGACGGAAAATCGCGTACGCGCAGACAAATACGATATCAACGCATGCAACGAGGAGCCCTCGATAAACGGCGCACCCGTCGCCGAATGCGCTGCTTCCACCAATCAGAATCCGCTGGGAGCGAACTTGCCCAGGTACACGGATTTGAATCGATTTACGGACACGCTGGCCGGTTTTTATGCAGAAAACAAGATCCAGTGGACGGCAAGATTTCGCTCGGTCCTGGCTGTGCGCGGCGACGACGCAAAGTATGTCGTCACCAGTTTGACTCCCACCTACCACTCCAACATTCCTTCGCTCGCATTGACTCCAGTCAACTTTGCGCTGCTCAACTCCGGCACGGCCACGAAGTTCCTGCCTCAACCGAAATTGAATTTGGTCTTCGGTCCGTGGTCCAACACTGAGATATACGCGCAGGGCGGATTCAGTTATCACTCGAATGACGCGCGTGGTGCAACGCAACATGAGGAACCGATTTCGCCGGACTATCCTTTTCCCACGCCCAATGCGCCGATTTCTCCCCTGGTCCAACTCAAAGGTGGGGAATTCGGCGTACGCGCCTCGGCCGTTCCCCATCTGCAAAGCACTGTTTCGCTCTGGTATCTGCGCAGTAATTCCGAGTTGCAACAGGATGGCGACACCGGGGGTACGGTTGCTTCGGAACAGTCGAGCAACCGCTATGGCCTTGAATGGGCAAACTACTACACCCCGGCGGAGCATGTGATCTTTGATTTGGATATGGCGGATTCCCGCGCCCAATTTACCCGTATAGACTCGGCTGATGCGGCGTTCGTCAACCCCAACATGGGGAATGGCCTGTCGTATCCTGAGCAACTCCCAGGTGGCAAGCATGTGCCAGAAGCGATTGGGGCGGTGATTTCATCAGGCATCACACTGCACGACTACAAGGGCTTTACCTCGACCCTGCGTGTGCGCTACTTTGGACCGCGCGATCTGACTTCCGATGGAATCAACCGTTCAAACGCGACGTTATTGATCAATGCGGGAGCCGGTTATCGATTCAATAAGAATTGGCGCATTTCGGCGGATCTTTTGAATTTGCTGAACCGTCAAAATGACGACATTACCTACTCTTATGTCTCCCGAATAACGCCAACGGCCTCGCCGACTTTCACAAACGTCTTCCACCCTGCCGAACCTGTTCAGGTCCGATTCTGGATAGAACGGAGTTTTTGAAACCAGGCGCGGGCGGTTAGCGTTTGGCTGACGCCCGCTCAACCATTGCTGGCAGGGTTCCTCGTGGGAAGGCAGTGGACTGGCGGACGACGAGGCGGGTGGGGATATGCCACTCGGTCTTTGTGTTTCTAGGCAACGTCTTCTCAATGCCGGCGCGGAGTGCCTCGACGGCAGCGGTTGCGAGATGCTTGCAGGACATTTGCACGGTGGTGAGCGGGGGGAGCATGAACTGGGCGAGGTGGATGTCGTCGAAGCCGACGACGGAGATGTCCTCGGGGACCTTGTGGGGAGTGTGAGAGAGCGCGTGAAGAGCGCCGATGGCGGTCATGTCGTTGGAGCAGAGGACGGCGGTGGGCAGGGTGGGGAGAGCGATGAGCTTTTCCATGGCGCCGATGCCGCCTTCCATGCGGTGATCGCCCTGGACGACGTGTTCGGCGGGGACGGTAAGGCCGAGTTCGGCCATGGACTTGAGGAAGGCGTCGCGACGGGCAACGGCTGAACGCAGGTGGAGTGGGCCGGTGATGAAGGCGATGGTGCGATGGCCCAGGGCGGCGAGATGCTGGACGGCCTGGCGAATGCCCTCGGCGTAATTGACTTTGATTACGCGAATGTTTGGCAGCGCGGGACCGGCATCGACGAAGACCAGGGGGAATTCCCTTTCCACCAGCTTCTGGACCAAATCTTCTTCAATGCCGAAGGTCATGACAGCGACGCCGTCCACATTGCGCTGCAACATGCGGCGGATGAGCGACTCAGTGCGCTCCGGCTCGTAGCTTGTGGACCCGATGAGGACCTCATAGCCCTGGGCGACGGCGAGGTTTTCAAACTCCTGGACGAGTTCAGGGAAGAAGGGGTTGGTGATTTCCGAAACGATCAGCCCGAGCATGTGGCTGCGTCCTGAGACGAGGGCGCGGGCCTGGGTATTGGGGACGTAGCCGACCTCTTCAATGGCCTTCCAGACGCGTTCGGCGAGGTCGGGGTCGACGGTGGGGATGCGGTTGACGGCGCGGGAAACTGTGGCGATGGAGACACCGGCGCGGCTGGCTACGTCGCGGATGCTGACGGCGGAGGGACGCCGATTGGAGGGATTATTTCGGGGTGCGCTCACGGTAAAACGATTGTACGCTTACCGGGCGTTTCTGGAGGGTGGGCCGGGATACAAACGTTGCGCAAGAGGCTTTAAGGATGGGGTTTATGCGGCTATTTTCACGTTTGGCGCCGATGGTTCACTTCACTTAATTGTCACAGATTGGGTGTTTTGGAAAGCGTTTCCCTGGGGTGGGGGTCACTCGGAGGGTGCGACTGGCCGCCGGCGGCGGTTTCAAGACCATGGCGGATGAGGGGGAGGATGGAGGCGAGGCTTTCTTCCGCACCGCGGCGGCTGCCGGGCAGGTTGACGATGAGGGAGGCGCCGCAGAGGCCGGCGACGCCGCGAGAGAGCCAGGCATAGGGGTTGCGCTGCGCGCCGAGGGAGCGCATGGCTTCCGCAAGGCCTGGGGCTTCGCGGTCCAGGACGCGGCGGGTGGCTTCCGGAGTGAGATCGCGAGGGCCGAGGCCGGTTCCGCCGACGGTGAGGATGAGGGCTGCGGCTTCGCTGGTGAGTTTCACAAGCGTGGAGACGATGGCGTCTTCTTCGTCGGGGAGAAGCAGGGTGCGGATCTCGGCGTCAGGCCATTGCCGGCGGAGGAGGGCGACCGTGGCCGGGCCGGCTGTGTCATCCATGAGGCCCTGGGAGCAGCGGTCGGAGATGGTTAGGACGGCTAGGAGCATTGAAGTGATTTTAGCTTGAGTGGTTGTCTTTCGGAACTTCGGGAGCAGCGGGAACATCCCTACTGAATCACCTATCGCACCTTCCACTTCACAGAGAGCGCCGCGAGTTTTTCATTCATGGACGGCTGTAGTTTTGGTGTGGGCTTTGCCTGCTGGGGTGCGGGTTTTTCCTGGCGGGCTGCCGGCTTTTCAGGACGTGGCGCGGAGGCGGTGAGTTGCTTGATGGAGAGTGCGATGCGCTTTGCCTTCGCGTCCACACTCAGCACCTTGACTTTGACGATCTGGCCCGTCTTCACTGCTTCGGACGGCTCCTTGATGAAGCGATTGGAAAGCTCGCTGATGTGGACCAGGCCGTCCTGATGGACACCGATGTCGACAAACGCGCCGAACTTGGTGACATTTGTCACCACGCCCTCAAGCACCATCCCCGGCTGCACATCGGACAGTTCCCTAACCTCTTCGCGGAAGCTGGGCGCAACAAAAGTGTCGCGCGGATCGCGGCCCGGTTTGCGCAGTTCGGCGAGGATATCGTTGACCGTAAACGCACCAGCGGAAAGCTTTGTGCGGTCAACCAGTTCGAGCAAATCGGGGCGCTGAATGAGCTGCTGGACTGAGGTATCGAGCAGGCCGGCAATCTGCTCCACCACAGGGTAAGACTCGGGGTGAACAGCGGTCATATCCAGCGGGTTATCGCCATTGCGTATGCGCAGAAAGCCGGCGGCTTGCTCGAATGTCTTGGGTCCGATGCCTGCCACTTCAAGCACCTGGGCACGGGAGCGAAAACTACCTTTCTCATTGCGATGATTCACAATGCTCAGCGCCGTGCGCTCGGTGATTCCGGCAACAAAACGCAGCAGCGTCCACGAAGATGTATTCAGATCGACGCCGACTTTGTTGACACAGCTCTCGATGACGGTTTCCAGCGACTGCTGCAACTGCCGCTGGTCCACATCGTGCTGGTACTGCCCAACGCCAATTGACTTGGGATCGACCTTGACGAGTTCAGAGAGCGGGTCTTGCAGGCGGCGCGCGATGGAGATGGCTCCGCGCACGGTGAGATCGAGATCGGGAAACTCCTGGCGCGCAATGGGCGAGGCAGAATAGACACTCGCGCCCGACTCACTTACCGTCACCGAGAAGATATCGCTGATTCCCTTTTCGCGAAGGAAATCGCGCACAAACGCATCGGTCTCGCGCGAGGCCGTGCCGTTGCCGATGGCGATGGCGCGTACGTTGTGTTTGCGGAGCAGGCCCTCGAGTTTCGGCGTCGCCTCAGCATTGCCGTGCTTTGAAGTATGGAGATACAAAACATCGTGCGCCAGCAGCTTGCCGGTTTCATCCACGACGGCAACCTTGCAGCCGGTACGCAGCCCGGGATCTATGCCCAAAACAGAAATGGGCCCTGCGGGCGGAGAGAGAAGCAAGTTGTAAAGGTTGTCGCGGAAGACCTTGATGGCCTCAGTGTCCGAGCGTTTTTTCAGCTCCAGGCGAATCTCACCCTGGATAGAGGAATTCAGCAGACGCTTCCACGCATCGTCGATGGCCAGTTCGAGATGGCATGTCCAATCGCCGCTCTGGCGCAGCACATGGCGGTGCATGATGGCGACGGCGCGCACGGTTTCAATCTCGATGAGGAAGTAAAGCACGTTCTCGCCTTCGCCGCGGCGGATGGCCAGCATGCGATGGGACGGGATGGTCTTCACCGGCTCGCTGTACTCGTAGTACATCTTGAATTTATCCTGCTCGTCCACGGCATCCATGGCCTTCCTGCTGACCACAATGCCTTCATCGAAAACCAGCGTGCGGAGCGCCTTGCGCAGGTCGGCGTCTTCGCCGATCCATTCGGCGACAATGTGGCGAGCGCCTTCGAGCGCCTCGTCTACTGTCGCGACGCCGAGTTCCGCATTCACGAATCCAGCCGCAAAGTTTTCCAGAGGCTCGGCTGTATTCTGCTGCGCCCAGAGGTACTGCGCCAGCGGCTCCAGGCCCTTCTCGCGGGCGATGGTGGCTTTGGTGCGGCGCTTGGGCTTGTAGGGCAGGTAGAGGTCTTCAAGCTCGTTCTTGTCCAGCGTGGCTTCGATGCGCGCCTTGAGCTCGTCGGTCAGCTTGCCCTGCTCCGCAATGGAGGCAAGAATGGTTTCGCGGCGCTCGGCGAGGTCGCGAAAGTATGCGAGCTTCTCTTCAATATCGCGGATCTGCACTTCATCCAGGTTGCCTGTCGCCTCTTTGCGATAGCGCGCGATAAACGGCACGGTCCCGCCGTCGTCGAGCAGTTCAATGACCGCGACGATGCCGCGTGCAGGCAGATTCAGCGTTTTTGCAATGTGAAGGAGGATTTCGGGAGAGAGGTTTTTTGCTTCTTTCATCATAGGTCCTTGTTCATCCTACATGCCGCGGCGAACCGGGACAGCATCGCGCTTGTGCAAAACGCGCAAGGCCGGAATCCGTTCCAAGCCCCGCGATTGCGAGAGTCTTCGAGCGGATCCCGGCCCATACAGTTTAACCATTGGCCTTGTGCGCCGGCCTTTGCTATGCCAGGGCGACCTTCAGCGCGATGCCGATGTCGGACAGTTTCTCCGCCGGCATCTCAACGCGCAGCGACGACTCGTCCTGCTTCCACTTCAGGTCGCCTTTGTATCCAAGCAACTCAACATTGCGAATTTTTCCCGGTGCCTGGTCGCCGGCAAGGCCAAGAGAATTCACAACGGCGGCTTTGTCCGGCCAGCCCATCACGAAAGCGTAGAGGTTGCTGTCTTTGGTGGTGAAGCGAACATCCTCCGCAGTCAAGTCCTTCGATTTGTCTTCATTGAAGTTGCCGGTCTCAATTTTGACTTTGGTGGATGGACCCTCGCCGTAGATCTTCCACGGGCGCGTGCTGTAGATGCCCTCGCTGTTGACCGACATCCATTCAGTGATGCCGTTGAGAGTCACCATTTCTTCGTAATCGAGTTCGCCCGAGTTGGGTAGCGGGAAGTTCAAGAGCAGGTTGCCGTTCTTGCTTACGATGTCTGTGAGAAGGTCGATGACCTTCTTGGCTGTCTTGTACTTTTGGCCGCGATTGTAGTGCCATTGACCAATGCACGTATCGGTCTGCCAGGGATTCTTTGCGATGCCGTCAGAGACGCCGCGTTCATGATCCAGCAGGCAGGTTCCAATCGCGCAGTCCGTGCCCTCCTTGCTGGTGTAGACCGCTTCCGTTGGCCCGCCGTGCAACTGCGCACTCACGTTGTAGAGGTGCGAAACCACTTTAAGCCCGTAGTCTTCAAAGGGAAGATGGCCGTCAGTGTAGAGCAGGTCGGGCTGATACTTGTCGATCAGGTCGGTCATGCGATCGACGTAATGGCGCTTCCACGAGTCTGGGATGCCATCGTCATTCCAGTCGAGCTTATCGCCGAATCGGGCGCAATCCGCGTCGTGATAGAGGTCGGCAAACTGCGGGTCCTGTCCGTCATAGGGAACGCCGGCCAGCGGCCCTGACTTATCGGCCATGTGGCTTGTCGCCCACCATTTGTAGCTGATCCATAGATGCTCGCTCACGCCAAAACGCAGGCCCAGCTTCTGCGCCGCCTTCTGCCATGTACCCACAACATCGCGCTTGGGGCCCATGTTCACTGCGTTCCAGCGCGTATATTTCGAGTCCCACAAATCGAAGTTATCGTGGTGCACACCCATGCTGACGAAGTATTTCGCGCCGGCCTTTTTATAGAGGCTCATCAGATGGTCCGGGTCCCACTTGGCGGCCTTCCAGTTATTGACCAGGTCCTTGTATCCGACCTTCGAGGGATGGCCGTATGTTTCGACGTGATAGAGATACTGTGACGAGCCCTCTTCATACATGGTGCGCGCGTACCAGTCGCCGAATTCAATTGCCGACTGGGGGCCCCAATGGGACCAGATGCCGAACTTCGCGTCGCGATACCATTCGGGAATCTGGTACGCCTGAAGCGAATGCCGCGTTGCCGCAAAGCTCGGACCCTGCGCTCTCGCGAAACGCGGAAGAGCAAGAGCGGCCGATGCGCCGCCCATCATCTGGATTAACTCGCGCCTGTTCACTGCCATTGGATTTTTCCTTTCACGGTACAAACTGCGCCGGGGTTCACGCATGCAATGTTATCGCTCTGCGCAAGGTGGTTTTGTTTAGTTCGCTGCTGCGCTTTCGATTTCCGCGCGGAGCCGTGCTTCCGCATCAGCGCTCCAGTAGCCGCAATCGAGTTCAAGAAAAACGGATGTGTACGGGATGGTCAGCTTCGTCTTGAGGATGAGGACGCGAAACACCTGCGCCGACTGATCGAGTTTATGAATGATCTGCTCGTGGGGCAGCTTGAAAACCTTCGACTCACTGAGAATGGTTTTCAGTTCATGGCGATAATTCACAATCCCAGGCGCATTCTGCTCGGAAACAAAATCGAGTTCGAGATCGAGAAAGACGTTTGCCCGAATATGTGCACTCGCGGCGATACCGTCGATCACAGTTCGCAGTACATGAATCTGTCCCGCTACCGTTGCGATGGTCTCGATTCCCTCCCTCGATTGGGCCGGATAGGCCGCATCGGCGACGACAATCCAGTTGCGATGGCCGAAGAGCGGCAGTGCGGCGGCGAGTTTGCCCTCCCAATCCGGAGTTCCCAGCATGGCTTCTTCGATCATTGCTTGCTTCCTCGCTGCATGGCTAAATCAGTTCCTCATGCGCACAAACAGCCACCTTTCCGCACTTGCCTGAGGCCATCAGCGCATAGGCTTCGCTGGCACGTTCGAGCGGAAACCTGTGGGTAACGATATCCGCGGGATGAAGGTTCCAGCGCACCAGCCGCTCGACCAGTTCTTCCATCAGCCAGGTGGAGGTCACCCATGAACCATAAAGCGTCTTCTGATCGTGAATCATGTCAGGGGAAGGATTGATTTCAACGTTCCCGCCTTCTCCGATGAAAACGATCTTTCCCCACTTTCGAGTGGCGCGAATGGCAGTGGCGCGCGCTGCGGGGTGTGCCGAACAATCGACCGCGCGCTCGACGCCAAAGCCGCCTGTAAGTTGCTTGACTTGTTCCACGTTGTCCGGCCCAGAGGAGAGCACGACATCGCAAACACCGAGGTCGAGTGCGATCTGCATGCGTTCGGCCACAACATCGATGCCGATGATTTTGCTCGCGCCCAGTTTACGGCAGAGCGCACCCGTCGCCAGTCCTACGGGGCCGAGCCCTGTGATGAGCACCGCGTGGTTGCCGTTGATGCCGATCTTTTCAAGCCCTTCGTACACGGTGCCGAAGCCGCAGGCGACCTGCGCTCCATCGGCGTAAGACAACTCGTCGGGCAGCGCGATGAGGTCTTTTTCCTCGGCCACCATGTAATCGGCCATTCCGCCATCACGCTGCCATCCATAGGCACGGCGATAGTTCTGGCTGGTGCATGAGATCATGTAGCCGCGGCGGCAATCGTTGCACACCCCGCAGCCAGAGATGTGATAGACGATGACCCGGTCGCCGGTCTTGAAGCGGCGGCAGCCTGGCCCTGTGCCGACGATTTGTCCGCATGGCTCGTGGCCTGCAATCACTCCCTGGTAGCCCTCTGGGCCCCTGCCCAGATGCTCGTGATAAATGCAGCGAATATCGGAGCCGCAGATGGTCGATGCCTTCACCCGCAGCAGAACTTCGCCGTATGCGGGCGATGGCACCGGCACGGTTCGCATCTCAACAGTGCTGTCGCCGGGCAAGAACGCCGCGGTCATTGTCGAATTCATTCCTTCACTCCTGCTGCGCGTTCCAGCTTCAGTTTGGCGCGCGATGTCTAGGGCGGCGTAATTTCTCCGTGAATATCCCAGAGGTCTTCCCAGGTTTGCCCGTCTTTCCACAGAAACACTTGGCCCTTGATCAAGCGGCAGCGGCGATCGATTCCAGCGATCTGCTTCATCTCTTCGGTGGTCAGCGGATCGCTGACCGCTCCGGCGAGATTGGCGCGGTAGTTATTGATGGAGAACGGAATTGGCGACTGTCCGCGCTGCACAGCCCACTTGATGCACACCACCGCGGGGTGAATGCCATGACGCTTTGCAATCGCCACTATCACCGGGTCTTGTGTCGGCGCGGTGTCGTCTGGTGTGCGATCGCGCTCAGGACGGCCGGGCGAGCCGATGGGGCAGTAGCCGATGGGCGCAATGCCCTTATCCAGAACGAACTTGAAAAGCTCCGGCTGTTGAAAATGCGGGTGCAGTTCCATCTCGTTGACCGCGGGCTTGATTCGCGCATCGCGCAAGACCAGTTCCAGCTTGGGGATGGTCATATTCGACGTGCCGATGTGCCGCACAAGTCCGCGATCCACCAGTTCTTCCATCTTGCGCCAAGTCTTCGTATAGCTCTCGTGGATGTACGGCCTGGCGTCCGCACTGCGCGAGGAAACATCGCAGCCCGGCGGATGAAAGTTGGGGAAGGGCCAGTGCACCAGGTAGAGATCGAGGTAGTCGAGACGCAGATCGGCCAGCGACTTTCGGCAGGAAGCGATAACATCGTCCTCGCCATGCTTGTCGTTCCAGAGCTTTGAGGTAATCCACAGTTCTTCGCGCTTCACGCCAGCGGCCATCGCTGCTTCCAGCGCCGCTCCGACTTCTGGTTCGTTGCCGTAGACTGAAGCGCAATCGAAGTGCCGGTAGCCGATAGCCGCTGCGCCCTGAACCGCGGTGGCCACCTGAGCCGGGGTCACCTGGTCAGACCCGAAAGTGCCCAGGCCAACGGCAGGCATTTTGGCCCCGGTATAAAGCGTTCTCTGCGGAACGGAGGCCGGATCGATGGCCACTGCCGCGCTTCCGTTTTCGTTGCCCATATCAACCTCGCAGCTACACCATAGTTATCGATAACTACGCCCCCCGAAGAATACGCGGGCGGGCAGGAGGTGTCAACAGGAAATTCCCCGCGCGGAAAAGATATAGTTATCGATTAAGCTGCGAAAGTGGCGGGCGTGGCCGCAGGCAGGAACGGTGGGTTGATGACCTACCCGAAACTGGATCTGGATCGCACACCGAGGATCGCACCGAGGGGATCGCATGAAGAGTCTGCCGGTTGGCGGGGAAAGAACGCGAAAAGGACGCACCGAGCCTCCGGTCCGCATGAAAGACATTGCGCTGGATATGGGTCTTTCCACGGTGACCATCTCGAAGGCGCTGCGCGGCCACCCGGACATTGCGGAACAGACCCGGGACCGGATTCTGAAGCGCATGGGGGAGCTGAATTACCAGCCCAACTATGCCGCGCGCGCACTGATCACGGGACGCAGCTGGACGATCGGCCTGGTGGTTCCTGACCTGCTTCATCCGTTTTTTGCGCAGGTTGCCAAGGCCATCTCCGCGGCAATTCGGGGCCAGGGCTACAGCCTCATCATCACGTCTTCAGAGGAGGACGGCGAACTGGAACGGCGGGAGATTGAGCAGTTGCTTGCGCGCCGCGTAGACGCCTTGCTGATAGCCTCTGCGCAGTCGAATGTTGATACCCTCCGCCACATTGAAAAGCGGCAGACTCCTTACATTCTGATCGATCGCCGTTTTGAAGGGCTGGCGGCCAATTTTGTCGGAGTCGACGATGAAGCCGTGGGTCTGTTGGCAACCAATCACCTGATCGAACAGGGCTGCCGCAGAATCGCTCACATTCGCGGACCGCAGACGAGCACCGCCATCGGCCGTCTTCGCGGTTTCACCCAGGCGCTCGCTGCTCAAGGGCGCACCCCGCTTGCCGGCCACATTGTCTCGATTGGAACCTCCGGCGACGACCGCGGCGAGCCCGGCGGATACGAGGCCGCAAAAAAGCTGCTCGCCCTCAAGCGCATCCCCGACGGCATCTTCTGCTTCAACGATCCGATTGCGCTGGGAACCATGCGCGCCATACTCGACGCCGGCCTGCGCATTCCCGAAGACTTAGCGGTGGTGGGCTGCGGCAACGTACTCTATTCCGATTTCCTGCGCGTCCCACTCACATCGATAGACCAGGACAGTTCGGCAATTGGAAGGCTTGCAGCGGAGTTGGCTCTCAGCCTGTTGTCTGGACAAGGAACAATCCATTGCAAGACGCAACTGGTCACGCCAAGGCTGGTAGTGCGCGCCTCAACACTGCGGCAGCGAGCGAATCAGCGAAGTTCTGCCGATAGCGGCTCTGCAGGCTCGAAAAAAGGTCCTGGTATAGGGTGAATGCTCCGTCGAGCTCTTGCAGGGGCTGAAGAGGCTGCGGAAAAAGTCGGGTTTTGAGTCAAGATTCACAAAGAACATCCCTCGGGGGCTAAAGCCCAGCGTTTATTTTCAGCCACTTGCGGCACCCTTCGACTTCGCTCAGGGCAGGCTATTGAA
>Ga0302156_10000964_pt1 | contig 26560 bp, 20 predicted proteins | sample I_Bog_N3_2_FD_193503 | JGI IMG/M metagenome (GOLD analysis project Ga0302156, IMG submission 193503) | Peat permafrost microbial communities from Stordalen Mire near Abisko, Sweden - I_Bog_N3_2 | ecosystem: Environmental > Terrestrial > Soil > Wetlands > Peat | place: Sweden: Abisko, Stordalen... | reverse complement strand
GACGAGTAGACGGCGATGTGCGAGATGCCGGTAATCTTTGGCCGCGCCAGGGGTTTATCGGGCATCTGAGCGGCTGCGGTGAAGGACAAAGCAACAAGAGAAGCGGCGATCATGAACCTGAACTGCACGTTACACCTCGATTTGTGTCGTGGGACCACGATAAATCGGTTGAGGGAGGGTTGCAACTGTCGCGTCTTGTGGCAAAGCGGCCAGCAACTCCTCAAGTCTGCGATCCGTGGCCGTGTTCGCCTGATTCCCTGCGCAGGATTCATGCTCGCGCGGCGATGTGGGAACTGCGATTGTCTCTTCAGAACAAACCCGGCGCCAATTGTCCAGCACCTGGGGAGACTTGGTACGATGAGCTGTTCTCAGGATTTGAGCGGGACGGCCGCGATCCAGATGCGCTAGGCGTGAAGCTCCACGAGTGTCCCCTGGGGAGGATGCCATCAAGAGACGAATGCGATTGGGAGATCTGCTGGTTCAAGCCAAGCTGGTCTCGGTCAAGGACGTGGCCAAGGCGCTGGAAGCTCAGGCTGAGCTGGGCGGACACATGGGCGACCGTCTGGTCGGAATCGGCGCGCTCAGCCAGGAGGCGCTCGACTCGTTTCTAAATCGCATGCCGACTGAACCGGCCGATATGGCAGCCACCGGGATCGATGCGACGGAATTCCTGAGCCTGATGATGAAGCTGATCTACGCAGAACACCTGGAATCGGCCCGTCAGTTTGTAGAAGCCATCAAGCTGCCTTATGGCCTCGTCTTTGAACTGGTGCGGATGGCAATCGACCGGCAGCTTCTGCGCAACCTGGGAACGCGGGACTCCGGCAACCCGCTGGACTTGAAGTACGCGTTCACCGACGAAGGCCGTCGCTGGGCGGTGGCCGCGCTCGAGCAGCAGCGCTATACAGGTCCGGCTCCCGTCACCATCGACGAATTCACGACCCAGGTGAATCTCCAGAAGATTACCAACGAGCGCGTCACCTTCGACCGCTTGCGAAAGGCCCTGGGCGAACTGGTTTTTGAAGACAGCATTGTGGAAAGCGTCGGTCCGGCGCTGAATTCGGGCCGGGCGATACTCCTTTACGGGCCGCCCGGCAACGGAAAAACCTCCGTGGCGCTCAGCTTTGCCAGCGTGTTCACCGACGTCATCTATGTGCCCTATGCCGTGATCGTCGAAGGCCAGATCGTGCGCATCTACGACCCCAGCCTGCACTCGCTGCTAGGGCCCGACCCTTTGATTGAGGACGATAGCCTGTCCTTCGTCCGGAGCGACGAACTCGACGTGCGCTGGGTCCCGTGCCGACGGCCTTTTGTCGTCACCGGGGGCGAACTGACGCTGGAGATGCTCGATCTCCGATATGATCCCTCGTCCAACTTCTATGAGGCGCCCCTCCATGTGAAGGCCCTGGGAGGGTGTTTCGTCATCGACGACTTTGGCCGCCAGTTGGTCAGTCCCAAGGACCTGCTGAACAGGTGGATCGTCCCTCTCGAGAACCGGTTCGACTACATGAAGCTGCACAATGGCAAGAGCTTCACCGTGCCTTTTGAAGAGTTGGTGATCTTTTCCACCAACCTGGAACCCGAAGACCTGATGGACCCCGCCTTCCTGCGCCGCCTTCCCTACAAGATCGAAGTTGCCGGGCCCAGCGTCGAGCTTTACAAGCGAATCTTCGAGAAGGAGTGCGCGCGCCAAGGAGTGACGCCTCCCGGCGAGCTATTCGATTACATCGTTGAGAAGCTCACAAAGGAAAAGGGACTTGAATTGGCAGCCTATCAACCCCGGTTCATCGTAGACCAGGTGGTGGCAGCGTGCCGGTTCATGGGCGAGGTATCCCACTTTGAGCCGCGGTTCATCGAGTATGCGCTGAACAATCTCAAGGTGCGGCGCCATTCGCGGCCCACGCCCGCTCCGCCGCCGGCTTCCGCTGCGGAAGCCTTATAGCCGGCATTCGTGCACTCCAAGGGGCAAGTTTGGCGCGCCCAGGCTGCCGCAAAAGAAACACGAGGAAAAGACATGCCCTGCGCGGCCATCATGAGGTATAGTGGCTGCTAACCGGGAAAGCAGGGTTGCGGTTCCGGATGAGAAGTCAAGAACAAGGAGATCACCGTGGCTAACTTCTGTGCGAAATGTGGAGCTGAAGTACCCCCCTACCAGCAATCCTGCAGTGCATGCGGCGCGCCGGCGGCGGCCGCCGGCGCAGCGTATACGCCTGTCGAACCAGCCCCCTTCCAGCCGGTTGCATCGCAGCAGTCAACTTATCAACCCGCCGCTTCGCAGCCTGCCCCTTACCCGCCAGCAGCTGCGCCCGCCAAGTCCGGCAGCAGCGCGCTCAAGATCATCCTGATCGTCATTGCCATCATCGTCGGGATATTCGTTCTGGGTGCGGGCATCGTCGGGTATGGGGTTTGGCGCGTCGCACATTCCATCCACGTCTCAGGATCGGGCGACAACGCTCATGTGACGTTCAGTGCCCCAGGTGGAGGCGGCACGATCTCCGCCAACACAGCTGAGACCTTCAGCGCCGCCGACCTGGGAACAGACATCTACCCCGGCGCGACAGCCGGCAAGGGCAGCATGAGGATGACCCTGCCCACAGGTTCGTGGGTTTCTGCCGTTTTTGTGACAAGCGACTCCAAGGACCAGGTGGTCAGCTATTACAAGAGCAAGTTTGGCAGCGAAGCTTCGATCTTCGATAGCGCGGCCAGTGCCGTCATCTCGCTCCAAAAGGGCAAGCAGGAATCCATCATCGTGACGGTCAGCGCAAATCAATCGCAGTACCAAGGCAAGACGCAGATCGCGATTGTGCATACGATCAGCAACAAGCCTTCTTAGCTCTTGCTTCAATGTGAGCACTCCGGCCTTCCCCGTTTTTGCGAAGGCCGGGGTGTGCGTGAGCGCGGCAGGCTTCGGCAGCGGCGTCCACCGTCTGCCCGATACGACAGTTCTACTTCTTTCAAGACCTGAATCAAAGGCAGCGGCCCGGGCATGAATGCCCCGACGATCCGCTGCCTGAATCAAACATGCAAACCGTGCGCCTGCCTCCCCAAGGTGCGCAACCTGCAAATCAGCAAGTTCAGGGATGCGCCGAACCCCAAGCCGTTTTGTTACTGTTGACCCATGCCTGAAAATACCGCACTAACCGATTTGACTGCTCTCGACCTTGAGGCTTTGGCCGCCGATGTGGTGGCGCTTGCCGTGAAGGGCGGCGCCAGCGACGCCGAAGCGGTTGTTCGCGAGGGCGACGAATTCAGCGTGAACGTGCGCATGGGCCAGGTGGAGACGCTCAAGGAATCCGGCTCGCGGGGCCTGGGGCTGCGAGTGTTTCTCGGAACGCGATCCGCTTCAGCCTCGACCAGCGACCTGACCCCCGACGGCATTCGCGATTTGGTAGCCGGCGCGCTGGCGCTGGCCAAAGTTACGGAGGAGGATCCCTTTACCGTACTGCCGGAGACAGCCGAATTTGGCTCGGTCGAGGGCGATCTGCATCTCTATTTCGACGATGTCTACTCCCTGGAGGGTCCGGAGCGGATCGAGTGGGCGAGGCGTGCCGAGGCAGCGGCCTTGGCGGCCGACCCGCGCATCGCCAACTCCGATGGCGGCAGCTTTGACGCGGCTACCGGGCGCAAAGTGCTGGCCAACTCGCGGGGCTTTGTGGGCGGCTACCGCACCAGCTACGCGGGGGTCTCGGCGGCTCCGCTGGCCATGGATGCCAACGGCGCCATGCAGCGCGACGGCTGGTGGAGCGGCGCACGGCGGCTGGCTGATCTGGAATCGCCCGAGTCTATTGGCAAGGAAGCGGCGCGGCGCGCGCTTCGCAGGCTGGGAGCCAGGCGCGTGGCCACGCAACGGGTTCCGATCGTCTTTGCGCCGGAGGTGGCGCGGTCGCTGATCGGATCGGTCTTCGAGGCCGCTTCGGGAGATGCAATCTGGCGCGGCGCGTCGTTTTTGGCTGGCCGCCTGGGCGAGCAGATTGCCGCGCCCAGCATCACCGTCGTCGATGACAACTTTATGCTGCTGCCCACAGGCGTGGGCGGCTTCGGCAGCTCGCCCTTCGATGGCGAGGGTCTGCCGTCAAGGCGCACGGTGGTGGTGGAAGCAGGCGTGCTGCGCACCTACCTGTTGAACACCTATAGCGCGCGCAAGCTGGGCATGAAGTCGACTCACAATGCGTCAAGAGGTTTGGCAGGCACGCCGGGGATTGGCTGCGGCAACCTCTACCTGGAGCCGGGCACACTCACACCGGAGGAGATATTCGCCGCGATCCCGGTGGGGCTTTACGTGACCAGCCTGATGGGCTTTGGGGTCAACACGGTTACGGGCGACTATTCGCGCGGGGCGACCGGCATGTGGATTGAGAACGGCGTCTTGACTCACGCAGTTGAAGAAGTAACCATAGCCGGCAACCTTGCCGAGATGCTCAGGAACGTCACCGCCATTGGCAACGATTTGGTCTTCCGCGGCTCGGTGGCCTCGCCGACTTTGCGAATCGACGGCATGACCATCGCGGGAGCCTGAGTATCTTACCCGGCGTTTTTGAGAGGTTTACAGATGCCAAAGTTTTCTAGACAAATACTTCTCGCGGGATTGATCGCGTTGTCTTCTTATCCAGTGGAAACGCGCGCACAATCCGACAGCGATTCGTATGCAGTTATTGAGGATGCAATGAAGGCAGTTAGTGCGATCAAGGTCGGCGATACAAGGGCCAAATTAGAACAGAACTTCCGGGAAGACGGTGGGATCATCTGGTGGAATGGGACTTCAAAACCTTCCAGGTATCTCTACAAGAAATGCATCCTGATCAAGGTCGACGTCGAGTTCGCTCTCAAGAAGAGAAGTTCCCCTGGAAGTCGCTCGCCAAACGATACCGTTACTTCGATCTCGAAGCCATATTTGGAATACCCACACAATGATTAACGCGATCAAATCGTGACTATGATGCTGCCAACTCAGTCGCTGCCTTTCGACCCGGCTGACCCCAAGGCTGCGCTGGTCCAACTACCGCAAGCCCCTGCCGTCTTCGCCCTCTACGGCGAGGAGGCGCACTTCGAGCCCTACATTGGCCGCACGCCCAACCTGCGTGGGCGGCTGGAACGGCTGCTTCAGCCCTCGGCTAAACATCCCCGCAGGTTGCAGCTAGCTGGCCGGGTGCGGCGCATCGAGTGGCGGCTCACCGGCTCGGAGTTCGAGTCCCTGCTTCTCCAGTTTGAACTCCTCGAAAAGGTCTACGGCAAGAAGTGCCTCGAACGCATGCACCTGGGCGCGCCGGCGTTTGTCCGCTTTCTGGGCGGCAATCCGTATCCGCGCATCGTGGTGACCCACCGCCCCAGCCTACGCGAGGCGGATTGGGCGTATGGACCGTTTCAGTCGCGGACGGCAGCCGAACGCTTTGCCGACGAGGCGCTCAAGCTGTTTCTGCTGCGCCGCTGCACCGACGAACTGGACCCAAATCCAAGCCACCCCGGATGTGTGTACTCCGAGATGAAGATGTGCCTGGCGCCCTGCTACCAAGGCTGTACTGACGAGCGCTATGGGGAAGAGGCCGCTGCGGTGGAGAACTTTCTGGCCACCCGCGGCGAGAGCCGTCTCGTCCAGCTCCGCGCTGAACGCGATCAGGCCTCCGCCAGCCTTGAATTCGAGTCCGCCGCCGTCCTTCACGCTCTTGCCCAGCGGGTGGAAGCGGTGCGCGCGCTGGCGCCTGAGCTGGTTCGTCCGCTGAGCCAGCTTCGGGCGGTCATCCTGCAAGCCTCGACCAACCCGGACGAAGTCGCCGTCTTTCTCTTCGAGAATGGCCGCCTGCGCGGTCCGGCTGCGTTTTCAACCATCGGCATGAGGATCCAGAACGAGCAGTCGGGATCAACTTCGCTGTTTGCCCATCCAATGGCGATGGAACCGATACCGGAAGCGCCAGGGATCAGGGGTCAGGGGTCAGGGATCAGTTTGGACCGGTCCGGGGAGCCAATACCGGAAGAGACGTTGTCCGAGGCGTTGTCCGCCGGGATTCATGCATCCGAAGCCGCGCCCGTGAAGATCCCTCGCGGCGTTCTCGAAGCCCGCATGGAAGCGGCGCTGGCCGCGCTGGCGGAGCCTTCTGCCGCGCCATCTGCAACTCTCCGCCAGGGCCACCTTGCTCTGCTAAAACGCTGGTACTACCGCCCTGAGGCTCGCCGCGTCGGCGAGATCTTTTTTTTCGGCCCCGAAGGGCACTGGGCCATTAAGGCGATACTGCGCGGCGTGGGGCGAGTCGCGGGCAGCCGATTCAAGGTGTCCGCCTCTGGCTCTTAGATCCCGAAAGAGACTCTCTTGCGCCGCCGCTGATACACTAGCCCAGCAAGGAGAACCTGCGAAAAGACCATGGTTGAGCTGCTTCCCTCGATATTGTCGGCGGATTTTGCCCATCTGGCGGATGAAGTCGCCGCGGCTGAGCGGGGCGGCGGCACGGTCATTCATGTCGATGTGATGGACGGGCATTTTGTGCCCAACATTACTCTCGGCCCTCCGGTGGTGAAAAGCCTGCGCAAGGTGACCGACCTGCCGCTCGATTGTCATCTGATGATCGAGAACCCAAACGATTACATCGCTGCCTTTGCCGATGCCGGGGCTAACTGGGTGAGTGTGCATTACGAGGCTTGCCCCCACCTGCACCGCTCGCTGGAGCTGATCGCTCATCATGGAATGCGGCCGGGCGTGGTGCTGAATCCGGCCACCAGGGTAGATCTGATCCTGGATATTCTGCCCATGGTTCATCACGTGCTGATCATGAGCGTGAATCCGGGCTTTGGCGGGCAGCAATTCATCGGTTTTTCGCTGGAAAAGATTCGCCGGCTGGCCGAATTGCGTCAGGAGCTGGGGCTGGCGTTTAGAATCGAGGTGGACGGCGGCGTGGCTCACGATACGGTAGCCGAGATCGTCCAAGCAGGTGCGGACCTGCTGGTGGCCGGGAACGCAGTCTTCGGCGCAGGTCACCCGGAGCGGGATGCAAGGGTTCTGCTGGCGGCAGCTCGCGAGGCCGCAAAAGAATAAGCGAGCTTGATTTCAGGGGTTTGCGAAAAGGCGGATGGCTCGTCGATGGGCCTATGCCGCAACGAGGGGATATGAACCGGTTGTACAAAAGGTCTAAATTGCCGTTGAAGATTGCCGCAGTGGCTCTGGCTGTTGTGTTGCTGGCTGGGGTTTCGGCCGAAGCCGCGATCAAGAAGCCCGTACATAAGAAAAAACAGGATCTGAGCGCCAACCCGCTGGCAGGCGTCAACTCCAAGCAGCCCGACAAGGAACTCTTCGACAAGGCGATGATCGCCATGAAGAAGGGCCGCTATGACGTGTCGCGGCTCGATTTGCAGACCATGCTCAACACCTATCCCGAGTCCGAGTACCGCATGCGCGCCAAGCTGGCGGTAGGCGACAGTTGGTTCAAGGAGGGCGGCTCCGCGGCCCTCATGCAGGCTGAAGCCGAGTACAAGGACTTCATTACCTTCTTTCCCAATGCACCCGAAGCGGCCGAAGCGCAGATGAAGGTGGGCGACATCTATTATCAACAGATGGAGAAGCCCGACCGGGACTACAACAACGCGCAAGATGCCGAGCGGGAATACCGGAACATGATCAACCAGTACCCCGACTCGACCCTGGTGCCCCGCGCCAAGCAGAAGTTGCGCGACGTGCAAGAGGTTCTGGCCGAGCGCGAGACCTCGATCGGCCTTTACTACGAGAGCCGCGACAACTTCAACGCTGCCGTTGCCCGGCTGCAGACTGTGGTCGACACCTACCCGCTTTACTCCAAGAGCGACCAGGCGCTTTTGGGAATTGGCGATGCGTATGCCGGCGAGGCCCACACGATCCAAATGGCGCCCAAACTGCCCGGCGCAATCAAGGAGCGGCTGCGCGCCGTCTACCAGGACCGGGCCGCCGCGGCCTATGCCAAGGTGATTACTCGCTATCCAATGGCGCCCCACGTGGAGGATGCTCGCGATCGTCTGGTTGCAATGAATCGCCCAGTACCGGAACCAACGCAGGAAGCGATTGCAGAGAGTGAAGCGGAAGAAGGCAGCCGTCAGCCAGTACACATTACCGACAAGACCTTCAACATTATCAAGCACGGACCGATGGTGGTCGAGGCCGTCCATGTGGGCGATCCCAGCCTGGAAGATCCAAAGCGCACTTTGGCTCCGGATATCACCAAGGAGAATGTTGTCCTGTTTGCGGCCGCTGTCAACGCGGGCAGGCCGGCCCCGGCGCCTGGGGCGGTGACGCCGACTGGTCCCAATGAGCCTCCTCGCAGCGACCAGCCCAATTCGGCGCCATTGCAGATGGCTCCGCCTGAAGGTGGATCGGGTTTGGGCGTCCAGGTGGTCAGCGCGCCGGCCGCCGATCCCAACGCGGTAATCAAGGCGGTGGGACCTTCCAATACCGTCGTGCCTGCGGCAGAAGCACCGGCCGAAGCCCCTACTACAGTCAACGACATCAAGTCTGGATCGACACCGGCTGCCTCGACCGCCGACTCCAAAACAAAGAAGCCCAAGGCCGACCTGAGCGACGAATCATCGAGCAAGAAGAAAAAGAAAAAGGGACTCGGCAAGCTGTTTTAGCTGGTGCTTCCTGAACAAAGACCAAACGGTGAGAGGCTGCCCATTGGGCGGCCTCTCACCGTTTGGCGACGGATTGCCAACCTTTCGCTGCATAGAAATTCCCGAATTAAGCCAAGCTGAAAAGAAACCTATTTCCAGTCCGTGCCCTTGGATTCAAAGACGATAACAGCACCTCGGAACGGGCGGTGCCGCTTGCACATTCCGAGCCGTATCAAGTCTTGATCAATCCTGGCCGTCTCGCGTCCGTTGGCCCAGCGCCTTACGTCCGAGCGTTTTCCGGGCGCAACTCCGGCAACCGTGCGGCAGCCCGGACCAGCAACACCCATACAAGCCAGGCCACCTTGGTCCACAAGTAAAGCGGGGAATAGAACCGTACATTGAACAGAACCAGCGCCAAGGCAGCACCGTTTAGAACAATGAAACCCTTCATCGATCTGCCGCTGTCGGAACAGAGATAGATCGCGCTCAGGATCGCAGGGATCATCAGCATCTCATCCTCGACCCAGGAATACGGCGCAACAACCACCGATGCCGCAATTACCAGCAGCCCTTCGTTATTCCAGTCCCAATCCTCGTCCCTCCGAAAAAACCAGGCAAGAGCCCCGCAAGCCGCGCATGCTGCCGGCAGATATTGCATATAGGCGGACTGCGGATAAAACCAGTGCAAGAGTGAACTCAGATTCGGCATCACTTGACTCACGCCATTGGCCGACCGCAGCACCGGTAGGTATTGCGAGAATATTTTTTGATCGAAGCAAAGGACCGTTCCGAACGCAGCAGCGATACCGAGAATTCCTCCCGCGATGAAGCGGAATCTTTTCCCTTTGATCGCCCACATGAGCACCACCGCACCAAAAGGAAGCAGCAGATGGGGCTTGACCGCCAGCAACATAAAACAAAGGCCAGCAAGCAGCGGCCGGTCCCGCTGAAGCCACAGAAACAAGACCACTCCGAGCATTGCCAGCGCAACCATCTGCCCTAGCTCGACGCAGGCGATGACGGGTGCAAATAGATAGATCGAGAGAAGTAAATGACCCTTTCGGCGTCCGTGCAAAACCCACAAAACCCAGGTTGATAGCGCCAGGCATACCAAGATCATGAGCGTCCAAAGAAGAGTCGCATTCCGAACGCCAAACATGCCTAAGGGCAGGGCGAATATCAAGGCGCAAGGCGGATTAAACATGACTTGGGCGCGATCTATCTTGAGTCCCGCCTATTTTTCCAAGAGGAATACGCTTGCTTCATCGTAAGGATTGACGTGGTTCAAGAGCAGCTTTCCAGAAGCCCAATATTCTCTTTCGTCTCCAGATCCTCGTGAGCTGGAAACCGAGAAACACAGCGACGCAACGCCAAAGAACAGAATGCCCAACGCAAACAGCCATCGACTCAAAGGTTGTTCCAAAGTGTTCCGCCTCTTCCGCACTGCAATTGAGAACCTTGGTTCACTCGTCTTGGTCTTCCGCATTTACTTATCGCAGATGCTCGTGGCGCCTTCTATCGTCCGGCGGGGCAAACGCAAGATTTGAAGCCCTGAGCGGAGTGATTCGCCATGCCGCAAACATATTGCGGCCAGACGAGCCCGAGCAACGGAGAAGCATTGCCCACAAAGAAGTTACGCATGTAGTCCCGGCTGGCTTTGGTCTGCGCATCGGGATCCGCCTGAAACCCGGCGATGAGTTTGCTCACGGAAGAAGCAGAGAATCCGGCCAGTCCATAGTCCCGGGCGAAATCGTACTCATCTTTCCATACGGCCTCAACGCCCGTCTGGTTCGATGACGCGACAACTCGAAAGTCCACAAGTGAAGCCGTAGCGGGGTCTACAAGAGCAACTGTGAAAGAGGGGGCATTGCCGTTGATGGGAGAAATAGATGGCACATTCTTCATTGCGACGCTCTTCGCAGTCCCTGCACCTTCCGCCGCGCTTCCCGAGTTGAGAATATGCGCCTCATCCATGTGCGTGTGCGCAAAGATGGCCAGCTCGATCACATCGCTGAAATCGACCATTTCATCCGCCAACTTCTCGGATGAAAGAAACATCTCCGGGCGTTGGCCGCCGCAAACATCGCGCATTTTGGTGACGGTCGCATGGAGATCGACTCCTGGCGGAATGTGTCCCATTACCCAGATCTTCTCTTTGTTGCGGCGGGCCTGAGCCAATTGCTGTTCGAGCCAGGCAAGCTGTTCACCCGCAGCGGTTGCATCGGACTTGCCCGCACAGGTTGAGTATTTGCTCGACATAAAAATATCGTTCAGCACCAACAAGCGGGCATTGCCAACGACGGATGGCAAGGGAATGCTGTAGTAGCCTCCAGCCGCGAAAGTCGCAAGTGCGGCATTCCGTTCGGAGACTGGGAAATCCCTGGTGAGATCCTTGCCGGTATCGGCCAGAAATGCGCTGTGCGCATCAAGCTGGTAGTCGCCGCAGTCCGAGTCGTTGTTGCCCAAAGCCGCATAAACAGGCACACCGGGAAGCCCGCTACCCAGTTCGTCGAGGACGAATTTCAGCGTCTTTTCTACAAAGGCCCGGTAGTCTTGTGGAGAAGCATGGGGAAATAAGGCAGCGAACTTGCAGGGAAAGGCATGGGCAATCAGATCGCCGCTCACAGTGACAAACCTTGGCTTGGAAGGGTCTGCCCGCATCGCTCCAAGGCTGGACTCAAACAGGACGTAAGAGGTATCGTCTCCGCGGGTATGGCAGGCCTGCCGAAGCGCGGCAAAGCGCTGCTCGCGATCCGCGGCCGGTGGCGCCGCCAGGATTGCTTTCCACCCGCTGGCCGGGGCGGCAGCCAATTGCGGGACTTTTTCTGGATCCCAGAAGGGTTCAAAGTGAATGTCGCTGATGAAGAGCGCAGGAATCGTTCCTTTTTCTTGTTGGGCATCTGGCTTTTCTGCTCGCTTGGCGGACGATGCGCCAGGACGTTCCTGGCTGGCGGCTGCCGGCCGATTTAATTCCGCTCTTTGGCTACCCTGCGCAATCGCCCCGCCAACCGGCAAAAGCAAGCAGTACAGTAAGATGCACTGCCCTACCACCCTGCAAGAGGCACTCGTCGCGCACCTCCGAATCCAATTCCCTTTCACCCTTGCTCCTTTGCGCCCGCGCATATTCTTCGCTGGACGGTTCCAGTCGAGGATAACTCACCTGATTTTGGCATGTTTGCGGCGGAGCGAAAAGAGGCCATGAAGGGCTACCCCACCCAGCGCGAACAGCATGGGAAAACACTCCAGCGTATAGCGCGCTTCGGGGGCCTCGACGGTCATCAGCAGGGCGCTGCGCAGCACCATGTATGCCAGCATCTGCTGCCAATAGCGGGGACGCATCCAAAGTCCCGCCAGACCGAGCAGCAAAAGCAGCGCATTCAGGCCAGTGCAGGCCCAACAAAGCCGCGACTCGCGCGGGTGAGAGGTATAGTTCCACCAATCCAGGTCATCGTAGAGATTCTCGACGCGTGGGCGCAACCACATATCGGACACCCGTCCCAGCGGCAGCCACAGGTCATACCGCAGGGGATCAGCCGCAACACGCTCGTCGGCCAAATGGGCAAAGCGGTCGTCAATCGCTGGTGTCAGCGTCTGACCGCCATTGTTGTAGTCCTCGGCCAGCTTCACGGTTTCGGCATACTGCGCGGGCGAGTCAAAGGCCCGACTGGGCAGCTTGCTCGCGTCCAGGGTGCCGTCAGGCACGTTCCAATAGATTTCGTATGTCGACACAAAGTCCAGGCACCAGCTTTTCACCCAGCGTTCCCAACCGGTATGCGGATCCTCATCGGGGTCAGTCGCCAAACGCGGCGCAAGTGGCTGAAAGACGTGGAAGACCTGCCAGTTCCTCGCGGTCCACGCAGCAAACGGAACGAGTGCCAACAAAAGGCAGACTACGACAATCTGCGCCAGCTTTCTTCGCGCCATTGCCGCCGGCCGCAGACCCAGCACCATGACCGGCGCTAGGGCAATGCCAACCAGTGCGCCATCCGGCCTGAGCAGCGCGGCAGCGGTCACTGCAAGCGTAAACAGGAGTGCAATGCCCCAGCCAGGCCGCGCATGAAACCGTGCCAAAGCCCACAGAGCCAGCGATGTTGCAAACAGAGTCGGCCCCTCCGCGAGTGGCAAAACAGCATAGGAAGCGGTGAACGGGCACAGCGCGGCCAGCCAAAGTGCTGCCAGCCCCGCCCCCGGCGAGGCTATGCGCCGCACAAAATCGCCAAGAAGGAGGCATCCCGCCAACTCAAGACCAATCTGCACCCAGACGGCGGACGCATAGTTCTCCATCCCAAAAGCTCTGAAGCAGATCGCCAAAAACAACGGGTAGCCGGGCAGGCGGATTAGCGTGGGGTAGAGATCACCCGCTCCCATCAGGGCATAGCGCCCATGCAAAAGCAGATTTTTGGCCAGCCCGCCATAGATGAGCGCATCCCCGTCAACCCGGAAGAAGACTTTGAACATCCACAGCCGCAATGCCAGTCCCGCCGCAAGCGCGATGGCCACGGGCAGAACAGGGCGCGCACCGGCAAACCGACGGTCTCGCACAATTGATTGACTCTCGGAGGCAGCTTCCATACGATTCGTACTGTATAGCGTAGACCGTTTCTGCGGTTTTCGCCCACGCAGAATCGAGATCAGCACCCGCCGATGCCAGATAAGCAGATTTTTTTCGATCCCCAACGTAAGCGATGGAAGCGGCTCCGGCGCATCCTGGACGCGACGGCCGTGCTCTCCACGCTGGTTTTTGCCGGTTTCATCTTCAACGTTTTGCGCAACCAGCACTTGCCTGAACTGCTGTTGCCCACTCCAAGACACAACTATAAGGCTCTGCCCGAGCGCTCCTTGGTTTTGCACGGCGTCAGAAGCCAGCGTCTGGCTCGCCGGAAGACGGAGCGCAAACCCTCTGAAATCCCCCTCAACTCCGGTGAAGGACTGCGGGCGGCCTATTATGTGGCCGACGACCCGGCCAGCTACTCCTCCTTCAAAGAGCATGTTCACCAGATTGACCTGCTCTTTCCGCAGTGGCTGCACGTCGATGCACCCCAGACCACGCTGCTAGCCATCAACAACGACAGCCACCGCGAGTATCCCGTTATTGATGGCGCCACGGTTCACGATCCCGACGAGATGGACCGGATCAAACACGTGATCCAGGCGGCCAAGGAAGACACTGAAATCTTCCCGCATCTGAATAACTTCAATGCCACTACGCAAACCTGGGACCCCAGCTACGGCGACGTCCTGAAAGACCCCGAAAAGCGCGCGGCGCTGCGCCAGCAGATTGTTCGCTTCTTTTCCGCATTTCCTGTCTATCGCGGACTCTCGCTGGACTTTGAAAATCTTTCCGATAGTGCGGCGCCGGCTTACTTGACCTTCGTCCAGGAGCTCTACGGCGACCTGCACCCGCTCAATCTGCGGCTCTATGTCAACACGGCTGTTGCCACATCCGACGCCGATCTCACCCGGATCGCCGCCAACTCAGACGGCATCATACTTATGAACTACGACCAGCATCAGCTCACCAGCGACCCGGGCCCCATCGCCAGCCAGGAATGGTTTGTCGGCAACCTGACTCGCGTCCTCAAATCCGTGCCCAAAGAGAAGCTCATCTGCGCCGTAGGCAGCTACGGCTATGACTGGACCCTCTCGATTCCCAACCCAAAGGCTCGCAAGCATTCAAAACCTGAAGTGGTGAATACTGAAGACCTGCACGTCTCCGATGTATGGCAGCGCGCTTCCGACGCCGACGCGGACCTCGACCTCGATTACGACTCTCTCAACCCCCACTTTGAATACATCGACGAAGACTTGAACCAGCGCCATGTCGTCTGGTTCCTCGACGGCGTCACTGTGCTCAACGAGTTGCGCGCCGCCCGCTCGCTTGGCTTGCAGACCTTTGCCTTGTGGCGTCTTGGCGAAGAAGATAGCTCACTCTGGAACGTGTGGGACAAGCCCACCAGTCCCGACTCGCTCCAGGCCCTGGCCTCCGTCCAGCCCGGCCACGACCTAGACACCGAGGGCGAAGGCGACATTCTCCGGGTCACCGGCCTGCCGCAGCCCGGCAAGCGCTCCGTCACCGTCGACACCGACGAGACCGACCCGCGCAAGAAGCTCATCGTCGATGAGCACATGGATGTCTATCCACGCACCTACACCATTCAGCAGTATGGTTACCACTCGAACCAGGTCGCGCTCTCCTTCGACGACGGCCCAGACCCGAAGTGGACCCCCAAGATACTGGACATCCTCAAGGAGAAAAAAGCCAAGGCCACCTTCATGCTCATAGGCGCCGAGGCCGCCGAACACGTTGGCGTGATGCAGCGTGTCGTCCGCGACGGCCACGAAATCGGCAACCACACATATACCCATCCCGACATCAGCGAAATCTCGCAGCGGCAACTCGACCTGGAAGTCAAGCTCACCGAGCGCCTCTTCGCCAGCAAACTGGGCGTACAGCCGCTCTACTTTCGCCCGCCGTACGACATTGACGAAGAGCCGGACACCGACGATCAGGCCGCCCCCGTCGTTCAGATCCAGAGGGACGGCTACACCATCATCGGCAACAAGATCGACACCGACGACTGGAACGAGCATCCCCGCAAGTCCCCCGCCGAAATCACGCAATCGGTCCTGAATCAACTGGAAATCATGAAGACCAAGCCGCAGTTTCGCGGCTCCATTATCCTGCTTCACGACGGCGGCGGCGACCGCTCTGCCACCGTTGCCGCCCTGCCCGTACTCATTGACGCGCTTCGCGCCCACGGCTACTCCATCGTCCAGGTCTCCAAACTCATGGGCAAGACTACCGCCGAAGTCATGCCGCAGCTCACGCTGTGGCAGTATCTTCGGGCAGTACCCGACTCCATCGCTTTCTCAAGCGCCGCCTTCGTTACGAACTTCATCCAGTTCGTGTTTTTTCTCGGCGACATCCTCATGAGCGCCCGCCTCATCATTGTGGGTATCTTCGCCATCATTGACCGCCTCCGCAAGCCCCGCCGCAAGCCTTCACCCGGCTACACCCCCTCTGTCGCCGTCCTCATCCCCGCATACAACGAAGAAACAGTCATCGTCCGCACCATTCGCTCCGTGCTGTACTCCGACTATAAGAACTTGCACATCATCGTCATCGACGACGGCTCCCTCGACCGCACTGCCGAGGTGGCGCGAGAGGCCTATGCTGCTGAAATTGCCTCCGGCCGTGTCCAGGTTCTCTCCATGCCCAACGGCGGAAAGGCCGCTGCGCTCAACTTTGCCCTTGACCGCATGACCGAGGAGGTCTACGTCGGCATCGACGCTGACACCGTCATCGCCGCCGATGCCATCTCCAAGCTCATCCCACACTTCGAGGATCCGCGCATCGGTGCTATGGCCGGCAACGCCAAGGTTGGCAACCGCGTCAATCTTTGGACCCGCTGGCAGGCCCTCGAATACATCACAAGCCAGAACTTCGAGCGCCGCGCCCTCGACTTGTTTCATGTGGTCACCGTCGTTCCCGGCGCCATCGGCGCATGGCGCACAGCCCCCGTCAAAGCCGCCGGAGGCTACCCTCTGAACACCGTCGCGGAAGACGCCGACCTCACAATGAACCTCCTCGAACAGGGACTGCAGGTCAACTACGAGGACCGGGCGCTTGCCTACACAGAGGCTCCCATCGACGCCAAAGGGCTCATGCGCCAGCGCTTCCGCTGGTCCTTCGGCACTCTGCAAGCCATCTGGAAACACCGCGCTGCTTTCGTACGCAACAAGGCAATGGGCCTTTTCGCCCTGCCCAACATCCTCATTTTTCAGATGTTCCTGCCCCTCGTCTCGCCGTTCATCGACCTGATGTTCCTGGCCGGCATCGTCAATTACTTCATCGATCGGCATTACCACCCCGAAGCCGCTTCCGCCGCCAGTTTTGAAAAACTCCTGGCTTACTTTGGCGCATTCCTGCTCATTGACTTCGTCACGTCAGCGATAGCCTTCTCGCTGGAGCGCCGCCACCCAGCCAACAAGGGATCGGGCTGGCTGCTCTTCCACATCTGGCTACAGCGCTTCGCCTACCGCCAGGTCTTTTCGATCGTGCTCTTCAAGACCCTCAAGCGCGCCATCGATGGGAAACCCTTCAACTGGGACAAGATCGAGCGCACCGCCAAGATGAGCAAAGCCACCGAGGCGCTGACGGAGACGGCGTAGTTTGCGGCGAGGGAGCACACAGCCAATGGCCAAACCGCGCGTTTTGTTCGTGGGCCGGACCACGCTCGACGTTCTCTACCGGCTGGACGGGATGCCGGAAGAGGACACCAAGGTCTATGCGCGCGAGCTGCTTGCAGCGCCCGGTGGACCCGCGCTGAATGCCGCCATCACCCATTCGCTGCTCGGCGGCAAGGCCATGCTGGTGAGCGCAGTGGGCAGTGGGCCATGGGCTTCCACGGTGCGTGGAGAACTCCGCCGCCACGGCATTCCGCTGCTTGACCTCGCGGCCGGCACAGCATACGAAACACCGCTTTGCACAGTGCTGGCGAGCGCCGCCAGCGCCACGCGGACCATCGTGAATCCACCCATCTCAAAGGCCACTCTACGCCATCTCAGTGATTCCTGGACTGCGGAGGCACCGCCTTCGTGGGGCGGAATGCCGCCGGTGGTTCTCAGCGATGGATTCTTTCTTGAGGAAGCGGCAGGCTTCTTATCGGCTTGCAAAAACGCGGGCGCGGCGCTCTGCCTGGATGGTGGAAGCTGGAAACCCGGCGTTGAGGAGCTTGCCCCTTCGCTCACTGTCGCAATATGCAGTGAGCGCTTTGCAGTTCCTGGCCGCTTGGGTCCGAACGACAATTCAGATTCTGTGATCGCATGGTTTGCCGCCAAGGGTGTGCCCTATGTCGCTGTGACGCGCGGCGCAAGGTCCATCCTCGCCAGCGATCGCGGCCGCCGCTTTGAGATTGAAGTTGGCAAGATCGACGCGACGGACACGCTGGGCGCGGGCGACGTGCTGCATGGAGCCTTCTGCTACCACTTCGCCCGCAAGACCGACTTCGAGACGGCGCTTCGCAGGGCCTCGGAGATCGCCACGCTCTCTTGCCAAAGCCCTGGCGCGCAGGCATGGGCAACGCAAACCGACGGTGCCATGACCGGCTGACCAGAACGGGCGCTGGGGAAGAAGCTGGACTCCGCTCTTTGTCCCTAGTCCCTAGTCCCTAGTCCCTAGTCCCTAGTCCCTGTTTCAGCAGCGCCACCGCCATCCTGTTCAAGGGCGTCGCGATCCCGTGCGTCTCTCCCAGGCGCACAATAACGCCGTTGCGCGCGTCGACCTCCATGGGCCTGCCCGCCACCCGGTCCGCCAACATTGAGTTGACCGAATCCTTTGGCTGAGCCCGATAGCCATCCAACACTTGTTGTGCCACGTCAATTTCCAGTTGTGCTCCCTCGGCGCGTCCCACGGCCGCGCATTCCTTAACCATCTCAGTCGCGACCTGCCCGATCGCGGGATCCTGCAGAACCCCAGCCGGCTTCATCGTAAGGGCATTCAGCGCGCCTGGCGCATTGAAGCACAGCTTTCGCCATGCCGCGGTCTTGAAATCCTTTGTCAGTTCTATCTCCGCCTTGCTGCCTTGAAACAGCTCAGAAAATGCGCGTCCCTGCGGCCCCTCTTCCACTTTCATCCGGACTACACCGCGCTGGAGCACAGTTCCATCCGCCTGCCGTTCCACCGGGCAATCGATGACTATGGGCACAATCCGCTCCGCCAGCACATAAGGTGCAAACCGCTCGCGATGCTCTACGCCGTTCTGGACGACAGCCACCGCAGCCCCCTCAGCCGCCAACACTCGGAGCCAGGCCCCGGCACCCTCCGCGTCGTATGTCTTGGTAGCCACGAGCACCCAATCCACCACTTCGGCAAGCGCCGGGGTTGTTAGATTCACCGCCTTTACACGCACCACCCCATCCGGCGTCGCAACGGTGAGCTCCTCCAGCGCCCGCCGGGTGCACAATGTAATCTCATGGTGTCCCACTGTTTGCAGCAGCGCCGCCAACACCCCGCCGATCGCTCCTACGCCCACTACAGCAACTCTCGCCATTTCGATTTCTCCAATTGCTCAATCTAAAATAAACGCCCGGCCTCACGCGCACCCCAAGCTGCAGGCTCCCGATCGGTGATGAGAAAGACTGGGCGAATGAAATGCGGCTGGAAGAGGCAAATCACACATCCGCGAGGCGAGCGACCGTGCGCGGCATGTGAGCCCTCGTCATTGATCTGGCAGCCTCTGACCTTTTGGTTTCGCGCAAATTCCAAAACGGCATTCAAACAAAACCAATCGGCTTGAAAGCAGATTCTCCTCTTACGCCACGGCGATTGAGGCGCCGTGTTCCTCGGCATCGAGCTTGCTGCCCACCTCTGCCGCAGCCTGAGCCAGCACCCGGTGGTGGATGGTAAACAGCGCCAGTTCCAAACGGTCGCTGACCCCGGTCTTGTCGTAGATCGAGCGAAGGTAGTTCTTGATCACCTGTTCGGTGGTCTTGAGCCGCGTGGCGATCTCCCGATTCTTGCAGCCCTGCACGATGAGCGCCACAATGCGCATCTCCTTGGGGGTAAGCCGGTCGCGAACACGCGTACCCACCATATCCTCCTCGGGCGAGTCCGGCTGCATGAGTTGCGGGGGCAGCCAGGTATCGCCCGCGGCGACGCGGCGCACGCACTCCACCAGGGCAGACCCGCTTATGTTGCGGAAGACGACGCCGCGAAAGCCCTGTTGCAAATACGCGCTGGCGGCATCGGTGTTTTCGGCAATTACAATGCCGCGGCTCCCCGCGTTCTCCAGCAAAAGGCGCAGCCGGATCAGGTCAGGCCGCAGCGAAGCGGCAAACAATACGATCGAGCCGGGAAAGGTCGTCACGGCATGGTGCATTCGATCCAGATCCGTGCATTGGGCAATGATGCGCAGATCTTCGTCCATAGCCAGCACCTTGGCGGTGCCTGCGCGAAAAATTGCCTGCGAATCGGCCAGGATGACCTTGTTCATAATGCGCGCCTCATCGGTCTCGTAACCCCAATTGGACTTGTTGGCAATCGGCCCAATGCTCTTCTTCGGCAAAATTTAAGACGGCTGCCATACTTCCGGCATCTGCTTCCGCCTCTTCCGGCAATATCGGCAGAAGCACACGAATTCCTGCAACTGTCCGCATTTGCAACACTGGAAAATGGCCCTGATATCATGCCAAACCGACTCGATGTCGAAGATCGTTCGCTTCGTGCACTTTTCCTACAAATGAGATTACAGCCTGCGAATCCCGACGGCTAGGAAATTCCTTCCCGAGCGTGAAACCAGCATCAAGCGCGACAACTCCCGTGGGCCGGAGCGATCTCCATTGGCGAATTCCAACCGCCTTTCGCCAAAGCAAGACAATGAAGTTGGTCCACGCCTTGCCGATGGAAGAAACTGAGAGGCTTGGATGACCGATCGCACGGAAGTTTTTGAAGCCGCGCTGAACAGCCTTTCAGAAGGCATCGCGCTCCTCGGCGAAGAGGGCGGGGTGATCTTCTGGAATCAGGCGGCGGAGGCTATTACCGGCCACGCCGCATTGGACCTGCTGGGGCGCCCCGCGCCTGGAGCGCTGAAGCCGTTGCTGGAGCGTTACGCTCCTTGTGGGGACAAAAAGCCCGATCCACAACCGAGGCGCGGATTCCCGGTCCATGCACAGCACAAGCTGGGACACGACGTTTCGGCGATGGCCCGCGTTCTGGTGCTGCGCGACCGGCTGGGAGGGCGCATCGGCTCGGCGGTCGTCTTTCATCCCGCTGAGAGTATCGATGCCCTGCCACAGGGAGAATCGGGCGAAGGCGAAGGCGTCGAGGCGTGCCAAGCGGATCTGAAGGAACGCCTGGAAACGGAGTTTGAAGATTTCACGCGTGGCGGCCAAACCTTTGGCGTACTTTGGATTACCGTGGATCAGGCGCACGATCTGCGCAAGACCCACGGGTCGAATGCCTGTGGAACGATGATCGAAAAGGTGCAGCAAGCCCTGGCAAAGGGTCTACGGCCGACTGAGAAACTGGGGCGCTGGGGCGACGATGAGTTTCTGGTTATCTCGCACGAACGCTCACCCGAGATGTTGGCATCCCATGCCCAGGCGCTCGCGGGATTGGCAAGGACAGCGGACTTTCGCTGGTGGGGCGACCGGGTATCGATCACTGTAAGCATTGGAGCAGCCCAGGCCGAACAGGCGGGAACACTTGCCGATCTGCTGGGAAGAGCAAAGGCGGCAATGCTATCGAGCTTTCATGAGGGCGGAAACCACATCGTTTCCGCGCCGGGGGGGCAGCCATGTTCGCCATCATAGGCATTGTCGTAGTCTTCGGAGCGGTCATTGGCGGCTTCCTGATGGAGAAGGGCCACATTCTGGTTCTGGTGCAGCCAGCCGAACTTCTCATCCTGGTCGGTGCGGCTATTGGCACACTGCTGGTGGCCAATCCGATCCACATCATCAAAGGGGTGATCGCCGGGCTGCTGGGGGTGCTCAAAGGCTCGGCATTTGGCAAGGCGCGTTACCTGAGCACGCTCAAAATGATGTATCAGTTCCTGAACAAGGTGCGAAAAGACGGGCTGCTGAGCGTCGAGATGGATGTGGAAAAGCCCAATGAAAGCTCCATCTTCAAGAACTATCCAGAGTTTCTGGCCGACCATCATGCCAGGGACTTTGTGTGCGACACGCTGCGCACCGCCATTACCGGAGGCGTGGAGCCCTTTGACATGGACCAGATGATGGAACTGGACATGGAAGTGCATCATCACGCCGCCATGCAGCCCGTGGACGCCCTGACCACCATGGCGGATGCGCTGCCGGGGCTCGGCATTGTGGCAGCGGTGCTGGGCGTGGTGATCACCATGGGCGCTCTGGGCGGTCCGCCGGAAGAGATCGGCGAGAAAGTGGCCGCCGCGCTGGTGGGAACATTCCTGGGTATCTTGCTGTGCTACGGCGTTGCGGGTCCGCTGAGTTCAAACATGAGCAAGACCGCCGGCGCGCACGACGAATACCTGCACGTGCTTCGCGTGCTGATCCTTTCCTTTCTGAAGGGATCGGCGCCCATGATCGCCATCGAGATGGGCCGGCGGGCTGTTCCCGCGCATGTGCGGCCCAGCTTCGACGAGATGGAGAAGAACTGCAAGGGTGGCCCCGCAGGCGCTGAAGCGGCTGCGGCATAGGGCCCTCAATACCTATTTTGGAGCACCGAAGATCATGGCATACAAGAGTCAGCCAATTATCGTCATCAAGAAGAAGGGCGGACACGGCGGCCACCACGGCGGCGCATGGAAGGTTGCCTATGCCGACTTTGTCACCGCCATGATGTCGCTGTTCATCGTGCTTTGGCTGATGGGCTCAAGCACGAAGGTCAAGAAGGCAGTAGCCGGTTACTTCAACGACCCCAAAGGGACCGCAAACCTGCTGGGCACGACCATGGCCAGCGACGGCATGGCCGTGACCACCAAACCCGACGACAGCATGAAGAAGCTGAAAGAGAAGCTTGAGGCGGAGATCAAGGCAAAGAAGGAGCTGGAGAAACTCTCCAAGCAAATTGAAATTACGATCACCTCCGAGGGACTCCGCATTGAGCTGATCGAGGGAAAGAACGGCACCTTTTATGAGATAGGGAGCGCAAAACTGAGCGCCAGCGGCCAAGTGCTGCTGGCGCTGCTGGCCGGTGAGTTGAAGACGCTGCCCAATTCGTTGCTGATCGAGGGCCACACCGACGCCACTCCCTACTCGAGAGACAACAGCTACAGCAACTGGGACCTGTCGGCGGACCGCGCCAACTCCGCGCGGCGGCTGATGCAACAGGACGGCGTACGCACCGATCAGGTATCGCAGGTGCGCGGCTATGCCGACCAGATGTTGCGCGTCAAGAACAACCCTACCGATCCGTCGAATCGGAGAATCTCGATTCTGGTAAAGAACGACAACGATCCGGTGCCAACGGTGACCGCCGAGAAAGTGCTGGACGGTTCGGCGGCGTTGCCCAAGCCGGCAGACAATCCCAAGACTCCCGATGCCAAAGCGAATCCGCAGGCCACGCCTCTTGCCGCTGACTCGCCGCCCGGTCCCGCAGTCCAAGCTCCCGCCAAGACGCTGACCGCTCCAATCAAGCCTTCTCCAGCAACCCCAGCGACCAAACCCAGCCTGATGGACCGGCTGAAATCTCTGCTGCCCGGAAGAAAGAACTGATGTGATGAATCAGAAGTTCATTGCCTGAATCGACGGGGAAAACGCGGGCTCAGCGACTCCCTTCGCTTCGCTTCGGTCACCCAGGACGACAGCGCGAAATCCATGACATGCGAGACGGGAATGGTGTAGTCTGGTTGGCGTGTTGGAAAGCGTTTACTTGGGGGTGTTTCTTTTATGACGATTGTCGCCGGTGTTGACTTCGGCACACTCAGCGTTCGCGTCACACTTGTCGATAGCCAGAAAGGTCCGATCGGAACCGCATCGGCTTCTTATCCGCTGCATCGCCGCCACGAAGACCCGAATTTTGCCACCCAGTCTCATGCCGACCAGATGGCTGCCCTCTCTAGCGCCACGCGCGACGCGCTTGCCGGCACCGGGGTGGATGGAAGCGCCGTGGCGGCCATTGCGCTGGATACAACTGGGTCGAGCGTAATCCCCGTCGGCGAGGGACTCGAACCCCTGGACGAGTATTACCTGTGGTGCGATCATCGCGCCTTTGCCGAGGCTGAGGAGATCACCGCCAAAGCTCATGCATTCGGCTTTGAGGGGATCGAGTGGTGCGGGGGCACCTATTCCCACGAGTGGGGATTTGCCAAGCTGCTGCACTGGCTGCGCCACAACCCCGAGAAGCGCGCCAGCTTTGTAACCGCTCTCGAACATTGCGACATGGTGGCGGCAACGCTGTGCGGCGTCAAGACGGTCTCCGAGCTCAAGCGCAGCGTCTGCGCCATGGGCCACAAGTGGATGTGGAATCCCAAGTGGGGCGGGCTGCCGCCGGAGGAGTTTCTGGTCGCCGTAGACCCGATCTTCGCCGGGGTGCGCGCCAAGCTGGGCGGCGAGTACCTGACCAGCGACCACCTGGCCGGACGGCTTTCGGCGGAGTGGGCCGAGAAGCTGGGCCTGCGCGCCGGCATTCCCATCCCCGTGGGCGCATTCGACGCGCATTGGGACGCTATCGGCTCCAACATCCGCGAGGGCGATGTGGTGAACGTGGTGGGCACCTCGACCTGCATCATCGCCATGGCCCGCGAGGCGCAACTTGTTCCCGGCGTCTGCGGCGTGGTGCCGGGCAGCGTGCACCCGGGCTACACCGGCATCGAGGCCGGCTTGTCGGCCGTGGGAGACATCTTCGACGGAATCGCCCGCCGCGCCAACACCACCGTGGCCGCGCTCTCCGAGGGCCTGGAAGCCTACAAGGCGGGGCAGACCGGGCTGCTGCGGCTGAGCTGGGACAATGGCGACCGCACGGTGCTGGTCAATCCCGAACTTGGCGGCGTAACGCTGGGCTGGAACCTGGTGCATACCGCGCAGGACGAGCTGTTCGCGGCTATCGAGGGAACGGCGTTTCATACCCGCATCATCCTGGAGCGGATGGCAGAGTATGGCGTGCGCGTGGACCGGGTGATCAACGCCGGCGGCATTCCGCAAAAGAGCGAGGTGCTCAACCAGGTTTACGCCAACGTGCTCAACAAGCCCGTGCTGGTGCCCGCGGGCATTCCTACAAGCCTGGGCTCGGGCATCTTCGCGTTGCTGGCAGCCGGAGCGTACAAGACCATCGAAGAGGCGCAGGCCGCGGTGTGCCTGCCGCTGCGCACGGTTGAACCCGATGCCAAAGCCGCAGCCGTTTACGAGCAGTTGTACAAGCTTTATCGCGACGTGTACTTTGCGCTGGGCAAGCGCGATGCGGAGCCTGTGGCGTTGGGGCGCGTGCTGCCGGAGCTGCGGAGAATTGCGGCGGAGGTGCGGAAGGCAGGTTGAAGGAGATGGTCTCCCATGTTTCAAACATCGAGACCTGGGCCACACGGCTGTAATGGCAAGGCCATTGGAAATTATCTGCAAGATTTTGAAAATAAATAAGGGGGGGTGGGGGGATTAATTAAATGGTAACGATGCGAAAGGAAACGGCGTGTCGTTCGCAGGGTCGAGAAGGCAATGGACGAAACTCATGGGATGATTTTGCGCTTGCGCGGGGTAATTATCTGCAAAAGAATGGAGTGAACCCCCAAAGTGAGACATTTTAGAAGGACACAGTTTGCAGGCGGGTGGCCCCGGTCCCATAGTCCATTTCCAAACCAACTGAGGGTGCCCCCGGTCCCTCGCTTTTGGGGACCGGGGAGGGAAGCTCACATTTCACTGTTCATGTATTCGCAATTGAAGTATTCTCGCGGTGCAGGAAAGGCGCGCATCCTTTGTCTGCAAACGGATGCGCGATCGGCTATGCAACTCTCCTCCCCGGTCCCCGAGTGCGAGGGACCGGGGGCACCCTCAACTTGATAGAATTCCTACGGAGACCGTGGCCACCCGCCGCCAGATACTACAACGCTGCAACAGGACGATTCCTCAGCCGCGATCCGGAAGACGGGAAAGCCATTGATCCGAAGACGTTGCACAAGTACTTGTATGCTGGCGGCGACCCTGTGAATCGTGTTGATCCCAGAGGTCGTGACATTATTGGATTTATCCAACAAATTGACAGTGTGATTATTGACGTTGCTTCGGAGGAATTGGTTAGTGAAGAGATCGACAAGATTTTATTGTGTGTGGCGTTTGATCTCTTGATGGAGTACGGGCCTGCTGATACTAAGTTTCCTTGGTGGTATTGCGAATTGGGTTCGCTGTGATGCTACAAGCTAGGGAACCTCTGCACAAGTCCGCAAGGCGCGTCACTGTTGATTAAACTATAACTATGAAGCGAATGGCGCGTTTTCAGCAGACCCTGGCATCGCAGACGAGTTTCTCGAAGTATGGCCGCAAGAGCAAGCGGGAGTTGTTTCTCGACCAGATGAATCAGGTTGTTCCCTGGTCTGATTTGCTGGCGCTGGTTGAGCCGGTTTACCCCAAGGCAGGCAACGGTCGCCAGCCTGTGGGCCTTGCGATTATGCTTCGTACTTACTTTCTTCAGCAGTGGTTCGGTTTTTCCGATCCCGGCATGGAAGAAGCATTCTATGATTCGCCTGTACTGCAACGCTTTGCGGGCGTGGATCTGGGCGTGGCCGCCGCACCGGACGAGACAACGATCTTGCGCTTCCGCCACTTGCTTGAGCAGCACGAACTGTGCGGCGAGATGCTGATGACGGTGAATCGCTATCTTGAGACGAAGGGCATTCGCATCTCGACCGGCACCATCGTGGACGCGACGATCATTCATGCACCGAGCTCGACGAAGAACTCCAGCGGCCAGCGCGATCCGGAGATGCATCAGACCAAGAAGGGCAACCAGTGGTACTTCGGCATGAAGGCGCACATCGGCGTGGATAGCAAGCAGACGGTGGTGCATACGGTAATCGCGTCAGCGGCCAGTGTTGCAGACAGCCAGATGCTGCCCGACTTATTGCATGGCGACGAGACGAAGGTGTGGGGCGACGCGGGTTATCAGGGCCAGACCGAGGCGATTCATGAGGCCGCGCCGAAAGCGCAAGACATGACTTCGCGCCGGACTAAATACAAGAACTATGTAGATGAAGAAGCCAAACGGAAGAACACCACCAAGGCCCGAGTAAGAGCAAAAGTCGAACATCCGTTTCGCATCCTCAAGCGAGTTTTCGGATTTACCAAAGTGCGCTATCGCGGCATGAAGAAGAATCATGAGTGGTTGTGCGCGGCCTTCGCCTTGGTGAACCTGTACCAGCACCGCAACCGGCTGGCCCCGCAAAGGGCGTAGTGTCCGCGGAGACCGGAAAACGGCCTCAAGAGATCAAAAAGACCAGCAGCGGCGCTCGTTTCCCGACAGAAAACGGATTCAAAATCAAGAAATCACCTGCGGTTGGATCGTCGCTATGAAATCACGCACCTGCGCAGAGGTTCC
>Ga0302156_10000956_pt1 | contig 26685 bp, 23 predicted proteins | sample I_Bog_N3_2_FD_193503 | JGI IMG/M metagenome (GOLD analysis project Ga0302156, IMG submission 193503) | Peat permafrost microbial communities from Stordalen Mire near Abisko, Sweden - I_Bog_N3_2 | ecosystem: Environmental > Terrestrial > Soil > Wetlands > Peat | place: Sweden: Abisko, Stordalen... | reverse complement strand
GCAGGCGGACAAGCAGCCGGTGGCTTCGACCATTCCGAAGGAAGGCGTCACCGGCTGGGCCGACACCACCATGCTGCACGCCGATGCCAAGCACCCGAACTGCGCCTACAAGTGGATGGACTGGTCGCTGCAGCCCAAGGTCCAGGGCGATGTCGCGGCCTGGTTCGGTTCGTTGCCGGCGGTCCCGGCGGCGTGCAAGGAAAGCGAGTTGCTGGGGGCTGAAGGCTGCAAGACCAATGGCTTCGACCACTTCGACAAGATCGCCTTCTGGACCACTCCGCAGGCCGCGGGCGGCAAGTTCGTGCCGTATAGCCGCTGGACCCAGGATTACATCGCGATCATGGGCGGCCGTTGATCCCCGAGCGATCTTGAGCACCCGCAGAACCTGTAGGCGCTGGCTTGCCGGCGATGGCGTCCAGATAGGCGATGCAAGGCTCAAGGGCCTCATCGCTGGCAAGCCAGCTCCTACAAGGGATCGGTGTCGAACACCGAATTTGCGTACGACACAAATCCTGTAGGAGCCGGCTTGCCGGCGATGGCGTCCGAACAGGCGGCGCGCTGTGAGTCAGACCGCTCTCCACCGTTTCAGCTTTTTCAGAAGTCCAGGCCGGGCCGCTGTGGCGACCCATGCCTTCTCGGAGCACAGCATCATGACGCTTGCAGTCCAGTTCACCCACGTTTCCCGTCAGTTCGGCGAAGTGAAAGCCGTCGACCGGGTTTCCATCGATATCCAGGACGGCGAGTTCTTTTCCATGCTTGGCCCTTCCGGCTCGGGCAAGACCACCTGCCTGCGCCTGATCGCCGGTTTCGAACAACCCAGCGCCGGCTCGATCCGCATCCATGGCGAAGAAGCCGCCGGCCTGCCGCCCTATCAGCGCGACGTGAACACGGTGTTCCAGGATTACGCGCTGTTCCCCCACATGAACGTTCGCGACAACGTCGCCTACGGCCTGAAAGTCAAAGGCGTCGGCAAGACCGAACGCCTGAACCGCGCCGAAGAAGCCCTGGGCATGGTCGCCCTGGCCGGCTATGGCGAACGCAAGCCGGTGCAGCTCTCCGGCGGCCAGCGCCAGCGCGTGGCCCTGGCCCGCGCCCTGGTCAATCGCCCTCGCGTGCTACTGCTCGACGAACCCCTCGGCGCGCTGGACCTCAAGCTGCGCGAACAGATGCAGGGCGAGCTGAAAAAACTGCAACGGCAACTGGGCATCACCTTCATCTTCGTCACCCATGACCAGACCGAAGCCCTGTCCATGTCCGACCGTGTCGCCGTGTTCAACAAAGGCCGCATCGAACAGGTCGACAGTCCGCGCAACCTCTATATGAAACCGGCCACCGTGTTTGTCGCCGAGTTCGTCGGCACCTCCAACGTGATTCGCGGTGACCTGGCAAAACAGCTCTGTGGCAGCGACCTGCCGCTGTCGATCCGTCCGGAGCACGTGCGCTTCGCCGACGGTCCGGTGCAAGGCCATGAGGTCGAGATCAGCGGCCTGCTCCACGATATCCAGTACCAGGGCAGCGCCACCCGCTACGAACTGAAACTGGACAACGGCCAGACCCTGAACATCAGCCAGCCCAACAGCCAATGGCAGGACACCCATACCGGGCACCAGGCCGGCCAGCGCATCACCGCGCGCTGGGCACGGGAAGCCATGACTGTGCTGGCGAGCGAGGCCTGACATGAACACCCTCGCCCTCCCCCAAGCGACCGCCGCCGGCTCGCCGATGCGGCGCTTCGCCAACCTGTTGTACCGCCGCCCCAACGTCTACCTGGCGCTGCTGCTGGTGCCGCCGCTGATCTGGTTCGGCGCGATCTACCTCGGCTCGCTGCTGACCCTGCTCTGGCAAGGGTTCTACACCTTCGACGACTTCACCATGGCGGTCACCCCGGACCTGACCCTGGCCAACTTCGCCGCCCTGTTCGCACCGTCGAACTTCGACATCATCCTGCGCACCCTGAGCATGGCGGTGGTGGTGTCCATCATCGCCGGTTTCATCGCCTTCCCCATCGCCTACTACATGGCGCGCTACACCACGGGCAAGACCAAGGCGTTCTTCTACATCGCGGTGATGATGCCGATGTGGGCCAGCTATATCGTCAAGGCCTACGCCTGGACCCTGCTGCTGGCCAAGGGCGGTGTCGCCCAGTGGTTCGTCCAGCACCTCGGGCTGGAGCCGCTGTTGCAGTTCGTGCTGGGCATTCCCGGGGTCGGCGGCAGTACCTTGTCGACCTCGCACCTGGGACGTTGCCTGGTGTTCGTCTATATCTGGCTGCCGTTCATGATCCTGCCGATCCAGGCCTCCCTGGAGCGCCTGCCGCCGTCGTTGCTGCAAGCCTCCGCGGACCTCGGCGCCAAGCCGCGCCAGACCTTTATGCAGGTGGTCCTGCCGCTGTCGATTCCCGGCATCGCCGCGGGGTCGATCTTCACCTTCTCGCTGACCCTGGGCGACTTTATCGTGCCGCAACTGATCGGCCCGCCCGGCTACTTCGTCGGCAGCATGGTCTACGCCCAGCAGGGCGCCATCGGCAACATGCCGATGGCAGCGGCCTTCACCCTGGTGCCGATCGTGCTGATCGCCGTGTACCTGTCCATCGTCAAACGCCTGGGGGCCTTCGATGCGCTCTAATTCACAGCAACACGGCGACAAGGCTTCATTGGGTCTGCGCCTGGCGGCCTGGGGCGGGCTGGTGTTCCTGCACTTCCCGATCCTGATCATCTTCCTCTACGCCTTCAACACCGAAGACGCGGCCTTCAGCTTCCCGCCCCAGGGCTTCACCCTGAAGTGGTTCAGCGTGGCCTTCGGCCGGCCGGACGTGCTGGAAGCCATCAAGCTGTCGTTGCAGATCGCCGCGATTGCCACGCTGATCGCCATGCTGCTCGGCACCCTGGCTTCGGCCGCCCTGTATCGCCGGGACTTCTTCGGCAAGCAGGGCATCTCGCTGATGCTGATCCTGCCCATCGCGCTGCCGGGGATCATCACCGGGATCGCCCTGCTCGCAACCTTCAAGACCCTGGGGATCGAGCCTGGGATGTTCACCATCATCGTCGGCCACGCGACCTTCTGCGTGGTGATCGTCTACAACAACGTCATCGCCCGCTTGCGGCGCACCTCCCACAGCCTGATCGAGGCCTCGATGGACCTGGGTGCCGACGGTTGGCAGACCTTCCGCTACATCGTCCTGCCGAACCTCGGCTCGGCGTTGCTGGCCGGCGGCATGCTGGCGTTTGCCCTGTCGTTCGACGAGATCATCGTCACCACCTTTACTGCCGGCCATGAACGCACCTTGCCGATCTGGCTGCTCAACCAGCTCAGCCGGCCACGGGATGTGCCCGTGACCAACGTGGTCGCCATGCTGGTGATGATGGTCACGATGCTGCCGATTCTCGGCGCCTATTACCTGACCCGCGGCGGTGAAAGCGTGGCGGGCAGTGGTGGCAAATAACCCAATTACTGAAGCAGGCCACCGAAATCGAAACTGGAATTGGAACTGTGGGAGCGGAGCTTGCCCGCGAAGAGGCCCTTGATAGCACCAAAAGCTTCGCGGGCAAGCTCCGCTCCCACAAGGAGACCCCATTCCACCCTGGGCTCCCACAAGCGCCTGAAAATTCGGTGTCCATAGAACCACCTGATTGATTGCTCCATGAGGATATAACCATGCAAACCAAACTGCTGATCAACGGCCAGCTCGTCAACGGCGAAGGCCCGGCCCAATCCGTGTTCAACCCGTCCCTGGGCCGGGTGCTGGTGGATATCCACGAAGCCAGCGAAGCCCAGGTCGACGCCGCCGTGCGCGCCGCCGCCGCCGCTTTCGAAAGCTGGTCGCAGACCGCACCGAAGGACCGCTCCCTGCTGCTGCTGAAACTGGCCGACGCCATCGAGGCCCATGGCCCGGAACTGGCGAAACTGGAGTCGGACAACTGCGGCAAACCCCTGAGCGCCGCCCTCAACGACGAAATCCCGGCCATCGCCGACGTGTTCCGTTTCTTCGCCGGCGCCAGCCGTTGCATGAGCGGCTCGGCGGGAGGCGAATACCTGCCCGGCCACACCTCGATGATCCGCCGCGACCCGGTGGGTGTGATCGCCTCCATCGCGCCGTGGAACTACCCGCTGATGATGGTCGCCTGGAAAATCGCCCCGGCCCTGGCCGCCGGCAATACCGTGGTGCTCAAACCCTCGGAACAGACCCCGCTGACCGCACTGCGCCTGGCCGAACTGGCGGCGCAGATCTTCCCCGCCGGCGTGCTCAACCTGGTCTTCGGCCGTGGCCCGACCGTGGGCAATCCGCTGGTGACCCATCCGCAGGTGCGCATGGTCTCGCTGACCGGTTCCATTGCCACCGGCTCGCACATCATTTCCAGCACCGCCGACAGCGTCAAGCGCATGCACATGGAACTGGGCGGCAAGGCCCCGGTGATCATCTTCGACGACGCCGATATCGACGCCGCCGTGGAAGGCATCCGCACCTTCGGTTTCTACAATGCCGGCCAGGACTGCACCGCCGCCTGCCGGGTCTACGCCCAGGCCGGGATCTACGAGAAGTTCGTCGAGAAACTCGGCGCGGCGGTCAGCACCATCAAGTACGGCTTGCAGGACGACCCTGAAACCGAGCTGGGTCCACTGATCACGGCCCAGCACCGTGACCGCGTGGCCGGCTTCGTCGAGCGCGCGCTGGCCCAGTCGCATATCCGCCTGGTCACCGGGGGCAAGGCGGTACCCGGCAATGGCTTCTTCTTCGAACCGACGGTCCTGGCCGATGCCCAGCAGGATGACGAAATCGTCCGCCGCGAGGTGTTCGGGCCGGTGGTATCGGTGACGAAGTTCAGCGATGAAGCCCAGGTACTGGGTTGGGCCAACGATTCGGACTACGGCCTGGCGTCGTCGGTATGGACCGCCGACGTCGGTCGCGCCCACCGCCTGGCGGCCCGTTTGCAATACGGCTGCACCTGGGTCAACACCCATTTCATGCTGGTCAGCGAAATGCCCCATGGCGGGCAGAAACTGTCCGGTTATGGCAAGGACATGTCCATGTACGGATTGGAGGACTACACCACCGTGCGTCATGTGATGTTCAAGCACTAAGTACCAACCCACCACAACAATACCGAACCGGGACGGGCCGTCATGGCCCGGCCACGGTTTCGGACACCTGAAATCTGCCGATTTTCCGGAGCAATACCGTCATGAGTGCACAACCCCATCTCGGCGCAGCAGCCGACAGCGATGCCGAACAGCTGCGCAAACTGGGCTACACCTCGAACTTCAATCGCAGCATGAGCCTGTGGGAAAACTTCGCCCTGGGCTTTACCTACCTTTCGCCGGTGGTCGGCGTCTACACCCTGTTCGGCCTGTGCCTGGCCGCCGGCGGCCCGCCGATGTTCTGGGCCTACCTGCTGGTGGGCTGTGGACAACTGCTGGTCTGCCTGATCTTCGGTGAAGTGGTCTCGCAATTCCCGATTTCCGGCGGTGTCTACCCGTGGGCCCGACGCCTGGTGGGTAAACGCTGGGCGTGGATGGTCGGCTGGATCTACTCCATCGCCCTCTGTGTGACCATTGCCGCCGTAGCCGTGGGTGCCGGTCCTTACCTGGCGGCGATGCTCGGTTTCGAGCCGAGCAACAACACCAATATCGTCATCGCCCTGGTGCTGACGCTGTTCGCCACCCTGGTCAACCTCAGCGGCACCAAGGTCCTGGCACGCATCGCCATGTTCGGCTTTCTCTGCGAACTGGTCGGCGCGGTGATCGTCGGCGTCTACCTGCTGGTGTTCGAGCGTCACCAGCCGATCAGCGTGCTGTTCAACACCTTCGATATCCGTGTCGACGGCTCCTACCTGCCGGCGTTCCTCACTGCATCCCTGGCCGGCATGTTCCTCTACTACGGCTTCGAAGCCTGCGGCGATGTGGCCGAGGAAACCCCGAACCCGAGCAAGCAGATCCCGGTGGCCATGCGCATGACCATCTACATCGGCGGTATCGCCGCGATGTTCGCCTGCCTGGCGCTGATCCTCGCTGTGCCGGACATGCAGGCGGTGATCAACGGCACCGACAAGGACCCGGTGACCACCATCCTCAACAATGCCTTCGGTAGCGTCGGTTCGAAAGTGGTGATGGGAGTGGTGATGATTTCCTTCATCTCCTGCGTCATCAGCCTGCAAGCGGCTGCCAGTCGCCTGCTGTATTCCTACGCCCGGGATGAAATGGTCATCGGCAGCCACCTGCTCAAGCGGCTTTCACCGACCACCCAGGTGCCGGTAGCGGCGCTGTTCGTCTCCGGCGTGCTGCCGGCGCTGATCATCGCCCTCGGTTTCTTCCTGCAGGACGCGGTGGCGACCATCGTCAGCTTCGCGGCCATTGGCATCTACCTGGCGTTCCAGATGATCGTGCTGGCCGCCCTGTTCGCCCGGGCCCGCGGCTGGAAACCCAGCGGCAAGTTCACCCTGGGTGCCTGGGGCCTGCCGGTGAATATCGGCGCGCTGGTCTACGGCGTCGGCGCCATCGTCAACATGGCCTGGCCGCGCACCCCGGATGCGGCGTGGTACATCAACTACGCCATGGTCCTGAGCACCGCCATCGTCATCGGTCTCGGCCTGCTCTACATGTGGCTGGGCAAGCCTTATGACCGTGGCACGGCGCCAGCGGGTGATGCCTGGAAAATCAGTCGGTAACGGCAAGCGTTGCTTACCTGGTAGGGAAAAACACGCTGGGCGGCCCCGCCCGGCGTTGCAAAACGAACAAGCGCAGTACCACAGACAAAATGATCCTTATAAAGATCATCAAGGCTATTCATGACCTTTATAAGGATCATTTTGTCTGACAAGCCCGCCGTACAGGTTTCAAAACCGCGAAACACCCTCCATCACATTCAACAGGCAGCACATCGCATTGCGGTCCTCTTCCGACAGCGCCCGATAGCGCTCCAACAGGTGCCGTTCTTCATCACTGAGCTTGCGCATCCGGGGCCGAGGGGAAGTCCTGAACGTCCAGAGAAACAGCATGAAACCGAATATGCTTCGCGCCTTTGCCATGACCACCTTCCTTCGCTGGATGAACCCGACCCGTCTGAAAGAACCGCCTCAGACTTTCCCTAAGCGTAGGAACAGTCCGAAGCAGTCTCAGAACATTTCGAAATTTGCAGAAGGCAATTACCTCGATCCGCGAATGCACGCTGGCGCCTGGCGGGCCTTGCATTCCCCCTCAGTCGCGTAAATCCGACTCGTAAATCGGCTGGTCACGGTGGGTTGCGCGCTGGTATTGCGCCGGCCAGGTCGCCTTGCGCCCGCCCAGGTCATCGTCGGCGTGCAGCGGCCAGTAAGGATCCCGCAACAATTCTCGGGCCAGAAGGATGATATCGGCCTGACAAGTACGCAGGATGTGCTCGGCCTGGGCCGGTTCGGTAATCAGTCCTACGGTCCCGGTGGCGATACCGGACTCCTTGCGCACGCGCTCGGCGAAACGGGTCTGGTAACCGGGCCCTGTAGGAATTTCCGCATTGGCGGCGGTGCCGCCCGAGGATACGTCGATCAGATCGACGCCAAGGGCCTTCAGACGTCGCGCCAGCTCCACCGTTTCATCCGGATTCCAGCCGTCTTCCACCCAGTCGGTGGCCGACACCCGAACAAACAGCGGCAACTCGTCAGGCCAGACCGCGCGCACCGCTTCGGTCACCTGCAACACAAGGCGGATCCGATTTTCGAAGGAGCCACCGTATTGGTCACGGCGCTGGTTGCTCAGCGGCGATAGAAACTGGTGCAGCAGATAACCATGGGCGGCATGCACTTCCACCACCTTGAAGCCCGCGACCAATGCCCGTTTGGCGGCCGCGACAAACGCCTCGATCACCTCGGCGATCTGGTTCTCATCCAGTTGTACAGGCGGGGTGTGCTGCGGATCGAAGGCAATCGGCGATGGGCCGACCGGGGTCCAGCCGCCCTCCTCCGGCTTGACGCTGCCATGTTTGCCCAACCAGGGCCGATGGGTGCTGGCCTTGCGCCCGGCATGGGCCAGTTGAATCCCCGCCACTGCACCCTGGGCGGTGATAAACCGGGTGATGCGTTGCAGCGGTTCGATCTGTTCGTCGTTCCACAGGCCCAGGTCCTGGGCGGTGATCCGGCCATCGGCGGTAACGGCGGTGGCCTCGGTGAAAATCAATCCAGCCCCGCCTACCGCCCGACTCCCCAGGTGGACGAGGTGCCAGTCATTGGCCAGGCCGTCGACGCTGGAGTACTGGCACATGGGCGAGACCGCAATGCGGTTGAGCAGGGTCAATTGGCGAAGGGTATAAGGTTCGAGCAGCAGACTCATGGGGCACCTCTCAAATCAAGTGGGCTGGCTCCAGGGTTCTGTTAGAACGTCGGCAAGTGACAAGAGTGGTGGATAACCGCCCCCCAGCGGGTAAAAAACAGGACGACGTCACAAGACCATTCAGACAGTGCTTAGAGCCTAGTCGACAACGGCACAGGCGGGAGGGTTCAGCGGATTTAAAGCGGCAGGGTCGCCTGTACCTGCCAGGCCAGCGCAATCCCTGCAGGAGCCAGCTTGCTGGCGATGGCTACCGGATAGGCGATGCAAGCCGCAAGGGCCTCATCGCCAGCAAACCGGCTCCTACAAAAGGCAGGTCAGCGCCACTCGAAACATCTCAGCGCGGTTCGATATGGGCAATCATCAGTTGTACGCTTTCCTTGCCACGGAATTCGTTGAGGTCGAGCTTGTAGGCCAGCTCCACCCAGTCGACCCGCGCATTGGTCCACATCTCCGGGTCGATGCCAAAGGCGATGCCATCGAGCTTCAGCGAACCGCATTCGCTTTTCAGCACCACCTTCAGATGCCGCTCGCCGACGATGCGTTTTTCCACCAGTTGAAACACGCCGTGGAACAGCGGCTCGGGGAAATGCTGACCCCAGGGACCGGCATTACGCAGCGCCCGGGCCAGTTCCAGGTTGAACTCCTCGATCGCCAGCGAGCCATCGGTCTGCAGGCGCCCGGTCAGGTCGTCTTCCGAAAGCTGACGGCGCACCTCGGCATCAAAGGCTTCGGCAAACAGCGGGAAATTTTCCTGCGGCAGACTCAGACCCGCCGCCATGGCGTGACCGCCGTACTTGCCCATCAGGTCCGGGTATTGCGCCGCCACCACGCTCAAGGCATCGCGAATATGGAAGCCCGGCACCGAACGACCGGAGCCCTTGAGCATGCCATCGCCGGCATCGGCAAAGGCGATGGTCGGACGGTGATAACGCTCTTTCATCCGCGAAGCGAGGATCCCGATCACCCCCTGGTGCCAGTCCGGCTCGAACAGGCACAGGCCGAACGGCATCGACTCCAGCGGCAGGTCCTTGAGCTGGGCCAGCGCTTCGCGCTGCATGCCCTGTTCGATGGATTTGCGGTCCTTGTTCATTTCATCGAGCTGGCTGGCCATTTCCAGGGCCAGGGTCGGGTCTTCGCAGAGCAGGCATTCGATGCCCAGGCTCATGTCGTCCAGGCGCCCCGCCGCGTTCAGACGCGGGCCGAGGATAAACCCCAGGTCGGTGGAGGTCAGGCGCGAATGGTCACGCTTGGCCACCTCCAGGATCGCCTTGAGCCCCGGCCGCGCACGCCCGGCGCGAATCCGCTCGAGGCCCTGGTGCACCAGGATGCGGTTGTTGGCATCCAGCGGCACCACGTCGGCGACGCTGCCCAGCGCCACCAGATCGAGCAGTTCGCCAATGTTCGGCTGTGGCGCGTTGGCGTACCAACCCAGGCTGCGCAAACGCGCACGCAAGGCCATCAACACATAGAAAATCACCCCGACGCCGGCCAGGGCCTTGCTCGGAAACTCGCAGCCCGGCTGGTTCGGGTTGACGATGGCATCGGCCGCCGGCAATTCGCTGCCGGGCAAGTGGTGGTCGGTGACCAGCACCTGGAGCCCCGCCGCCTTCGCCGCCTGCACGCCCTCGATGCTGGAAATCCCGTTGTCCACGGTGATCAGCAACTGCGGCTCGCGCTGCAAGGCCACGGCGACGATTTCCGGGGTCAGGCCATAGCCGTATTCAAAGCGGTTCGGCACCAGGTAGTCGACATGGGCCGCGCCCAGCAAACGCAAGCCGAGCACCCCGACCGTGCTGGCGGTGGCGCCGTCGGCATCGAAGTCGCCGACGATGAGGATACGCTGGCGCTGCTCCAGTGCCGTCACCAGCAGGTCCACCGCCGCGTCGATGCCCTTGAGTTGCTGGAAGGGAATCAGCCGCGCCAGGCTCTTGTCCAACTCGTCCTGGGACACCACGCCGCGCGCAGCGTAGAGGCGGGTCAACAACGGCGGCAGGTCACCGAGAAACGGCAGTGTGGCGGGCAGCGGGCGGGGTTCGATACGCATGGGAATAATTAACCGCGCTCGCCCATCAGCCATTCCAGCTGGACTTCATGCTGGCCACGATCGTCGGTGACGAAGATCGTGCCTTCGCTGATCATCACGTCCCACTTGATCACCCGCGGCATGTCCTTGGCCAGGGTCTCGAGGACTTCCTGGGGCACGGCGGCGATATTCACGTTCTTCAGGTTCTTCACCGCGTCGACCACCTTGGTCTGCCAGACCCGCAGGCTGCCATAGGCCAGCAGGCTGGTGCGCTCGGTACGACGGGAACACCAGGTCAGGCGATCGGCGTCCGGCTGGCCGACCTCGATCCAGTGCAGGACACGATCATCCAGGCTCTTTTCCCACAGCGCAGGTTCATCCACTTCCGACAGACCGCGACCAAAGGACAGCTGCTCGTTGTACCAGAAGGCGTAGGCCAGCAGACGCACAGTCATGCGCTCCTCGGTTTCCGACGGGTGGCGGGCGATGGTCTGGTTGACGCTCTCGTAGACCCCACGATCCAGGTCGGTGAGGTTCAGGTTGAATTTGTAGGTCGTGGACGGCTGGGCCATGAACAGGGCTTCTAAGGACGAGGAAAGGCGGCCAGTCTACCCGATACGCAGGGCAAGCAACGACTGCTCGCAGTTATGCTGATGGCGCAAGCCATGATAAAAGGCTCTATTGCCCCCGTGTTGTCCTACAGGATCTACCATGCCGCTCACCGCCAAACCCCTTTCCGGCCTGAAGGTCATTGAGCTCGGTACCCTGATCGCCGGCCCTTTCGCCTCACGCATCTGCGCCGAATTCGGCGCGCAGGTGATCAAGGTCGAATCGCCGGACGGCGGCGACCCGCTGCGCAAATGGCGCAAGCTCTACGAGGGCACCTCGCTGTGGTGGTTTGTCCAGGCACGCAACAAGCAGTCCCTGACCCTGAACCTGAAGCACCCGGACGGCCTGGCCATCCTCAAGCAGTTGCTGAGCGACGCGGACATCCTTATCGAGAACTTCCGCCCCGGCGTGCTGGAAAAGCTCGGCCTGGGTTGGGAGACCCTCCACGCGCTGAACCCCAAGCTGGTGATGGTGCGTTTGTCCGGCTTCGGCCAGACCGGACCGATGAAGGATCAACCGGGCTTCGGTGCGGTCGGCGAGTCCATGGGCGGCTTGCGCTATATCACCGGTTTCGAGGACCGCCCACCGGTACGCACCGGGATTTCCATCGGTGACTCGATTGCCGCCCTCTGGGGCGTGATCGGCGCGCTCATGGCCCTGCGTCATCGCGAAGTCAACGGCGGCAATGGCCAGGTGGTGGACGTGGCCTTGTACGAGGCGATCTTCGCCATGATGGAAAGCATGGTCCCGGAGTTCGACGTGTTCGGTTTTATCCGCGAGCGCACCGGCAACATCATGCCGGGGATCACCCCCTCTTCGATCCACACCACGGCCGATGGCAAGCACGTGCAGATCGGCGCCAATGGCGATGCGATCTTCAAGCGCTTCATGCAGGCCATCGGCCGCAACGACCTGGCGGACGACCCGGTGCTGACCAGCAATGACGGCCGCGACAGCCGGCGCGACGAGCTCTATGGCGTGATTGATCGCTGGGTGAACAGCCAGTCGCTGGACGCGGTGCTCGCCACCCTGAACCAGGCCGAGGTGCCGGCCAGCCGGATCTACAGCGCCGAAGACATGTTCAGCGACCCGCAGTTTCTCGCCCGGGAGATGTTTATCCAGGCCAAGCTGCCCGATGGCAAGGCTTTCAAGATGCCGGGGATTGTGCCAAAACTGTCGGAGACACCAGGCTCCAGCGAGTGGGTAGGGCCGGAACTCGGCGAGCACAACAACCAGGTGCTGGGTAACCTCGGCTATGACGCCGCACAGATTGCCCGCTTGCGCGATAGTGGCGCTATCTAGGGTGCCGTGCTGGCAAGACTTTGACCTGACTGCGCAGAAGGTATGGACCCCATGAGTCCTCGAATTCTCTGGCAACACGTGCTCTGTCGACGGCCAGCCCTTGCCCTGCTGGCGGTGTTCGCCTGCGCGCTGCCGACAGGCGCCGAGGCCAAGGACACACTGATCTGGCTGCTGCGGGACTTGCCGCCGCTGACCATTTTCGATGGCCCGCAAAAAGGCCAGGGGGCCATCGATCAGTTGCGGCCGTTGTTGGTCGCCGCCATGCCCGAGTACGAACACGTCAGCCTGCGGGTCAACCGGGCACGGGCCACGCAGATGCTCTCGGAGCCTTCGTTTACCTGCGACCCGATGCTGCTCTGGACAGCGGACCGGGCAAAGAAGATGGTCTTTTCCATTCCCAGCATCGGCCAGGTCAGCAACGTGCTGGTGGTCCGCCAGGCCGACCGTCCGCTGATCGAGCCGTTTGTGCGGGACGGCCAGGTGGACCTCGCCGCCCTGCTGGGCAGCGATCACCCCAAACTGGGGATTGTCGCCGAACGCAGCTACGGCCCATTGATTGACGAGCTGTTGCGCCGCACCCCCGCCGAGCGCCTGGCAGCGCATTACGGCAACGATGCCCTGGGCAGCCTGTTGCAAATGCAACGCCTGGGACGACTGACCGCGCTGCTCGGCTACTGGACGGAAATCCGCTACCTGGCCCGGCAACAAGGCATCGCCACCGAAGACCTGGTGTCCTATCCGATCAAGGGCGTCGAGAAATACCAGTTCATCCGTGTGGGGTGCTCCGACACGGAACAAGGACGCATGGCCATTACCCATATCAACCGGATCTTGCGTGAACTGCGCCAGCACCAGTTGGTGGAGTTCTATGCCCAATGGCTCGACCCGCAACAACGGGACAGCTATAGGGAAGACGCCCGGCAGTTTTTCCTGGCGCCTGAGGACCAGTGACAAACGCCAGACAAAAGAAACCCCGAGAAGTGGGGAAACGACTCGGGGTTAAACGTGGCCTATAAAGACCAGTACGACAAGCTACAAGCACCGGAGCACAATGCTTGATCCTGCCGTTATAAATGTGACAACCCTTTAGGAAAAAAGGTTCCCGAAAAACTTTACACTCGAGCCGAACGGAACATCTTGTCCTCGGCCGCGTGACGCAAGGCCGCGATCACACAGGGTTCCAGGCGTCCTTCGGCAATGCGCAGGTCGCGATGCAGCCCATCAACGACATCGGTCAGCAAGCGTTTGTCGTTGATCTGCGCGCGGCTGATTTCACGGGTCAGCAGGATCAGACCAGCGCAGTTGCTCACGGTCAGCAGGCACTCACCGTGATTCCCCGACGGCGTCAGGGTGACGGGATAAGGCCTCAATGCTTCATTCAGCAACAGACTGATACTTTCCATCTCGATCACCACTCAATAGTCAGAACCCGACAGATCAAAAAAACCAAGGGCCTTATAGTCACTGACCGCCAGTCAGAGAAGAAAGTTCGTCCAGCCAGCTAACCTGATATCGATAGAAACCGAGCGTCAAGGTGCTACGCCTGACGATCCATTGCGAGCATGAACGAGAAAGATGACAGAGAGAAAACAAGCCAGTACGTCGTCCCCGTTGCGCATCCTCCTCGCAGACGATCATCCGATTTTCCTGATCGGCCTGCGTGTCGTCCTCGAACGCGATCCCGGACTGCGCGTGGTCGGCGAAGCCAGCTCGCCACAGGACTTGCTTGAGCTTCTGCAAAGCTGTGCCTGCGAGGTACTGGTCACCGACTTCATGATGCCGGTCGAACAGCAGAGCGATGGCCTGCGCATGCTTGAAAGCGTGACTCGGCAACACCCGCACCTGCCGGTCGTGGTGGTGACCATGCTCAACAACGCCGGGTTGTTCCGCTCCATTCTCGATCTCGGGGTCATGGGGCTCCTGAGCAAGGCCAGCCTGGCCGCCGAGTTGCCGGAGGCCATCGCCCAGGTACGCCACCGGCGCCCCTATGTGGCCAACTCGATTCGCCAGACCCTGGCGCTGGCCGGCGAGGTCGGCGAACACCGCCTGGGCGACCAGGAACAACTTTCACCCCGGGAGCTGGAGGTGACACGCCTGCTGGCGGCCGGGCGCACCGTCGGCGAGATCGCCACGCAGCTGTGCCGCAGCAAGCAGACGGTGAGTGCGCAGAAGGTCAGCGCCATGCGCAAGCTCGGCCTGTCCAACGATGCGGCGTTGTTTCTCTACCTGCAGGAACATGGCCTGGCCTGAGCGCGGTCGGCCGCTACAGAGTGACGCTGTGCAGGGCCGCGTGTTTCAACGGCCCGGACAACGGGTAGACCGGACCGAACCCCACCACTTCAAGCCAGGACAACAGTTCCGCGCGGCTCATGGACACCGCGACGAAATCCCCCTGAAGCAGCGAGTCGCCCAGGGCCATGACGGCCTGGTAATCGCTTTCGCTCTCGATCCCGCCGAGTACCACCTGCAGGTTCATGCCCCGCGCCATGCGCAAGGCCCCGGCGACAATGGCCGACTTGCGCGAGTCCGCCGCCATTCCGACCACGAAGGGCGAGGCGATCTTCAGTTCGGTGAAAGGCAACTCGAGCAGGCGCTGGAGGCCGCCGCCCAGGCCGAAATCGCCGACGGACAACGGGCAACCCAGCATGCGCAACCTCAGCAAGCCTTCAGTCAACGCAACGCTGCTGCTGAACTCGGCGCTTTCCAGTACCTCGAGGGTCAAGCGCTCGGCGGGTAGCTCGAAGCGCTCCAGCAAGGCCTTCAGCCGCTCGGCGAAGTCCAGCTGCTCCAGCAGGCTCGCCGGAATGCTCACCGTGACAGGCAAGGCCTCGTCGGTGGCGAAACGCACCTCGGCCGACAGGCTCACGGCCAGCTCCAGCACCTGCCAGATCAGCGTCTGCGCCAGCCCGGCGTACTCCAGCACCGGCATGAAACTGCCAGGCAACAACAGGCCCTGTTCCGGGTGCTGCCAACGCGGCAGCACCTCGACCCCGACGACGCGACCGTCATGGGTCAGCTTGGGCTGAAAGTGCGCGGTCGCGTATTTTTCGATGGCCGAAGCGCCGGCGCAGGCCTGCAGTTCGTGCAGCGACAGCAACTCGCAGACCTGGGCCAGCGGCAGGCCCGGGCGCTGCCGGGCGAAACGTTGCTGGTAGCTCGCCAGCAAGTCCGCCAGGGCCGCGGCCGACGCCGGCTTGCGCAGGCAGCCGAGGACATGCAGCCCCTGCTGGCGCGCCATGTGCGCAGCGCCTTCAAGCACCTCCTGCTCGGCACTGCTGAGGATGATCAGTGCCTGCGCTTCGCGCCCCTCGGCCAGGGAACGAATCAGCTCCAGGCCATCCCCCGCCTCCAGTTGCAGGTCGCAGATGGCCACATCGATAGGGCCACGATTGGCCAACGACTGGCGGGCGCTCTCGACGTTTTCCGCCGTCAGCACATCAAAGACGCCGGTGGCATTGAGCATCTGGTGCAGGGCCATCAGTTGAAAAGAATTGTCTTCGAGAATCAGGACTTTGAGGGCGCGCATCGAGGGTCTCCACAAAATGAGGCGGTCGTGGTCCGCAATGACCCTCGATTTTAATCAACCGCCCCACCCGCGCCCCATAGGACAAGTCCTAAAATGCCGGAATATCCACCTGTAGATGCGGCTCGATATCCTCCAGCACACGTTCGATGGCCTGCTTGAGTGCCTGCCAGTCCGCAGCCACCCGTTCGTTGGACTTGAGTCGCACACAGCTGTCGAGGTCGGCGCAGGCATGGGCCAGGGCGATGGCATCGATCAGGCAGGCGATGCCCTTGAGCCGATGGACCGCCACCGCCAGGCCTTCCCAGTTGTGCAACTCGGCCGCGACCTCGAGCGCCCCGCGCTCCTGTTCGAGGTTCTTGCGCAGCTCCAGCAACATGCGGCGCATGACCTCGGCGTTGGCGCAGGTCATGGCGCTCAGGGCCTGGATATCAAAGGAACGCTCGGGCACGATGCTCGCCAGCAGTTGCGCCAGTTCGTCCAGGGAGACCGGTTTGACCAGCAGCTCGGTCATGCCCGCCTCCAGGCAGCGTTGCCGTTCATCACTCATGGCATTGGCCGTGCAACCGACCACCGGGCACGGCGCCCGTTGCTCCTCGGCCTCGATCCGGCGTATCGCTTCAGCCAGCGCATAGCCGCTCATGTCCGGCATATTGCAATCGGTGATCACCAGATCGAACGACTCCTGCTGCAAGACCTGCAGCGCGGCCTCGCCACTCTGGCAGGCGACGACCTGCTGGCCGAGAAAGCTCAACTGCTGCTTGAGTACCAGGCAGTTGGCGGACAGGTCGTCGACAATCAACACCTTGTGCGACGCCAGCCGCGGCCTGGACTCTTCCACTGCGGGAGGCTCGGCCGCGGCCGGTTCCACGGGTTTGAGCGCCAGCTCGATACGCACCCGCGTGCCATCTCCCGGCCGGCTCAGCAAGACGATGCTGCCGCCCATCAACTCCACCAGTTGCTTGCAGATACTCAAACCCAGGCCGGTGCCGCCATACTCTTCATCGGCCTGACCACGGATCTGGACAAAGGGCGTGAAAAGCGTCTTCTGCTGTTCGAGACCGATCCCCTTGCCGCTGTCTTCGATGCTGATGCGCAGGGTTTCCAGGCCCTCCGTGCACGACACACTGCGCACGTGAATGTGCACGAAACCCTCGGCGGTAAATTTCAGCGCATTGCCGATCAGGTTGTTCAACACCTGGCGCAAACGCAACGGATCGAACCAGTACTCGCCCGCCAGCCCCGGCTCCACCTCCAGGCTCAGCTCGACGCCCTTGCCCCGCGCCGCGGCTTCGAACAGTTGCCGCACGCTTTCCAGCAGCTCGACCAGGGAGCCGGCGCGCAACGCCAGGTGCATGCCGCCGGCCTCGATCTTGGCCAGATCGAGGCTATCGCCGATCAAGGCCGTCAGTTCCTGTGCCGATTGATACGCCACCTGCAGCGCCTGGGAAAAGTCCTGTCCATTGGCCCGGGCTTGCTCGCGCTCGAGTTCAAGCAGGCCAATGATGGCCACCATGGGGGTACGAATCTCATGACTCATGGTGGCCAGGAACGCGCTCTTGGCCTGGTTGGCCTGCTCCGCCTGCTGGCGCGCTTCCATCAGCTGGGCCTCGAGCTGCTTGCGTTCGGTGATATCGATCCAGCCACCGAGTAGCCCCTGCAACTGCGCTTCCGCCGAATAGAACGGCACCATCCACTGATAGATGTCGATCCGACCGCTGGCAAAGTCGAGCTGGCGGTCGCAGAACAGCGGTTGCTCGGTCTTGAACAGCTGGAGAAACTCGGCGTGCAGTTGCTCGGCGGTCTCTGGGGGCAAGATATCCACTTCAGTGATCCGCCGGCCCTGGACTTGTTCCAGCGTGGTGGAAAGACGCTCCTCGTAACTGCGATTGCAGGTCATCATCCGACCGTCCAGGTCGCGCACGAAAATCGGATTGGGGATACCGTCCAGCAGGGCGCGCTGGAAGGCCAGTTGATCGCTGAGTTCCTGTTCGGCCCGGCGGCGCTGGCGAATCTGGATGTTCAGCCGGCGGTTCCAGGCCAGGGACACGCCCCCCAGCAGGATCATCACCGCCGTCAGGCCGTAGACCCAGCGCGGCACCCGCTCCCACACCGGGCGCATCGGCGCCACGCCGATTGCACCGTGCCATTTGATCCTCAGCGCGCGCAGTTCGGCCACGGGAAACGCCTCCAGGGCCTTGTTCAGGATACTGAGCAGCTCCGGCTCGGTCTTGACCACCGAGAAACTGTCCGCCGACCAGAGTCCCTCGACACTGCGCCCGACCTTCAGCCGCCCCGGCGGATACAGGTAGGCCCGCGTATCGCTCTGGATCGTCGCGGTCGCCTCGCCGCGCTCGACCATCGCCCTGGCCTCCTCCGGCGTCTTCACCGTGATCAGCTCGATATCCGGGTAGTTCTTGCGGATCATCGGCTCCAACGCATGTTTCTCCGGCATCACCAGCACCCGCCCGGACAACTGCGAAAGCGAGCCGAGGGGCGAGTCGTGCACGCGCACCACGAACACCCAGGCGCTGCCGCCAAAGGCATAGGTGAAGTTCAGGAAGGCCTTGCGCTCGATACTTTCGGCCAGCGTCGTACTCATCAGCGCCTTGCCGTCGTGGAGCAGATCGACGCTTTCGGCGGTGGAGCCGGTTTCGCGGAACTCGAATTGCAGGCCGGTCATGCGCGAAATGCGCGACAGCAGGTCCGGATTGAGACCGACCCAGCGGTTGTGACCATCCTTGTAGATATGCGGCGGATACGGCTGGGCCACCACCGAGACCCGCGGGTGACGGTCGATCCAGGCCAGCTCCGCGGCGGTGAGACTGATGCGCTGCTGGGCGATGTCCGAACCGAAGCCGGTGGTCCAGCGGGCGAGGATCTCCCGCCGCGTGGCGTTGTCGGTGTTGTCCAGGACCCGCTCCACCAGGGCGCTGAGCACATGGTCGGACTCACGCGTGGCAAAGGCGAAGCCGATCGGTGGCAAGTCACTCTTGTCCTTGATGTGCACGCCCATGTAGGGCCGCAGGCTCTTGTAGGCGCGGACAATCACCTCGTTGCCGATAAACGCCTCGACCTCGCCCTGGGACAATGCCTCCAGGGCACTGTAGAGGGTCGGGGCGAGGATGATCTCGCTCTGCGGGTAGGTGGCGTGTACCACCTGGGCATCGGCGTAACCGTCGAGCAGCACTACCTTCTTGCCGTTCAGATCGTGAAAGCCATGCCCACCGGCGCGACCGACGATCACCGAACGGTCCGGCATATAGTCGCTGGAAAACGTCAGCCCGGGCACGCCACGCTCGTAGCCGTTGGCACTGGTGAGAATATCGATCTGCCCGCTGCGCAGGGCTTCGACCGCCTGGTCGCGCTCGCCGAAGCCGAGGACCTGGACACCCACCCCCAGGCGATCGCGGATCAGCCCCACGTAATCGGCACTGATGCCCTGGTAGCGGTTGCGATCGTTGGTGATATCGACAGGCTCGTAGTCGGCGACCGAAATCCCCACCCGCAAGGTCCGTTCGGGGCCCAGCCATTGCTCCTCCTCCGGGCTCAGGGGCAGGCGGTCGACCTCGACGAACGAGGGCGGCAGGCTGAACGGCAGGCCCTGGGCCGCCATCGTGCCGATGGGCACGCACAACAGCAGCCACCCGCACAGACTGACCAGAACGGATTGTATGGATCGACCCAAAAACACCATGACGAACGACTTGCCCCCTTCGGCCCATTTCAAGAAATGGCAAAAAAACAAGGCAAGTTTGACACGCGAAAACGATAAAGCCCGCCAAGGGGCGGGCTTTAATGTGTGACCGTTCTAGTCTGTCAGAGCGGCTTACCACGGTTACCATGCTGGCTGACAAAGGCCTGGACGACTTTCAAGTCATTGGCCAAGACGGTGCAACGCTCATCTCGCTCAAACAAATCGGAAAGGTGCGCAGGTAGTTCAAGCGCTTTTCCTACGCCGGCCTTCTCCACTGCCTCGGGGAATTTGACCGGATGCGCGGTCCCCAGGATCACCATCGGGGTGTCCAGGCTGCGCCGGCACTCGCGGGCCGCGCGCACGCCGATGGCAGTGTGCGGATCGAGGACTTCACCGCTCTGGGCGAAGACTTCGGCGATGGTTTCACAGGTTTGCACATCGTCCACGGCCAGGGAATCGAACAGCTTGCGCGCTTCGCTCCAACGGTCCTGGTCGACACTGAAACCGCCACCTTGCTTGAAGGTGTCCATCAGCCCGGCGATGGCCGCGCCGTTGCGCCCGTGCAGGTCGAACAGCAGGCGTTCGAAGTTCGACGAGACCATGATGTCCATGGACGGCGACAGGGTCGCGTGCAGGGTGTCCTTGACGTACTGGTTGCCGCTCATGAAGCGGTGCAGGATGTCGTTGCGGTTGGTCGCGACGATCAACTGGCTGATCGGCAGGCCCATGTTGCGTGCCAGGTAGCCGGCGAAGATATCGCCGAAGTTGCCGGTCGGCACCGAGAACGCCACCGAACGGGCCGGGCCGCCCAACTGCAGGGCCGCATGGAAGTAGTAGACGATCTGGGCCATGATCCGCGCCCAGTTGATCGAGTTCACCGCGACCAGGCGCGTGCCCTTGAGGAAGCTCTGGTCGGCGAAGCTGTTCTTGACCATTTCCTGGCAGTCGTCGAAGTTGCCTTCGATGGCGATGTTGTGGATGTTGTCGCCGAACAGGGTGGTCATCTGCCGACGTTGCACCTCGGACACCCGGTTGTGCGGGTGGAGGATGAAGATGTCGACGTTCTCGCAGTGCTTGCAGCCTTCGATGGCGGCCGAACCGGTGTCACCGGAGGTGGCGCCGACGATCACCACGCGCTCGCCGCGTTTGGCCAGCACGTAGTCGAGCAGGCGACCGAGCAGTTGCAGGGCGAAGTCCTTGAACGCCAGGGTCGGGCCGTGGAACAGCTCCAGCACCCATTCGTTGCCGTTCAGTTGGCGCAACGGTGCCACGGCGCCGTGGGAGAAAGCGCCGTAGGTTTCCTCAAGGATCTTCTTGAAGTCCGCATCCGGAATGCTGCCGGTGACGAACGGGCGCATGACCCGGAACGCCAGCTCGTGATACGGCAGACCGGCCCAGGAAGCGATTTCTTCCTGGGTGAAGCGTGGCAGGTTTTCCGGCACATAGAGGCCGCCGTCGCTGGCCAGGCCGGCCAGCAGCACGTCTTCGAAGTTCAGGGCCGGTGCCTGGCCGCGGGTACTGATGTAACGCATGAAAAATTCCTCTTGATCGGCAGCGCCGGCTTAGTTCAAGTGCTCGACACGGATCCGCACGACAGGGCCGACCACACCTTGCAGGGCCTCCAGCGCCGCGATGGCGTCGTTCATATGCTGTTCGCGCACGCGGTGGGTCAGCAGGATCATCGGCACCAGGCCGTCGTGTTCTTCGACTTCCTTCTGCATGATCGATTCAATGTTGATGCCGCGCTCCGACAGGATGCTCGCGACCTGGGCCAGCACGCCCGGATGGTCCTTGGCCTGGATGCGCAGGTAGTAGGCGCTTTCGCACTCTTCGATCGGCAGGATCGGGTGGGCCGACAGCGAGTCCGGCTGGAAGGCCAGGTGCGGGACACGGTTTTCCGGGTCGCTGGTCATGGCGCGGACCACGTCCACCAGGTCGGCAATCACCGACGAGGCGGTCGGTTCCATGCCGGCACCGGCACCGTAGAACAGGGTCGAACCTGCGGCATCGCCATTGACCATCACCGCGTTCATCACGCCGTTGACGTTGGCGAGCAGGCGATCGGCCGGGATCAGCGTCGGGTGCACCCGCAGTTCGATACCGGCGGCGGTGCTCCGGGCCACGCCCAGGTGCTTGATGCGGTAGCCCAGGGCTTCGGCATAGTTGACGTCGGCGGTGGTCAGCTTGGTGATGCCTTCGGTGTAGGCCTTGTCGAATTGCAGCGGGATACCGAAAGCAATGGACGCCAGGATCGTCAGCTTGTGCGCGGCATCGATGCCTTCGACGTCGAAGGTCGGATCGGCTTCGGCGTAACCCAGGGCCTGGGCCTCGGCCAGCACGTCTTCGAAGGTACGACCCTTCTCGCGCATTTCGGTGAGGATGAAGTTACCGGTGCCGTTGATGATGCCGGCAACCCAGTTGATGCGGTTGGCCGAAAGACCTTCACGAATCGCCTTGATCACCGGGATACCGCCGGCCACGGCGGCTTCGAACGCAACGATCACGCCCTTCTCGCGGGCCTTGGCGAAGATTTCGTTACCGTGCACGGCGATCAGCGCCTTGTTCGCGGTGACCACGTGCTTGCCGTTCTCGATGGCGCTGAGCACCAGTTCGCGGGCAACGGTGTAGCCGCCCATCAGCTCGATGACGATATCGATTTCAGGGTTGCTCGCCACTTCGAAGACATCGTGGGTAATCGCAATACCGGCGGTCTGGAACTGAGGCTTTGGCGTACGCATGGCAATTTGAGCCACTTCGATTCCACGCCCGGCACGGCGGGCAATCTCCTCGGCGTTACGCTGAAGTACGTTGAAGGTGCCGCCACCGACGGTACCTAACCCACAGATGCCTACTTTGACCGGTTTCACTCTGAACTCCCCATGAAACGGCCGACACGAGGTCGGCCGTGGAAAACAGCCGCTGGACTGCCAGCGGCTCGCTATTGATGACCCGGGAACCCCGTTCCGCGGGCCATGCTCGTCAAAGGTTGAACATGACGAGGCTGAATTACTTGGCGGACAGTGCCAGTTTGGCAACTTGTGCGGCCGGCTGGTAGCCCGGAATTACCTGACCATCGGCCAAAACAATTGCCGGCGTGCCATTGACACCAATGGATTGACCGAGGGCGAACTGTTTGGAAACCGGGTTCGCGCACTTGGCGGCCTTGATGTCATCGCCTTCGACCATCTTGTCCATCGCCGCTTTCTTGTCGGCCGAGCACCAGACCGCCTGCAACTGCTCGTCGCCCGGCGAGCCGAGGCCCTGGCGCGGGAACGCGACGTAGCGCACTTCAATGCCCATCTTGTTCAGCGCTGGCACTTCGGCATGCAGCTTGTGGCAGTACGGGCAGGTGGTGTCGGTGAACACGGTGATATGCGACTTGGTTTCGCCGATGGCCGGGTAGACCACGGTTTCGGCCACCGGAATACCGTTGATCAGCTTGGACACGCCCAGGCGTTCGGCTTTCTCGGTGAGGTTGACCGGCTTGCCGTCCTTGAGCTGGAACAGGTAGCCCTGCATGACGAACTGGCCGTCGGCGCTGGCGTAGAGCACGCGGCTGCCCTTGAGCTTGACTTCATAGAGGCCGGCCAGGGGGCTGGCGCTGATGCTCTCCACCGGGGTTTCCAGTTGAAGGCTCTCGAGGCTCTTGCGAATCGTCTGCTCGGCGGTGTCGTCGGCCAAGGCCAGGGAGCTGACCAGGGCGAGGGCAGCAGCAGCGAAAATCTGGGTCAAACGCATGGGAACTCCTGAAGGCGGGCAAAGGGGCCGAGGCTGATACGACCACGGGGAAACAGATCGGTTTCAAGCGCCCACTTTGCAAACCGATAGAGCCTATCACATAAGCCCGGCGGGGCCGAACCCCTGTGTGGCTTAGCCGCGCGGGTGATGTTTGGCGTGCATATCCTGCAATCGCGCACGGGCTACATGGGTGTAGATCTGCGTGGTCGACAGGTCGCTGTGGCCAAGCAACATCTGCACCACCCGCAGGTCGGCGCCATGGTTGAGCAGGTGCGTGGCAAAGGCATGGCGCAGGGTGTGCGGCGACAGCGATTTGCCGATCCCGGCGACCTTGGCCTGGTGCTTGATCCGGTGCCAGAAGGTCTGGCGGGTCATCTGCTCGCCGCGCTGGCTGGGAAACAGCACATCGCTGGGGCGTCCGCCGAGCAGTTCGACGCGGGCGTCGCGCATGTAACGCTCGACCCAGACAATCGCCTCTTCGCCCATGGGCACCAGTCGCTCCTTGCTGCCCTTGCCCATGACCCGCAACACGCCCTGGCGCAGATTGACCTGCTCCAGGGTCAGGCTGATCAGTTCGGTGACCCGCAGCCCGCAGGCGTAGAGCACTTCGAGCATGGCGCGGTCGCGCTGGCCGATGACCTCGCTCAGGTCCGGCGCGGCCAGCAGTGCTTCCACATCGGCTTCCGACAGGGACTTGGGTAACGGCCTACCCAACTGCGGCATCTCGACCTGCAAGGTCGGGTCGACGGCAATCAGCCTTTCACGCAACAGGTAACGATAGAAACCACGCACGCCGGAAAGAAATCGCGCGGTAGAGCGCGGTTTGTAAGCCTGTTCCAGGCGCCAGGCCAGGTGATCGAGGATCAGCTCACGGCCGGCATTCGCCAGTTCCAGGTCTTTTTCCTGCAACCAGCCATTGAACAAGGCCAGGTCGCTGCGATAGGCGTCCCGGGTGTTGTCGGACAGCCCTTTTTCCAGCCACAGGGCGTCGAGAAACTGGTCGATAAGCGGGTGATCGATGGCGGGCATAAGGGCTCGAAAAGCAAAAGGCGATAAGCAGGTCAACTGTGACAGCGCGCCACGGCTTTTTCAAAACCCGGAATGCAAAAAAGCAGCCCGGAGGCTGCTTTTTTCTGCATCGGAAGCTGGACTTAAGCCAGTTTTTCCTTGATGCGAGCTGCTTTACCCGACAGGTCGCGCAGGTAGTACAGCTTGGCCTTACGTACATCACCGCGACGCTTGACAGCCATGCTGTCGATTTGCGGGCTGTAGGTCTGGAAAGTACGCTCTACGCCAACACCGTTGGAGATTTTACGTACGGTGAACGCGCTGTTCACACCGCGGTTACGCTTGGCAATTACCACGCCTTCGAACGCTTGCAGACGCGAACGGTCGCCTTCCTTCACTTTCACCTGAACGACAATGGTGTCGCCCGGGGCAAAGGTAGGGATCTCTTTGGTCATCTGCTCGGCTTCGAGTTGCAGAATGATTTTGTTAGTCATGCTGTGCTCCTAAGGTAAATCGTTCGATCTACCATCGATACGTTGTTAACTATCGTCCCGCTCGCGGATGTATTCCTCGAGCAGCTTCTTCTCTTCTCCAGAAAGCGAGCGGCTTTCCAGAAGATCGGCGCGTCGTTCCGAGGTCCTGCCAAGGGACTGCTTCAGACGCCAACGCCGGATATGTGCGTGGTTGCCACTGAGCAACACGTCGGGAACACGCTGATCCGCATACACCTCCGGACGGGTGTAGTGCGGGCAATCCAGCAAACCATCCGTGAAGGAATCTTCCTCCGCGGAGTCCGCATGCCCTAAAGCTCCAGGCAGCAGCCGTGTAACCGCATCTATCAGGACCATCGCCGGCAGCTCGCCACCGGAAAGAACATAGTCCCCAATCGACCACTCTTCATCGACATGAGCGTCTATAAAGCGCTCGTCAATGCCTTCATAACGACCTGCAATGAGGATCAAGGCTTCCTCTTTCGCCAGGTCGCGTACCGCCAACTGATTGAGTTGCCGGCCTTGGGGCGACAGGTAAATCACCTTCGCCGCCTCCCCTGCTGCTGCCTTGGCCTGAACCAGGGCGTCCTCAAGGGGCTTGACCTTCATCACCATGCCCGGACCACCGCCAAATGGGCGATCATCCACAGTGTGATGTCGATCCGTCGTGTAGTCCCGCGGGTTCCAACAGGTCAGCTGCAAGAGCCCCTGTTTCACCGCACGACTGGTGATGCCGTAGTCGCTGATGGCGGAAAACATTTCGGGAAACAAACTGATCACTTCTACGCGCAGGCTAGCCATCGCTTAGAAGTCCGCGTCCCAATCCACCTTCATCTCGCCAGCGACCAGGTCGACAGCCAACACGCATTGCTCCGTATAGGGCAACAGGCGTTCGCGATCATCCAGGCTGCCCGGGCAAGGCTTGACCACCATGACATCATTCGAGCCAGTCTCCAGCAGGTGATCGATTTTCCCGAACAGTTGCCCGAGGGTGTCGATGACCTTGAGACCTTCCAGCTGGTACCAGTAGTACTCGCCGTCGGTCAGGTCTGGGAACAGGTTGCGTGGCACGCAGATCTCATAACCGGCCAGAAGACGCGCTTCTTCACGATCATCGAGATCCTTGAGCTTTGCGACCAGGAACTTGTCGTTCCCGCGTCCGCTGACCAGCTCTACCTGTTTCACGCTACCTTCGCGCCGGAGCGTCCAGGTTTTGTAGTCCAACAGGTTTTTAATTGGATCAGTAAAGGAATAAACCTTCACTTCGCCGCGAACGCCATGAACAGAATAGATCTTGCCGATAACGATCAAATCATCGGTAGGGGCCGGCGTCGCGTTCATATTGCTCAGGCCGCAACCTTAGCGTTTTCCTTCAGCAACTGAGCAACACGCTCAGAAGGTTGTGCACCAACGCTCAGCCAGTAGGCTACGCGCTCTTGGTTCACGGACAGACGAACTTCCTGACCACGAGCAACCGGGTTGAAGAAACCCACTTGTTCTTTGTGCGAACCGTCACGAGCGTTGCGGCTGTCGGTTACGGTCAGGTGGTAAAACGGGCGCTTTTTGGAGCCGCCAAGGGCAAGACGGATTGTTAGCATGTGAACATCGTTCCTGTAGTCGGTGCTGCAAATCTAAATGCACAGCGGGCATGGGTGCCCGAAAGGCCGCATATTCTAAGGAATATACGGACTTTTGCAAATGACTTTTTCCGGCGCCCGGCGCCGTGCAATCTGGATTTGCCATAGAGCCGTCGTCAAGACGGCAGGTCAGCTCCCGCTAAACGCGGGTTTACTGGCGATCCCCCGCATCCCTGCGGGGGTAGCGCCGACCGTCAGGTCGACGCGAATCTTTTACATTTTCGGCATCCCGCCGCCGGGCAACATACCGCCCATGCCGCGCATCATCTTGGCCATACCGCCTTTGGCGGAGAATTTCTTCATCATCTTCTGCATCTGCTTGTGCTGCTTGATCAAGCGTCCGATGTCCTGCACCTGGG
>Ga0302156_10000952_pt1 | contig 26723 bp, 15 predicted proteins | sample I_Bog_N3_2_FD_193503 | JGI IMG/M metagenome (GOLD analysis project Ga0302156, IMG submission 193503) | Peat permafrost microbial communities from Stordalen Mire near Abisko, Sweden - I_Bog_N3_2 | ecosystem: Environmental > Terrestrial > Soil > Wetlands > Peat | place: Sweden: Abisko, Stordalen... | reverse complement strand
CAGCTCGCGCTGGGCCAGTTCCGCGCTCTCTCTCACGCGCTGCTCGCGTTCGGCCGTGGCCGTGCTCCGCTGTTGCTCGATCAGGTGGACGCGGCGCTCCAGGTCGGCATGGAGCCGGTCAATCCGCTGGAAGGCAGTCTCCGCGCCCCGGCGCCGCTCTTCGAGGCCGGCCAGCTCCGCGGTCACCCGCGCCGCCTCTTGCTGCAAACTCTCGCGCTTCTCCCGCAGAATGGCCAGCTGGGCCTGCAATTCATCGAGAGCCGCTTCGGCGCTCCGGTGCTCGGCCTCCAGGCGCAACAGCTCCTTGCGCTGCTCGTCAATGCTGTGCTTTCTCGCCTCGCGCGCGTCCTTGTTGCGGGCAGCCTGCGCCGTCCACTCCTCGAGCCGGCGCTCGACGCGCTGCGTCTCGGCCTCCATGTGCTTCAGGGCCGCGCCCTGGTTGGCGGTGTCACGCTCAGCCAGCCGCCGTTCCTCGCTGCGCGCCTCCAATTGCGCGGACAGTTCCTCAATGGCCTTCGTCAGTGCGGCGGTTTCCGTCTCCGCCTGGGCCAAAGCGGCACCCAGCTTATCCAGGCGGCTCTCGGCCCCGCGCAACTCGCGCTTCAGCGCCAGCGGACCTTCACTGGCCGGCTTGCCGCCCGTCACCGTTGCGTTGTGAAAGCACTCGCCCTCCGGCGTCAGAAAAAATGCATGATTGTAACGCGCGGCCAGGCGCATTGCCTCGTTCGGGTCCTCCACCACGTAGCTGTACTTGAGCTTGGGCAGGATCGACTCCAGCAACCGCCCAAAGCCATTCAGCACACGGATCGAGTCCTTCAGCGGAGTCAGGCCGGGAGCGCTGATCGTCTCGCTGCCCTCCTCAAAAAGTCTCCCTTGCTCCACCGGATTAATCAGGAAGGTGGCGCGGCCATCCACGCCGGACTTGAGCAGCATGATGCCCTGCTCGGCGGCCGGCCAGCTCTCCACCACCACGTAATTCAACTCCTCGCGCAGAAACTCGTCCACCACAGCTTCGTATTCGCCGCTCACCTCGAGGAAGTCGGCCAGTGTGCCTTTGGGCGCCATGCCGGCGGCCAGCGCGCCCGGCCTGAGCAGCTTGCGCACCGTTTCAGTGGAGTAGCTGTGATTGCGAATCAACGATTGCAGCACATCGCGGCGCCCGGAGACGGAAGCCTGCTCGCCGCGCAGTTGATTTACGCTGGAGCGCAATGCGTCTTCCTCCGCGCGGCGGGCCTGCAAAGCCTCGCGCAGCGCCACAATCTCGCTTTCCAGACGCTTCAGCGCATCCGCCGCGGACTCGAACTCCCGCCGCGCCTCTCCGCTCTGCGCGCTCATGCTTGCCAGTTCGCCGCGCGCCTGGCCGATCTCGGCCTCCAGCCGCGCAGCCTCGCGCTCCAAAGCTGCCAGACTCTCTTCGCCCTGCGCGGTGTGGTTGCGGGCGTCGCCGGCCAGCGTCATCAGTTGCATGGCGCGGCGGCGCTTCGCCTCCAGCTCGCGCTCCGCGGCAAACACCTCTTCAGCCGCAACGCGCGCCTCCTGCTGGCGCGCCTCCACCTGCTCGCGAAAGGAGTGGGCCTCGCCAGCCGCTGTCTCAAGAAAGCTGTGCTGCTGCCTCCGCTCCTCGGCGATGCCGCTCAACTGCGCCCGCATCTGCTCCAGATCCGCGCCGGCCGCCGCAATGCGCGTCTCCAGCTCGATTACGCGCTCGGCGTTGGCGCGCTCCCGCGCCGCGGCCCGCTCCAGCTCGACAGCCGCCGAGTTGGCCTGGCTCTGCGCGGCCTGGCCCTGATGGTCGAGTTCGTAGCCGCGCTCGGTGAGCGTGTGCTGGCTGGCCTCGGCCGCCTCAATCTCTGCCGCCGCGCCGTTGATCCGCTCACTGAGAGCGGCGATCTCAGCATCCAATTTCACCTGGGCCGAGTCCATTAGCGCCATGCGGCTGGCCAGCACCACGCGCAGACGGCCGCGCAACTCATCGCGCACGGCGGCAAAGCGCTCGGCCTTCGACGCCTGCCTCTTCAGGCTGTTCATCTGGCGCGTGATTTCCTCAAAGATGTCGTTGACGCGCGCCAGATTCTGCTTCGCGCTCTCCAGCCGCAGCTCGGCCAGCCGCTTCTTGTTCTTGAAGCGCGTAATTCCCGCCGCTTCCTCGATGATGGCCCGCCGGTCATGCGGCTTGGAGCTGAGCAGTTGCCCGATGCGCTCCTGCCCGATAATCGCGTAGCTGTCCGGGCCCAGCCCCGTGCCCATGAAGATGTCTTGAATGTCGCGCAGCCGGCAGAGCTTGCCGTTCAGCAGGTACTCGCTCTCGCCGGTGCGGAAGAGCCGCCGGGTCACCTGGATTTCGCCCTTTTGCGGCGTGCGCTGAAACTTGCGGCGGCGAATCTTCAGCACCACCGCCTGCGGACCCTCGCCGGTCGAGAATGTCTGCGGCTGGTCCGAGCCTTCGTCGTCGTCCAGCACCTGGCCGGGCTGCTCGTTGGCGATGATCTCTTCGGCTTCGGCGGCTCGCTGGCGGCGCGCTTCGTCCTCGTCCCAGTCGGCCGGGCCGTCGTTGTCCACCACCACCAGCGGCTCGACGGGCACCGGACCCTCGTAAGCCTCCGGATCGACCAGCGTCAGCGTCACCTCGGCCATGCCGAGCGGCTTGCGCTCGCGCGTACCGGCGAAGATCACGTCCTGCATGTGCGTGCCGCGCAGGGATTTAGCGCTCTGCTCGCCCAGCACCCAGCTCACCCCGTCCAGGATGTTGGACTTGCCGCATCCGTTCGGCCCCACCACCACGGCAATGCCCGTTCCCGCCACGGTCAACTCCGTGCGGTCACAGAAGCTCTTGAAGCCGAGGATGTGGATTTTCTTTAGTTTCAGCATCTTCACTCCGGGGTGATGGGGCCTTGCTGCAAATTGCTTCTGTTGCCGGGGTTCTGTTCGAAATCTCTCGGGCAACCAGACGCAAGCACCTGTACGCGGCTGAAGTCTTGCCCTCTGATTACAGACTCTACGGTTCCCGGAGGGCAGGGTCAACGGTGGAGGGAGTGGTTTTTGTGGATAAGGGGGTGCGCAATTCCTGTTCTTGGAATTTGCCAAGAAAGTGGTGCGGAATTGGGATTTTCTCAGGAAATTTGGGTGGGTTTTGCACAGATGTACCGCAGAATAGGAGCATGATTGCGGCAGCGATGCAGATACGGCCAAAGCCGTATAATCGGGTGACGAGGAGACGCTGTGACAACCAACGCTGAGGCTATACAGTCAACCTTCTCGGGTCATTTACAGAATCCGATCATGGCGCGCGAGGTCATCCCGGAGAATAATCGGGTGAAGGCCGAAGATCGCGCAATTCATGATTGGTACAGATTCGTTCTGTCCTTCCCCCCGCATCTCGTTCGCGATTACGTTCAGCGTTTTGGCCTCTCCGAAGGCAGTTGCGTCTTGGACCCGTTCTGCGGCACCGGCACAACGCTCGTCGAGTGCAAGAGGCTTGGCGTCAATTCGGTCGGGCTTGAAGCCAATCCGATGCCATGGTTTGCCACAAACACCAAGGTTGATTGGAAGCCGCAACCCGCCGCGCTGCTAAGGCACGCCGAGAAGGTTGCTGAAGCTGCGGAGGAGACCCTTGCCAGGGATGGAATACCTGACTTTGAGGGCCTCCCTCTTTTCCCAGGCAACTTCGCTATCCCGAAGCTAAGAACGCTCCCAGTTGAGGCCGGAAAGCTGATCCTGGCTAACTCCATAAGTCCGCTTCCCCTGCACAAGACCTTGGTGTTGCTGGAAGCTCTCGAAGAGCACTCTGACGAGCGATTTGCCGCTCACGAACGATTGGCTCTCGCGAAGGCCATTGTTTCAGATATTAGTAACCTGCATTTTGGGCCAGAGGTCGGCGTTGGCAAACCAAAGAAAGATGCTGCCGTTATAGCGGCCTGGCTTAGGCGCGTCACTGCAATGGCACAGGACCTAGCAAGCCTCCCTGATGGAAACTTCGGGCGGGCGACCGTGTACCGGGCAGATTCGCGGAGCACTTCAACTGTGCTCGCGCCGAACTCCATGGACGCGGTGATTACGTCGCCTCCATATCCAAACGAGAAAGACTACACGCGGACTACTCGGCTCGAATCGGTGCTATTGGGATTCACGAAGAGCAAGGGCGATATTCGCTCGGTGAAGCATGATCTGGTTCGATCCAACACCCGGAGCGTCTATAAATCCGATACTGACCACCTACTGGTTAAAGGGCATGGCGAGATTCAGAGAATTGCGGAGGCGATAGAGGATCGTCGTATCGAACTGAAAAAGACATCCGGCTTTGAACGGCTTTACAGCAGGCTGACAACACTCTATTTTGGCGGGATGCACAGGCATTTGGCTGACCTGCGCAAGATTCTAAAGCCAGGCGCACAGCTTGCATACGTCGTTGGCGATCAGGCTTCGTACCTCCGGGTAATGATCCGCACAGGACAATTGCTTGCCGATATAGCCGCGTCTCTTGGGTACGAAGTAACGGGAATTGACCTGTTTCGTACCCGCCTGGCGACTGCCACGGGGGAGCAACTCCGGGAAGAAGTCGTATTGTTGCGGTGGCCGGGAGCAGGAAAGAAAGGAAAGTGAGAGATGGCTGAGAAGAAGAAAGCCGAGAAGGATAACCGGTATTCGGCCTTGATGGCCAGCATCTTCAAGAGCAAATACAAAAGGGGAATGCGCGAGGTGGAATTTGCGCGGGCTGAATTCGAAACCTTTTCGAAGGGTCTGAAAATCGTTCTTCCGCTCAATCTTGGAGACATCGTCTACAGCTTTCGCTACCGGGCGGCATTACCCGAGAGTATTCAATCGACTGCCAAGAGTGGAGAATGCTGGATCATCCGCCCAACAGGCAGAGGAAGATACAAATTTGCATTGGTTGAGGACAAACCGCTTGCGCCGAACTCCATGATGACTCTGACCAAAGTGCCCGACTCAACTCCGGGTATCGTCGCGAAGTATGCCTTTGCGGACGAACAGGCCTTGCTCGCGAAGGTGCGCTATAACCGCCTCATTGATGTGTTTACAGGGTTGACTTGCTATTCGCTTCAGAATCACCTGCGGACGACAGTTCCTCAGATGGGACAGGTCGAAACGGATGAGATATATGTCGGCCTGGATAAGAAAGGCGCTCACTACGTCATCCCAATTCAGGCAAAAGGCGGGACCGACAAACTCGGGATCGTTCAGATAGAGCAGGATTTCGCAGTGTGCGCTCATCGTTATCCCACCTTGATCTGTCGTCCAGTCGCAGCGCAGTTTATGGCGGAGGATGTCATTGCCATGTTTGAGTTCGCGCAAAGTGCGGACGGCGTGGGCGTCTATTCAGAGAAACACTACAAACTTGTGCCGCCAAAGGACGTTACGGACGAAGACCTGCTCGCGTACCGGGAGAAGGTTGAGGCTTGATCGTTCATCAAACCAAGCTCTCGTCCTCCAGCCAACCGAAACCACAGTGGGTATCTGGGCTACCGGCCTGCTGAGGACATAGACTGGGTTCAGGAGCACAGGGTCGGCGACCTTGAGGCCTGGGAAATCACAATCTTTTTCCTCTGCGCTTTGCATAGAATTACCCGCCACCGGCGCAGAATAGAAGTATGAACAGTCACCAGAGCCGCGGGCCGTTACTGACCACTGGCCAATGTTCCCTGTCCACTGAGTGCACCCCCCTCCCCCTATTTACCGTGAAACCGTGAAACTGTGACGCGACGGGTGCCTTCCCACCCCACCTTTTATATTTTCAAAATCTTGCAGGTAATTAATTCGCCAACAGGCGTCGGGCGGTCGCTGAAACCGGGCATGAATCCGTCCTGTAAAGTTGGAAGAGGCCTTCCGCGCTTCTTGCGCTGATCTTCTTTGCGCCTCGGCCTTCTTCCATTGACGACTCCAACCAATTCGGATGCGGCGGCTGAGCCGGTTGAGCTTCGCGAGCTGCTGCGCTCGGTCTTTGGCTTTGCGCGCTTCAGGGCGAACCAGGAGACGGTTTGCCGCGCGGCGATTGCCGGGCGGGACCTGCTGCTGGTGATGCCGACGGGCTTTGGCAAGTCGCTCTGCTATCAGTTGCCTGCCATTGCCTTGGGAGGCACGGCGCTGGTCATCTCGCCGCTGATTGCGCTGATGGAAGACCAGGCGGCCAAGCTCATGGCGCTGGGCCTGCGCGTGGGACGGATCCACTCCGGCCTCGACCGGAGCGTGGCGCGCCAGGCCTGCGTGGACTACTTGCAAGGCAGCTTGCAGTTCCTCTTCATTGCGCCGGAGCGGCTGCGGGTGCCGGGCTTCGGCGAGATGCTGGCCAAGCGCAAGCCGGCGCTGATCGCCATCGATGAGGCGCATTGCATCTCGCAATGGGGGCATGACTTCCGGCCTGATTACCGGATGATCGGCCAGTACCTGCCCGCGCTGAGGCCGGCGCCGGTGCTGGCGATGACGGCCACGGCGACGCCGTCAGTGCAGGCCGACATTGTGGCGCAACTGGGGATGGTAAAGCCGGCGCACTTCATTCATGGCTTCAGGCGCGACAATTTGGCGATTGAGGTGGTGGAGCTTTCGATGCCGGAGCGGCCGCGAGCGGTCTGCGGCCTGCTGGCTGATCCGGCGCGGCGTCCGGCGATTGTGTATGCGACTTCGCGCAAGGGGGCCGAGCGGCTTGCGGAGGAGCTCTCCGCAGCAAGCAGAGCAGGCAGGATTCCGGCGGCGGCTTACCATGCGGGGCTCGACCCGGCGACGCGGGAGCATGTGCAGACCGCCTTTCAGGCCGGCAAATTGGAGGTGGTGGTGGCCACCATCGCCTTCGGCATGGGCATCGACAAGGCCGACATCCGCACGGTGATTCATGCCGGGCTGCCGGCCACGCTTGAAGGCTATTACCAGGAGATTGGCCGCGCGGGGCGCGACGGCGCTCTGAGCCGGACCTACCTGATGCACAGCTACGCCGACCAGCGGACGCATGACTTCTTTCTGAATCGCGACTACCCGCCGGCGGAACATTTGCAGCAGGTGTATCGCGCGCTGGGCGAGGAACCGCAAGCGGTGGAGGAACTGCGCGCGGCCTCGAAACTCGGCCCTGGACTGAGCGATGAGGAGTTCGACAAGGCTCTGGAGAAGCTGGAGATTCACGGCGGGGCGCGGGTGGACTTTGGCGGATACGTGACGGCGGGTGGGCCCGGCTGGAAGAAGACTTATACGGTGCAGCAGCAGTACCGTGCCGAGCAGTTCGAGAAGGTGCTGCGGTTCACGACTTCGGCGGAATGCCGAATGGCGGCGCTGGTGCGGCACTTTGGCGACGTGGAGGATGCCACCCGGCCGTGCGGGATCTGCGACGTCTGCGATCCGGAGGGAGCCGTGCTGAGGCTCTTCCGGCGGCCAACGACGGCGGAGCGGGAGATTGCGCAGGCGATTGCCGATGAGTTGCGGGCCGTGGACTATAAGGCCGCTGGCTCGCTGCAGCGAAATCTCGACCTGGTTGGCCGAATGAGCCGCAGCGACTTTGACGGCCTGCTGGATGCAATGGTGCGGGCTGGGTTGATCGAGATTGAAGAGGCGGAGTTTGAGAAAGACGGGGAAGTTATCAGGTACCGCAAGGTGCGGCTGCGTGAAACTGGGCTGGAACTGCGGCCATCGACGCCGGTTGAGCTGCTGATCAGCGATGGAGTGGTGGAGGAGTTTGGCGGACGCGCGCCGGCGCCGGCGCGGTCGAAGAAGACGAAGACGGCAGCGAAGAGCGGTCCGGCAAAGACGATGGGCACGAAGGCTGCGGAGGCCTCCGTGACGCCGCTCTCGGCGGAGGGAGAAGCTCTGGCGGCGCGGCTCAGAGAGTGGCGCGTGGCGGAGGCGAAACGGCTGCGGGTTCCGGCCTACGTGGTGCTCCACGACCGGACGCTGGCGGAGATCGCGCGGGCGCGCCCGGCCACTCCGAGACAGTTGCTGGAGATCGGCGGGATGGGCCCGGCCAAGGCGGAGCGATTTGGCGCCGCGATTCTGGAGTTGTGCGGCGCGGGGAAGTGAAAGGTCATCTTTCCGCCGCGCCGGATGCGTCAATGCGTGTTGGCGCAGACGCAGGCCTTGAAGGTCTGCTTGGTGTGATTGGAGAGCGAGCAGACATACTGCGGCCAAGCCAGACGGAGAGTGCCCGAAGAATGGCCGGCGGAGAAGTCTCCGATGTAGTTCTTGCTATCCTGCGTCGTTCCGCCGGGGTCGGCGGCGAAGGCGGCGATCAACTGACTGAGGGTGGAGGAGGAGAATGCGGCGAGCTTGTAGCTTTGCCCAAAATCGTAACCCTTCCACTTGGCGTTGCTGTCGCCCGTGAGATCGGGCGAGGAGAAGACGTGATAGTCGACAACGGCGGCGGTCGCGGGATCGACCTGGGCGACGGTGATGGAGGGAAGATTGCTGTGGATGGGCGAGATGGACGAGACCATCTTGATCGGCACGGGGGGCTTGGAGGGCGCGCCCGCGCTCTGGTCCTTGAGCAGGCGCAGCTCGTCCATGTGGGTGTGCGCGAAGATGGCCAACTGAACCACATCGCCGTAGGGGGCGATGGCGTCGGGCATCTCCTCAGAGGATAGGAACATCACGGGGTCCCCGCCGGTGCAGACGTTGATTCCTTTCCTTGCCGTCGAGTAGAGATCGATGCCGGGAGGAATGTGGCCCATGATCCAGAGCTTCTGGTTGGCGGCGCGGGCATCTGCAAGCCGCTGGGCAAGCCATTTGATCTGGGCGGTGGCGGCGCTGGGATCGCGGTGACCGGCGCAGGTCCTGTAATTCTTCGACATGAACAGATCGTCGAGAACCAGCAGGCGCGCGTTCTTGATGGGCGCGGGCAGCGCGACGCTGTAGTAGCCTTCGTCCCCGAAGGTTTCTTCGGCTTTTTTGCGCTCAGCGGTGGGGAAGTTTTTGGCGACCTCCAGGGCGGTCTCTTTGAGGAATGGGCTGCCTTCATCGATCAGATAGTCGTCGCAGTCGGAGTCGTTGTTTCCCAGGGCGACATAGACGAGCGCTTTGGGGAATTGAGCATCGAGCTTGTCGACCACATACTGAATCGTCTTTTCGACGAAGGCGTGGTAGTCGGTGTCGCTGGCGCCGGGAATGGCCGTGAAGTATTTTTTCTTGAACTGATGGGAGATGAGATCGCCGCTGACGGTGACAAAGGCCGCGCCGGAGGCATTGTCCTTCATGGCCTTCAGGCTGGCGTCGAACAAGACGGAAGAGGTGTCGCCGTCTCCGCAGCCGCATTTCTGCAGGAATGCGTCGAAGGTCTGTTTGCGGCCAGCCGAGGCGGGCGGTGCGAGGATGGAGTCCCACTTGTCGACAGTCGCGGCGTTGAGCTTCGACACCTTGTCCGGGTCCCAGAAGGGCTCGAAGTGGATGTCGCTGACAAGCAGGACCGGGACCGTGGTGTTGGCTGGGGCCGGCTTGGCGGCGGGCTTGTTGTCTTGCGCTTGGGCTGCGTGGGCGATCAGCAAGAGGCAAAGCAGTGCGACTTGCGATCTGGCGATGACGCGGGAGAAGGGGGCGGGGAAGTTGTGCTTCATCGAGGCTCCTTTACTGCCGCTCAGTCTAGCATGAGCGATGTTTGAGGAGGATCAAGGAAGGTTGGGGTTGGCGGTATCCCACCCTAGCCGCAAAAACAAATACGCGGCGAGGGTGGGGCACCCAGAATTCTTGCATCCAGCCAGATTCTTGCGACTGGGTTGACGCTTTAGCTGACGCGGTCGATGACGACGGATTCGAGGACGACCGGCGTCTTGGGCTTGTCCTGGCCGCCACGGGGGACCTTCGATATCTTCACGACGATATCCTGGCCTTCGACGACCTCACCGAAGATGGTGTGCTTGCCGGTGAGCCAGGGGGTGGGGGCGACGGTGATGAAGAACTGGCAGCCGTTGGTGCCAGGGCCGCTGTTGGCCATGGCCAGCTTGCCCGCCTTGTCGAACTTGTGGGGCGAGTTTCTGGTCTCATCCTCAAAGCGGTAGCCGGGCCCGCCCATGCCGGTGCCGGTGGGGTCGCCGCCCTGGATCATGAAGTCGGGAATGACGCGGTGGAAGATGGTGCCGTGGAAGAGCTTGTCAGTGGACTTTTTGCCGGTGGTGGGGTGGGTCCACTCCTTGGCGCCCTCGGCCAATTCGATGAAGTTCTTGACGGTGATGGGCGCGTCGGACTCGAAGAGCCGGACGGTGATGTTGCCTTCGGTGGTGGAGAAGACGGCGTAGGTTCCTGGTGCGAGTGGCATGAGAGACTCCTGGACTCTGTTTACAGCTAACAGCTAACAGCTAACAGCTAAAAGCTGGTTATGGTTTGGGGGTGGGCTTGGGGGCGGCGTGCGTCGCGGCGCCCGGCAAAGGCGGCTGGCCCGCAGCCACGATGGTCACTTTCTTCAGCACCACCGGTGTGAGCGGCTTATCCCCGCTGGCGGGGACTCGGGCGATGGCCTTGACCACCTGAACACTGGTGTCATCGCACTGGCCGAAGATGGTGTAGTGCTGGTTGAGCGAGGGGTAGGCCTGTTCTGTGATGAAGAACTGGCTGCCGTTGGTGTTGGGTCCGGAGTTGGCCATGGCCAGGCGTCCGGGCACGTCGAAGTTCAGACTCGGGTTGAACTCGTCTATGAACATGTAGCCGGGATTGCCCGTTCCCGTGCCGGTGGGGTCGCCGCCCTGGATCATGAATCCGGGGATGACGCGATGAAAGATGGTGCCGTTGTAGTAGGGCTTCAGGTGCTGCCTCATCCCGGTGACGGGGCTGACCCAGTCCTTGGTGCCCCTGGCAAGGCGGACAAAATTGTCTACGGCCTGGGGCGCCTGCCTGGGAAAGAGCTGGCAGGTAATGCGGCCCATGGATGTATCGATGACAGCAGTGGGGCCGCTCGGAGCCGCGGCGGGGGCCACTGGCGCTTTGGGCAGGGGCTTGGCTGGTTGAGAAGCGGTTTGAGCGAATGCCGCAGCAACAAATGCCACGGCCAGACCGGAGGCGAAAAGTGTGCGCTGAAGTTTCATAACGATACTGAGGGTAAATCATGCGGCAGGTGGAGGGCCAGCCACCTGCGGTGGGGCAGCCGCTCGCTTTTCGCTCGCAAGGGGTTCGCGGTATCCCACCGTTTCGCAAAAAACGCGAAAGGATGGGGCACCCAGCCAGCGGAGCAGAATGCTAGTTGGAGTTCATGGTTTCCCACCCATTCGGCAAAGAACGCCGAATGGATGGGGCACGGAGGTTTCTGATGGGAAGAGTAGAAAGGCCAGGTCAGCAGCCCTTTTTGCAGCGTGCCATGATGGCGGCGTGAAGGCGTTCGCGAAGCCCGGTGGGAAGTTCGTAGACCTCATGGGAGCGGTAGATTTCGATGGTTTTGCGCGTGGTGTTGAGGATGACTTCGCAGTGCCCGCAGCGGCCCAGGTGAGCGTCGAGTTCGGTGCGCATCTCTGCGCTTACCGCGCCGTCGATCAGGTCGTCGAGAAGGCCGAGAAACTCTTTACAGGTCACTTTTCACTTCCTGATTCTCCTGGTCTCGTTTCTTTCAGACCCCTTGTTCCTGCGAAAGTAGCGGCTGAGGCGCTCGCGCAGTTGCAGCCGGGCGCGAAGCAGGCGCGACTTCACGGCAGGGATGCTCAGACCGAGAGCCTCGGCTGTGTCTTCGGTGGAAAGTCCCTGCACATCGCGCAACTCGAACACAACTCTGAACCCCTTCGGCAGACCCTTCCATGCCCTTTCCAGAATTCCGGCCAGTTCCTCCTGGCTATAGTTCTGCTCCGGATCGGGAGCCCAGTCGGCCAGATCGCGGGGCACACTGCCTTCTTCGGTGGCAATGTCCTCGTCGATCGAAACCATCTTGCCGGTGCGCCGCTTACGCAGCCGCATCAGGCTTTCATTAACCGCAATCCGCACCAGCCACGTATAAAACTTCGAATTCCCCTGAAACTGATCGAGCTTTTCGTACGCCTTGAGGAACGCGTCCTGCATGGCGTCCTCGGCATCCTCGCGATTCTGAGTGATGTGCTGGGAGATGCGAAAGACCTGGCGCTCATACTTGCGCACCAAGGCATCATAGGCAGCAACATCACCGGCGCGCACCCTTTCAATGAGGGCAACGTCGGGATGCGGCTCGAGTTCTGCTGCAATCGGTTGGATGATCGCCATGGGCCTTGGATGCGAGAAATCCGCTCGGGTCCGGTGCAAGGTGCCTGCCAGTTCCGCAAGACGGAGGTCTGTAGACGAGTGTACCGGACGCCGGGGGATGAAACAAAGCGCCCCGGCAACCTCTTCCGCAAGGCAGGAATCCGCAGTCTTATTTGCCTCCTTTCGCGTTATCCGGTAACGCCAGTGGTTCCAGGTTGCGGCGTCATGCGTCAAAGCAGCTTAGAGTGAAGAGATGAGGGTCTGCGCTTTCCCAACTTTCGTTTTGCGTCTGGCTTCCCGCTGCCTTGCTATTCAGCTTTCCCTGCTGCTGATTGTGGTGCCGGTGGCGGGGCAGCCCTCGGGCGGCGCGGCAGCCGTACCTGCTGAGTCGCATTCCACGGCAGCGCAGGCCACAGCAAAGCGTACAGTCAAGAAACCGGCCAAGGCAGGGAAGAAGAAAAAAAAGCCATCAAGCCGCGAAAGCAAAGCGGCGCGGCGGGCGCGCACCGCGCGGATCAAGCTGGCCTTTCAAGCATCGACCGAGTTGCGCCCCATGGCCCAGCAACTGGCCACGCTGCGCACGCCGGCGGCTTATGCGGGCGTGACCAGCTACGCGCACAAGCACACGGGCGAGGCAGCTGCCGCGGCTTACCTGGCGCTGGGCCACGCTTACATGCTCGACAAGAGTTACGCCGAAGCGGCCGCCAGCCTGCGCCTTGCCCGCCAGACCGGCGTGGAACTGGCCGACTATGATGACTTTCTGGGTGCGCGGGCCAACCATGAGGCAGGCAACGAAAAGGCGGCCGAGGCATTGATGCACGGGTTCGCCGAGCGCCACCCAGACAGTATCTTTGTTGACCAGGCGCCGGAACTGGAAGCCAACATCTTGCTGGCCATGAGGGATGCGGCGGGGGCGGAGAAGGCGCTTGTGGCCGCGGCAGGAACAGAAGCCGCGAACCGTCCCGGCTACCAACTGGCACAGGGAGAGGTTGCTTTCGCGTTCGGACGGACGGTGGAGGCCGAGAACCTCTACAAGACGCTGCTGCTGGACCATCCGCTGAGTTCCGAGGCCGAGATTGCGCGCGCCAAGCTGACGCAGATGGGCGCGGAGACAAGCTTGACCACGGCGGAGTTGCGCAGCCTTGCCGATGCCTATTGGAACGCCGGCCATTACGAGGACGCGAGCGAGCAATACCGCGCGCTGGCCCGGCAGTCTGGTCTGGATGCCGGGAGCCGCTCGAACTTTGAAGTAGCCGCGGCGGCCTGTGACCTGAAGCTGAAGCGGCTGACCAGGGCCGAGGCCGAGCGGCTGGGCGATACTCAGGATGAAAGCGGCGCGCGGCGGCTCTATCTGCTGATGGAACTGGCCAGGAATCGCAGCGATCTGGACGAACAGAAACGCATCGTGGCCGAGATGGAGTCGAGATTTCCCCGGAGCTTATGGCTGGCCGAGGCGCTCTACTCCAGCGGCAACATGTACCTGCTGCGGCGCGAGTATGCGCAGGCGGTGGAGTACTACAGCACTCTGGCCACGCGCTTTCCGGCCAGCAAGAACGCCGCGGCGGCGCATTGGCGGGCGGGGTGGCTGAGTTACCGGCAAGGACTCTATGCGGATGCGGCGCGGCTCTTCGACGAGCAGATCCGGCTCTATCCCGCCGCGACGGAGACGGTGAGCGCTCTCTATTGGCGCGGGCGGCTGTATGAGACTGAGGATCACAAGCCGGCCCAGGCCGCAGCCAACTACCGCGCTATTCTGCGCGCTTTTCAACGCTTCTTTTATGCCCAGATGGCAAGACAGCGGCTGGCAGCTCTGGGAGATGCTCAGCCAGCGGCCCAGCCGCTATTGGACCACTTTCAACCGCCGCCGGTGCCGCCGCTCCAGGAGAGCTTTCCCGCCGACAGTCCGCATTTGGCCAAGGCGCGCCTGCTGGCGAATGCGGGGCTGAATGACTACATCGCCCAGGAGATTGCCGCCGACCCGGACTCCTCCTCGTGGAGCGCGCTGGCCGAGGCGCAGATTTACGCCTCGTATGGCGAGAACTTCCGCGCCATGCGCGCGCTGAAGCGAGCTTTGCCCTATGCCGCTACGGCTTCCATCAAGTCCATCCCGCTGAGCTACTGGAGGATTCTCTTTCCGGAGCCGTATTGGGAGACGATCAAGGCCGAGTCGGCGAAGAACAATCTCGATCCGTATCTGGTGGCCTCGCTGATTCGCCAGGAGTCGGAGTTCAACCCGTCGGCCATCTCCAAGGCCAATGCCTACGGGCTGATGCAGTTGCTGCCATCGGTGGGCAAGTCGATGGCGCGGCAGGAGGGAATGAGCCACTTCGAGACCTTCCAACTGCTCGACCCGGCCACCAACATCCGCCTCGGAACGCGCTACCTGCGGCAGACACTGGACAAGTTCGGCGGGGTGAGGGAGTACGCGCTGGCCGCTTACGACGCGGGCGACGACCGGGTGATCGAATGGCAGGCAGCCGGGCCCTACCAGGGCATGGACGAGTTTGTCGAATCCATTCCCTTTACCGAGACCCGCGAGTATGTCGAGGCCATCGAGCGCAACATCGAAACCTACAAAGAGATCGACGCGGTTGCGAGTCCGAAGGCGAAAGCGGTGGCGGGACAATAGGACGGCTGCTTTCCCACGCCGCGGGCGGGGAATCCTCCTCGATACTTCGGGTTTGCGATTCCGGTTGACTTGAACGGCTGCCGGCCCGCACACTTATTTCCATTGGAGGAGTCTAAACCTCCGAAATTGCCATTCGCAGTCTGCTGTTGCAGTAAACCAGGGCCGGCCGGATTGATTGGACGCGGCGCTGGATTCTCAACCAACCGGAGGACGCCATGTCAGCCGATTTGCAGTTTCTGGAAGAATGGATTCCCGAAAGAATGGACCCTGGAACGATTTTCGTGCTGGAAAACCAGACGAAGCTGGGTCATGCCCAAAACCCATACGTGGCCGTGATGTCGTGCCCGCGCTGCGGAACAATCGGGCTGATCACGCGCCGCCAGGCCCGCGGGGTTGAGACGATGATCTGCGGAGGCGACGTCTGCTCGGCCGAGTACCGGCTGGAGGGCGAGACAATCAACTACCGCGCGGCGCAATAGGCAAAAGTAGCCTTTTTCGAGGAAATACCGGAATTATGAGAGACGCAAGTCGCACGGAATCAGTGTGTTGACAGGACAAAAGCGAACAGAGGGAGAATGGACCCCCGGGGGGAGGGCAGATTCAAACTCCAAGTGCAACGGAATTGGAAACCGCAGACCAGTATTGCACGAAGTCGAATGCGCCTGCTGGCAGGAACAGTTCCGCGGGCGCTTTCCAGCCGAGCGATTTCCTTGGCCGGGTGTTCAGTAGCCAGGCGATATCGTCCAGTTGTTCCTGGGAAAACAGCGACAGATCCGTGCCCTTGGGCAGGTACTGGCGGAGCAGCCCGTTGGTGTTTTCGTTGATCCCCCGCTCCCAGGGTGCGCGCGGATGAGCGAAGTAGACATCGACCCCAGTGTTGGCGGTCAGCTTTTTGTGGTGTCGCATCTCCGAGCCCTGGTCGTAGGTCATCGAGCGGCGCATCTGCGAATCGAAGCGGTTGAGGATCTTGGTGAAGGCCTCGGCGGTCACATCGGCCTTCGAGCTGTCCAGCTTGACCAGGGCGACAAACAGGGTGGTGCGCTCGACCAGCGTGCCCACCTGTGAGCGGTTGCCCTTGCCGATAATCAGGTCGCCCTCCCAATGGCCCGGAACCAGACGCATCTGGACCTCGGCGGGGCGTAAGTCGATTAGAGTCATATCGGGAATGGAACCGTTGTTGTTTTTGTTTTTTCCTTGTTGGGATCGTTTTGTCTTGTGCCGGCGGCGCATCAGGGCCAACAGGCTGGCGCGAAGCTGCCCCTTGGGCATGGCGTAGAGGGCCGTGTAGATGGTCTCGCGCGACAGTTGGATGGGCTCGGGCATACGAGCCAGTGTGCTCTCAATCTGCGCCGGACTCAAGCCGCGGCGAAGATGCTCGACCACCAGTCGCCAGAGCGGTGTGCCCGGCACCAGCTTGCGCGCCACACGCGGAATCGAAGACTGTCGCCGCGCCCGATGCTCGGCACGCTCGCAGTTGTAGCCTCCGGCCACCAGCTTCTTGCCCGGCCGGGGCACGATCGTCGGCCGCCGCCAGCCGTTGCCATTGAGCTCGCGCGTAATCGTGGATCGGGCCCGGCTGAGATAAGTTGCAATGGTCCCAGGCCGCGTGCCCTGAGCCAAATACATCTCGATCATCGCCCGCTCCCGGATGTCCAGGTGCTTGTAGCTGTTCGCCATAATGCAACCATCTCCTCTTTATGGAAATGTTGCACTTGGAGCTTGAATCTGCCGGGGGGAGTGCCTTTTGGGGGTACGGACCGGGCACATCCCTGACAGATTGAACCGCCCTGAACGACCGGCCCAACTTCAGGGTAGCAGGATAACAGAAATAATCTGCAAATCAGGTTCAAGCGATTGCCCTGGGGTTTGCGGAAGAATCCCGGAAGGCCCCTGAGGAGTCGCCGGGGCGCGGCCTCAGCTTGCGGGGGATGCGGCCTCACGGCAGGCGCTCGGCAGGGTTTTCCTCGGTTCCGCCGGTTACGGGCCGGGGTTATCATCCGCGGGGCGGAGCCATCACCGGAAGAGGCTGAACCCTTTCTTCTTCTCTGGAATATCTTGCTGGCCGCTCACGGCCCTGGTCATTCGCCGGATGGCGCGCGCGATCTCCGAATCATCCTGCATGAGCGAAGTAGCGGTGTTCTGCATCCGGCGGACGGCGGCATAGTTGTTGGGGATCTTCCACTCAGCGGGCCGGGTGAGAGCCTTCACGACGTGGTCTTCAGCGATCTCCTGGGAGCGGGGGTCATGGCGGTTGATCACGATTTCGAGTTTAGGGCTGCCGCTGGCGGCGAGCTTGGCGATGAGCCGATTGGAGTTTCGCAGCTCCGGGATGCCGATCTGCGTGACCAGATAGATTGTGGAGGATTCGTCGAAAAGACGGGTATGCTGCAGGTCGAGTCTCGATCCGGCGTCGACCACCACATAATCGAACTCCCGGCAGGCGACCTCCAGCAGCTTGTCGACGGCGTCGTCGGAGATCTGCACGGCGGCCAATTCGCTGGGCGCGGCGAGCACCGATAAGCCGGAGCTGTGGCGCACCAGCAGGGTGGAAAGAAAACTCGCATCGAGGCGGCTGAAGTTCTGAAGCGCATTGACGGTGGAGTATTGAGCCCTGATGCCGAGGCCGATGGCCGCGTCCCCCAGGGGGAGATTGAGATCAATCAAGAGCGTCTTCTGTCTGGACTCGGTAGCCAGCGAAACGGCAAAATTGCAGGCCAGAGTGGTGACTCCGGAACCGCCCTTAGCGCTGAGAAACACGAGCAGCCTGCCGTCTGATTTCTTTGGGAGGCGAACTGTCGAACGGAGGGCCGAGGCCCGCACCAGAGCCTCGGCCATGATGCCGGAGTCGAAGGGCATGGTGAGGAACTCGCGTGCCCCGGCGCGCATGCACCTGAGCAGCAGGCTCGAATCCGCTTGTGCCGAATAGACCATGGCAGTGGCCACTCCATGGGTACAGATGCTCTCGACCAGATCAAGCGCGTATTCCGGATTGCTGTCCAGGTCAACGATGACCACGTCGAAGTCATTGCCCAGGATCCGGGAGACTTCCCTGAGGTCGGTCGGGTAGGAGATGAACTCCTGGATCTGGCCATTCTGGCATTCGCCCAGAGCGCAAATCGCGGCGTTGCGGCGTTGCTCGTCCGGGCTGACGACCGCAATCGATAAGGCGCCCGCGCTGAGGCTAAGTGAGTCGGAAAGCAGGAGATGAGTAGACATGGCGGATACGCTGCTCCAGGTTGCGAGATGCAGTCTTGCCGGCTCCGGTGGCGCCTGTGGTGGAAGATCATCGCCGCAAGGAGGCCGGAAATCTTAGCAAATGCTCATCTTGGTTATCGGCGGTGGAATGACCGGCATTAGAGGTTTTTGAGGCGTTTTGGGGCAGCACTGCGAATCCTCGGGCGCAAGGCGCTCAACATTGGCGGTGCTGTCCGCGGGCGTTTCCTGTTTCATCTCTCGCCAAAGGGAATCCCGTATCAGTGCTTGACATAGAGTCCCAATCCCGGCAGACTGGGTATAGAATCATTGTGCGGAATGGAGAATCATAATGCGAGATGCAGCACCGCAGGGCACCTACAAGGTTCAAGCGCTTGACCGGGCATTTGCCGTGCTCGACCTGCTGGGCGAGAGCGAGGCTCCGCAAGGCCTGGCGCAGGTTGCCTCGGCGCTTCAATTGCACAAGAGTACGGCGCATCGTTTCCTGATGGTGCTGGAGAGGCATCGCATGGTGGAACGCACGGCTGGGGGCAAGTTCCGCCTGGGACTCAGGCTATTCGATTTAGGCAACCGCGCAATCGACCAGTACGATCTGCGCGACCGCGCGCAGCCTCACCTTCGCCGGCTGGTGGCCGAAACCGAAGAGACGGCGCACCTGTGCATTCTGGAGGGGACACATGTGATCTATATCGACAAGATCGAGCCGGCCCGCTCGGTGCGCATGATTACCCGGATCGGCGCCAGCAACCCGGTCTACTGCACCTCGGTGGGCAAGGCGATTCTGGCCTTTCTGCCCGAGGAGCGGCTCGCCGACTTGCTTCCGCGCATCCACTTCGAGCGCTTCACGCACCGCACCATTTCCACGCCCGAGGCCTTGCGGGTGGAGATTGAGAAGACGCGCCGCCGCGGCTATGCGGTGGACGACGAGGAACTGGAAGAGGGCCTGCGTTGCATCGCCGTGCCAGTGCTGGATGCGCAGCGGCTGCCGATTGCGGCGGTGAGCGTCTCCGGGCCGTCGTTTCGCGTAACCGCGCAGAAGCTGCCCCAAATCGCAAATCACCTGCTGCAATGCGTGCGGGCAATCTCGGCGGATATGGGGTTTGTCGCCAGCGGCCGCGGGAACCGGGCTGTCTGGTCTGCCTAGGAGCAGGGCGAAACCTGTTGGTTGGCGGCGGCCGGCGCGGGGCTTCCTTTTGGCGTTCAGGACGGGAGTGTCTTTCCAGGGCGGACGGCCTCTGAGGTCAAGTTCTTTCTGATACACTCAATGATGTTGCTGAAGGTTGAACCGCCTCGCGCCCGACAGGGCAGGAACGCGGGCCTGGGGCAGCGAACCAGCCACAAGGACGACTCTAGTGCAAAGCGAGGACGATCCGGCGGGCAGGGTTTGCTTCGGGGATGCAAGCTTCATTTTGGGGACGTAGCTCAGTTTGGTTAGAGCGCTGCCCTGTCACGGCAGAGGTCGCGGGTTCGAGCCCCGTCGTCCCCGCCATTCATTCCAAAAGACTTAGGAGTGTTTGGCAAGTGACTTTCAAAGGTACAATAAAGGGACAACAACGGAAGACCCAGGGAATTGACTGCCCTTGGACCTGGCCGCATGAACCTGTGCGGCCCACCGAGGAGGCCGCCTGAGTAGCCTCGTATTCATCGCCCTGCTGGCACGTTGGATATCCGAAGCTCTATGCGTGCATCGGGTTGCTTTCGCAAGACTGAACAGCATCGAGACGAGTGGATCGGCGCCGGGAAATGCTCATTGTTTTGTTTTCAAAACTTCGTCCAATTCGCTTGCCCCACAATCCTTTTGAGTTATTCATGCAAACTGGCTCTAATCTCCAGGGAGCAGTTCACCAATCCGGTGGATGGGGGGCTCGGCAAGGCAAGACGCTGATAACTGTTTGCAGCTCTCGCATTTCCACTTTGAGCATTGTCTGGCCGTCGCCAAGTATTCGATTTTGGTACTGTTCGATGGAGTGCGGCGCTTAATAATCTTTTGAATTCAGGCTGCCGTTTACATCTGGATTTCCAGCAGCTTGCGCAAGCGCGGCTTGACGCTTCCCGGCTGCGTGGCAGGCAAGAGCGCCAGCCCTTCCCTGGCTGTTGCGCGGCTCTTCCCGACCTGTCCGGAGGCGCGATAGGCCTGGGCAAGAGTCAGCAGCTTGACGGGCACCTTCCGATGACTTAGCGCAACCGCGCGCTCGGCGCAGGAGACGGCAAATTGCGGGTCTCTGAGAGAAGCAGGCTCGACTTTCAGAAAGTTCTCCGCGGCCTGCTCGAGAGTGAGCGGGGAAGCTTGATCCTTCTTTGCTGAATTCCTCATAACGGCCAGGCCTGCTTTCGCAAGTGCATTCGAGTCTCCAGGAATTCGCAGAATTGACTGAGTAGTGGCGAGGCGCACCTGCGCGTTAGCCTGAAGCATTTTCCAACTCTCATTGGAGGGGTCCTGCTTGAACATTTCTTTCAGGATGGCTATCTGCTGAGCCAGCAGGTCTTCCTCCGCGGCAAGGTTCGCGCGCGGGCTTGAGCCGGCGACCGCCAAAGCTGGATCGGCCGCTGCTTCATAACCCACTGCTTCGTCGTCCAGAAGAACTTGCAGGTCTTCAAGAGCGCGCAAGTCCTGTGGGTCCGCCGCCACAAAACGCTGGAATGATGGGTAAATCTCAGCAAAGAGCGCATTTGCCTCGGAGTATTCTCCCAACTGGACCAGAGCGTTGGCCTCTTTGCGCACCAGAATCGTTCGCAGCCGCGTGGTGGCGAGATTGACCTGTTCGGCCTGGGGCAAGGCGTCGACGCGCTGCAAGGCAATCCGGAAGTCCTTGAGCGCCTGCGCCGGGTCGGTCTCCATCTCGACATTGGCGATCTTCAATGGCGCAATGATGAAAGCCCGTTTGGCGCGCATCAGGCTTGGGTCGATACTCAGCCCCCGGATGGTCAGGCTGAGGTCTTTCCCGTACTCAACGATAGCGCCTGGCCCATCGCCCAGGCTTTGCGTGCCGGGCTGTCCTAACTCGTCGGCCAGAGTTCCATGCGCCCCGGCAACCTCGGCCAGCAGTGCGGCAGTTGCGTGAGGATCCGCAGCCAAAACGTCATAGCTCTTCACGGCATCCCGCATGACCGAAACTGCCTCGGGCGTCTTGCCGGTTTGCCACAGGATTTCGCTGCGCGACTGCTCGGCAAGGGCAAGCGCGCGCGTCGCCTCGCGATCCATTGATCCGGAGGCCGCCAGCGGCCGGGCGAGGTCGAGCGCTTTGCCAAGGCTGACGAAAGCCCCGGTGGGATCGCCCAGATTCTGATCGTAGGCGTTGCCCTGAATGTTCCCCAATCGCGTATAAGCATCAATAAGATCGAGCTTCGTCTGCCGGTCGCCCTGCGCGTCTTTCGCCATGCGGTCCAGGTGTTCGAGCACCCGCGTCACCAGCAACTTTTGCGCGCCGGTGGAACCGGGCAGTTGCTTGATAGCTTCGTCTAACTCAGAGAGCAGGCTGTTGCTCAGTTGCCGCAAATCGGCGGAGCGCGCCTCGGCCTTGCGCCGCTCCTCATTGGCCACCTTGGCCTGCCACAGAACGCCCGCAACGCCCGCGATCAGAGTCACAGCCAGCGCTGCCGTGCCCGCCAGAGCGAGCCGGTTGCGGCGGATGAACTTGCTGGCGCGATAGCGAAGCGTTCCCTGCCGCGCCCCAACCGGCTGTCCCTCAAGATAGGCGCGAACGTCTGAAGCCATTTGCTCGGCGGTGAGATAGCGCTCGCGGGGTTCCTTGCGCAGGGCCTTCAGCAGGATCGCTTCAAGGTCGGCATCGAGCCGCTTGTTTGAACCCGCTGCTTGAGACGGCCGGCGCGGCGCTTCCTCGCAGATCACGCGCAGCATCTCCGCCGTAGTCATCTCCTTCAACTCATAGGGCTGAGTTCCCGTCAGAAGAAGATACAACAGAACCCCGAGCGAGTAAGTGTCGGACGCAGTGGTAATCGGATTGCCCAGCACCTGCTCAGGGCTGGCGTACTGCGGAGTAAAAGACTGGCAGCCTTCGCGGGTAAGTTCGCCGCCCGGCCTGACGAGAGAAGGAGAGAGCAACTTGGCTGTGCCAAAATCCAGCAGCCGGGGAGAGCCATCTTCGGCGACCAGAATGTTGTCGGGCTTCAGATCGCGATGGACGATGAAGTTCTGATGGGCAAACTGGACAGCCTCGCAAACGCGCATGAACAGCGCCAGCCTCTCAGGCGTCGAAAGCCGCCGCTCCTCGCAAAAACGATGGATGGGCACTCCATCCACATACTCCATCACCAGATACGGATCGCCGCCGGCGGTAACGCCTCCACCCAGCAGGCGGGCAATAAAGGGATGCTGCAGTTCGGCGAGAATCTGCCGTTCCTGGCGGAATCTCTCGCGAAACAAGGCCGTCGCAAGCGGCAGATCGATCAGTTTGATGGCGACCTTCTGCTCGAATTGCCCATCGGCGCGATGCGCAAGATAGACGGCGCCCATGCCGCCGCGGCCCAACAGGCGGTCAATCTCATAGGGCCCGACACGTTGATGAGCGGGATGATTCCCCTCGCCGTTCTGCGGCTCCTGAAGGCGCAATGCCGTCACCCGCTCTTCCGCCTGGCAGGCTTCAAGCAGGGAACGAACTTCCTCGATCAGCGCCGCGTCTCCTCCGCATTGGGATCGAATCAATTCTTCCCGCACTTCTTCTCGAGCCGCGAGCGCCTCGTGGAAGACCGCCTCAATCCGCAAGAAACTTTCCGTCGTTTGGTCCATCTAAGTTCGAACCCCGCTCGTGGCTGGTGACTCTTAATTCAGACTGCGGAAACCGGAGCCAAACCGCATCACAGCCTGACTGCGCCCTCGGCGACACCGGGGTGAATGCGCCGGTAGAGCCAGCTCTTGATGAATTTCAGTTCTCGATCAACCGTGGATTTGGATACCTGCATCAGGGCTGCGGTCTCCTCGGTGGTGCATCCAAGAAAGTAGCGCAGTTCAATCAGTTGAACTTTTCCGGCATCGAGCGCACCAAGCTCATCCAGCGCGCGGTTCAGGTCCAGCAGTTCGGGGCTATCGATATCCACCCACGCCAGGTCGTCGCTGAGTGGGATGCGTTCGCGGTCGCCGCCGCGCATCTGCGCCTGGCTTTCGCGCGCGTGATCGATCAGGATCATGCGCATCACCTTGGCGGCAAAGGTGTAGAAATGCCGGCGGTCGTCCCAGGCGGCCTTCTTCTGGTTCAGCAAGCGGAGATACAACTCATGAACCAGCACCGTCGCCTGTAAAACGTCTGGATTCCGCTCCCGGCGAATATAGGCCGCGGCCACCTCCCGCAGATGGGGATAGACCAGCGGCATCAGTTCCTCAAAGGCCGACGGCTCACCGTCTTTCCACTTTGTCAGGAGTAAGGTAATCTCTCCCTGTGCTGGCTGCAAAACCGCCTCCGTGCGCGCGGCGCGCCTGAAATTCCGTCGCAGCAAGACTAACACTTTCCCCTCTATCTTCAAAGACTTCTGGTATTCCAATCCTTCCCTCGGTCGAATCCGCCAGAAAAAAATGAGGCATTCTCTCTCTGCTTTGCGCTCTCTGGGTGTAGGGGCAAATGAGATCCATCGCCCCAGGGAGAAAGAAATGCTCAGCAAAAGCTTCGATTGTCTTCGGAATTTACCTTCCGCTCATCTCCTCCCCATGAGGCCGTTCAGTTTTCGTGGATGGCGCGCGACCGGTCTTCTGCTCGCCGGCCTTTCTTTAGCCTTCGGGAGCGCGGCCTACGCCGGTTCCGCTGCCACGCCAGAAGCCACGGCCGCCGGCAAACGCATGGCCGCCAACTACGGCAAGATCGCGCTCAGCTTTGAGGCCAACCAGGGACAGACCGATCCCAGCGTGCAGTTTTTGTCGCGCGGCTCCGGCTACTCGCTCTTTCTCACGCAGGGCGAGGTGGTGCTGAATCTGGAACGCCAGCAAGCCGCGGCTCCGGCGCAGGGTGAAAAGCCTGCGGCTGCTCCCGTAGACACGCTGCGCATGAAGCTGGTGGGTGCCAATGCGAAAGCCGCAGTCAGCGGAATGGAGCCGCAGGCCAGCGTGGCGAGCTACTTCATGGGCAATGACCCCAAGAAGTGGCGCACCGGCATCCCCACCTTCGGCAAGGTCCACTACGCGCAGGTCTACCCCGGCGTGGACCTGGTCTTCTACGGCAACCAGCGCCAACTGGAGTACGACTTCGTGGTCGCCGCGGGCGCGGACCCCAGCCGCATCGCCTGGCAGATCGACGGCGCCAAGCCCACGGTGGATGCCGACGGCAATCTGGTTCTGAGCGCGGCCAACGGCCCGGCCAGCTTCAAGAAGCCGGTTCTCTACCAGATGGATGGCCAAAAGCAGATTCCCGTCGATGGCGCGTTTGCAGTCGCCGGAGACCGGATCAGCTTCCGGCTGGGCAGCTACGACCACGCCAAGCCGCTCATCATCGACCCCGTGCTCACCTACGCCAGCTACCTGGGCGGCAGCCTATGGACCGCGATCAAGGGCCTGGCGTTGGACTCCGAGGGCAGCATCTATGTGACCGGCGACACCCAATCCACGGATTTTCCCGTACAGAACCCCTACGAGAGTGCCCCTACCAAGGCAGATTCGCGCGCAAGCACGGCTTTTGTCAGCAAGTTCAGCCCTGACGGCAGTTCACTGGTCTATTCCACTTACCTCGGCGGCACCAACCAGGACGAAGGCAACGCCATCGCACTGGACACCAACAAAGAAGCCTATGTGACTGGATGGACATCATCCGGGGATTTCCCGGTGACGGCTGGAACCTACCAGGCATTGTGCGCGCCCGAGCCGGTAAACACCAGTCAGGGCATTGCACCGGGCAATAGCTGCGGCCTCTGGGGAGACTATTCCGCCTTTGTCACCAAATTGAATAGCACGGGAACGGCACTTATCTACTCGACCTTCCTCGGCGGAGTGGACGGCACGAGCGCGAACGCCATTGCCGTGGACGCCGCCGGCCGCGCCTACGTCGGCGGAAATGCAGGGGGTTATTGCAGATATGCCAGTAGCACCCCTACTCTTTCCGGATTGTATGCTTACACCTGCTTTCCCACCACCGCCGGCGCGCTCGCGACCGGCCCGGAGATGCCACAGGGCAACTCCGTCCCATACGCTTTTGTATCCGTCTTCGACCCGGCCGGTGCGCACCTGCTCTATTCGACGCTCTTTGGAGATATGTGGCAGGTACTCAACGGCTCGGGCTGTCCATCTTCTGGTTGCACATGGACGAACGGCTATGGGGTTGCGGTCGATGCCTCCGGGAACTTCTACCTGGTTGGCAATACCGCGTCAATGTCGCTGCCGACCACGGCCGGGGTGGTCCAGCCCACAACCGGCCCCCCGGCTCTTACAGGCAACGACTATGCCAATCCCAATAGTATCTGGGGATCCCGCGGCTTTGTCGCCAAGTTCAACCATGTCACGGCAACTGGGGGCGCGTCGCAGGCCTATGCAACCTATCTTGGCGGACTTACGATCGAAGGTACGAACGACGAGGCTAACAGCATCGTGACCGACAGCGAGGGCTACGCCTATGTCGCCGGCAGCGCCGAATCCTTCGACTTCCCGACCACCACAGGCGCCTATCAGCCTGTCTGCCAGCGGGAGTATGGGAATCCGGGGGCGCCCTGTAATTCCGGTTTTGTGACCAAGCTGAATCCAACTGCTACCGCCATCGAGTGGTCGACATACCTGGGTGACACCCCGGGCACAGGTCAACAGGCCGGGGCAAACTCCATCCAACTGGACGGAAACGGCAACGTCTACGTCGCCGGCACAGCTCAGGGTCCAGGATCGATGACCTGGCTCAATCCAGTCGAGGACACCAGCACGGGCAGTGGGGATACCTTTGCCGCCGAGCTCGACCCCACCGGTTCCAAATTGCTCTTCGCCACGCTCATCCACATCGCTGCGGAAGCCGGATTGGCTGTCGATGCCGCGGGCAACATGTATCTCGGCATGTCCGACAATTGCGGCGGCGACATCGTTACCCCTGGGGCATTTCAGCAGACCAACAAAAACCAGCCAACGAATTGCGGCAACTTCTCCTCCTCGGGCTATGTGGCCAAGATCTCCGCCCTGGGCACGGCAACCGTGGCTCTCGTCCCTTCGCCGTCCCCGGCATTTCCCGGCCAGACAGTCACTTTGACGGCCACCGTCACTCCGGCGGCCACCTACGCATCGGTCCCCACCGGAACCATCGAATTCGAGGACGGATCGGCAAAACTGAAAACGGTTGCGCTCAACTCCTCCGGTGTCGCGACGTACACCTCATCCACGTTCTCCAATGCCACTCACAGCCTGACGGCAATCTATAGCGGCGACAGCACCTACCCGGCGGGGAACGGCACGGCATCGCTTACCGTGGCCAGAGACGCCCAGACCATCACCTTCCCGGCCATCACCGGCACACAGTACGCCGGAACGCAGCTCCAATTGTCGGCCTCCGCCAGCTCGGGCCTGACTGTCACCTTAGCCTCGACCACGCCCTCGGTCTGCTCGGTGTCGGGAACGACAGCTTCGCTGCTCACCTCGGGCACCTGCGTCATTCATGCCACCCAGGCCGGCAACACTGACTACTCCGCCGCTCCACTGATCTCGCAGAACTTCACGGTCACCAAGGCGCCGCAGACCATCAGCTTCCCAACCATCACCGCGACTCAGTATGCCGCCTCTACTCTGCCTCTGAGCGCAACAGCCAGCTCCGGCCTTCCGGTTAGTCTCGCCACCACCACGCCTGCCGTCTGCACCCTC
>Ga0302156_10000951_pt1 | contig 26737 bp, 31 predicted proteins | sample I_Bog_N3_2_FD_193503 | JGI IMG/M metagenome (GOLD analysis project Ga0302156, IMG submission 193503) | Peat permafrost microbial communities from Stordalen Mire near Abisko, Sweden - I_Bog_N3_2 | ecosystem: Environmental > Terrestrial > Soil > Wetlands > Peat | place: Sweden: Abisko, Stordalen... | reverse complement strand
TGACCCTGCCTCAGATCGAAATCTTGTTAAATAATCTGCCTAAGACTCAAAACAGAGATGTCCTGCCAATCACGAAGATATGCCTCGCCACTGGAGCTCGATGGGGAGAAGCGGAAGAAATTCGAGTCTCTCAGATCAGAAACGGACTCATTCAGTTTGTTCAAACAAAATCAAGCAAGGCCCGCGCAATCCCGATCACTGAGGAATTCGAAAATGAGCTTCTCCGACATCACGAGGCGACCGGAAAAGGCGACAGGCTTTTCGAAAAGGCTTATGAAGCGTTTCGGGAGGGTATTCGACTCGCGAAACTGGCTTTGCCCAAAGGACAGCTTACGCATATCTTGCGACATACCTTCGCAAGCCACTTCATGATGAAAGGCGGAAATATTCTGGCCCTACAAAAAATTCTAGGTCACCACAGCTTAGCAATGACCATCCGCTATGCGCATCTAGCGCCGGACCATCTACAAGAAGCGAAGAAGTTGAATCCACTGAACCTCATAATTTCGCGTTGAACTTCCGTTGAACCTTTGATGAAGAAAAGGGATCCCGATCACTCGGAATCCCTTTTAAATACTGGTGGCCCCCCCGTGAGTCGAACACGGCACCAACGGATTATGAGTCAAAAGAGCATATACGCGGCGTCCCGCAAAGCCAGTCCAGGCGCGCCCTACTGATTGCGCATACAGTGCGTGAATTCGGCAAATTGCGCCGGTTTGGGCAAAATATTCCCCAGCAAGAAGTCGGAATAAAGCTGCCTATACAAAAAGCTGAATCGCCCTTATGGATTGAGACCAGCGTCACTTTAGTGCAGCATCCGCTGACGGTAGGCATGGAAGGCAGGTCAGCGGTTTTCTGATACTACTGCCTAGAACTGATCCCACGAATTGGCATCTCCTATGGCGGCCGCTTTGGTCGCAATCCGCACTGGTGTTTTAAGCTTAGGTAGGACGGGCGTGATGTTGATGGGCCGATTGTGTATTATGGCGCGCTGGGACAGTGCCACCTCGTTAGGGGCGAGTTTGAAGATGCTAACGACGTCGGACAATTTGGCGGCCTGCTCCTGCATAGACTGTGCTGCTGCTGCTGCTTCTTCCACAAGCGCGGCATTTTGTTGGGTGACTTCATCCATCTGGGTTATCGCGAGATTAACTTGTTCGATGCCTTCGCTCTGCTCCTGACTAGCGGAACTGATTTCGGCCACGATGTCGGAGACACGCTTGACGCTACTTACGACCTCGCTCATGGTATTGCCCGCCTGCTCGACTAATTTGCTGCCGATACCGACTTGAGTGACGGAATTATCGATGAGAGTCTTAATTTCTTTTGCGGCCGCGGCAGAACGTTGTGCGAGTGCGCGCACTTCGCTGGCCACAACAGCGAATCCACGTCCTTGCTCACCTGCGCGAGCGGCTTCGACAGCAGCATTGAGGGCAAGGATGTTAGTTTGGAAAGCGATGCCATCGATGACGCTGATGATGTCCACAATCTTGCGCGATGATTCATTGATAGCCCCCATTGTGTCGACTACCTGCCCTACTACGCTGCCACCTACCGTAGCCACACTGGAGGCAGATTCCGCGAGCTGGTTTGCCTGGCGGGCATTGTCAGCGTTTTGTCTCACTGTGGAAGTGAGTTCTTCCATGGCAGAGGCAGTCTCTTCCAACGAACTCGCCTGTTCCTCGGTACGCGAGGAAAGGTCGAGGTTGCCGCTTGCGATTTGACTGGAAGCAGTAGCGATAGTGTCTGTGCCGAGCCGGACTTCTCCGACGATGCGGTTGAGGCTCTCATTCATACTCTTGAGCGCCAGCATCAGTTGCCCCGTCTCGTCGCTGCTGGCGGCTTGGACATTGACAGCTAGGTCGCCATCAGCAATGCGACGGGCGACGTCGACGGCATCATTGAGCGGCCGCGTGATACTACGCGTGACAATCCATGCGGAAAATAGGCCCAAGGCCACGGCGGCGAGCGTAGCGACGAACAGAATTTGCAGCGTGGTGCTGTATTCTGCTTGCATCTCTGCAACACTGGACTTGTTCTGCGCTTCTTGCAACTCAATCATGGATTGAATGGCGCCGAACCACTTATCTTGCGGTCCCTGCACTTTGAGCAGCAGATACTCCGCGCCCTCTTTTTCCTGAGAGGCACTCGCGAAGGCGACTACCTTGTCAAACTCTGGCCGCACGGAAGATTGACTACTCGTTATATCGGCCAGCAGTTTTTTGGCGTCCTCGCTAGTCACCATTGAGGCCAGCTTGGCGTACATCTCATCGTATTGAACACGCGCTGTAGCAATTCGCTCTTTTTGGTTGGCACGAACTGCCGGATCGGTATAGAGCAGCACGTTGCGTGTCGAACGCGTCTCTGTATTGAGGGCCCCCCGCATGGCGTTAGCACTCGCAATCTTAACGTCGTTCTCTCCGGTAATGACTTCGATCCGCTTCTTGGTGGCAGCAAGCGACTTCCAGCCGACTGCGGCGACTACCATTAACAGAAGGAGCACGGCGGCAAATGAAATCGTCAGCCGGATACCAATTTTTAGATTTGTGTATTTCATATGATCACTTTTCTTGTTGGCTGCACGGGGGAATAAAGTACGGTATTAATTGGCCTAAGTACCTGGCCTCAATGCTCAGGAAATGAGGTACAAAAAGCAGGAGAGCAAACAGAAAATTGCTCCCTCCTGGGCTTTAGTAATCAAATTGCGTGCTGATGCTCTTACCAATATAGCTTCGGACAGATTAGAATTCAAATGCATATCTCCAACACGTTGGCTTAGCCTCCATAGGGTCTCGCCAAGCTGAGTAATGTTGGAACTAGGCCGGAACAATTTTTCACGCGATGGAAGCTGAACTTTATCCTCGTCGCCATTTGGCCTATCCTACAATTAATGCAGTAACGACAACAATTTAACACATACTTTTTAGTATGTTCATAGGGATTTTTCTGACTATTTAACCGCAACTTTTAATGGCGTCACTCGCTGGACAATAGAGATGTTGATGCAAGGTATGGCCCACGGCTGTCCGCAGACCGATCGTCGGTGACGCAGGCTATCCAGCTAGTGCGCTGGGAACTAGTGTCTAGGTGCGTCAAAATGCGTCAAAATCGACTCCCTTCTGCCGGACATCAGTACCAGGCCTGGCAAGCTTTTCCTCCTGATGCATTTTTGAGTCATAACTGCCCTATGAAGCGGCCAGGCGCGGGGTGGGGGCAACTGCGCGCCAGAGGGTCAAAACTCAAATTAATTGCAATATTTATAACATTCATCTTGGTATGTTTGATTTTTACTTGATCTGGCAGCCTTGAGCGTCAAACAGCCCCTCCGCCGCCGCCGCCGTCTTGGACGAGCCGCGGACGCAAAAAAGGCCGCACAAAGGCGGCCTTCGATAGGTACAAAGTATGTCCGTTAGCGTCGATGCTCCTGACGCCACTGACGCAAGGCGTCATTCATCCTGGTTTGCCAGCCCTCGCCCTCATTTTTAAATGCCTCTAACACGTCCTCATCAACACGCATTGTCACCTGCACTTTGCGCCCGCTGCCGGCCGGCCGGCCACGTGGTCGTGCTGGACGCAAGTTCGATAACTGGTCATCGCTCAACGGCTGCGCATCAGGATCGCCCAATGCGGCGGCCGTAATGGCCTTGTCCTCTTGTTCTGTTGGCAGAATAGTGCCTGTCTTAAGCTTCGGCATAACGATTTACCTCCCGTCGATTAGCTTTGCGCAGGCTGATTATCCGGCGCACCTCAATACGATCAACATACACGACAACAAATAAGCGGAGCCCGATGTAAGCGATGCCGACCATTCGTTCTTCACCGTATGCCTGCCGGGTATCCGGCACGGCATACAGCGTATCCCATTCGATATTTGCTGCCTCTGCCAGAGAAACGCCATGTTTGGCAAGATTGGCAGCGTCTTTTGCTGGGTCGAATGCGATTTCCATGCAAATTATTGTAGTTACAAATAATGGGAAATGCAAATAATATTTGTAACTACATTTAATAGAGGCCGGCGCGTTCTTTTGCGGCCCGCTCTTTCTCATGATCGTCGCGGCAATCCTCATTGCAGAACAAGATTTCAGGCAGTACCACCTCGTCACAAAAATGACATCGGCAGTCCGGCAACAACACATGCCGGCGGCGCACTGCGGCCAGGCTGGCGGATACGGTTGCAAAAATTCGGTTGTCAGCGATATCGGCGTGGTCGCTCATGGTCTATTCCCCCGTGGATAAGTTGTAAGGTTCAAAGCTGATTACTTGTTCTCCGGCCCATTCGTTGATTGCCTCGAACTGCGCTTGCAGCGGTGCAATCTCATGGCGGGCGAAGACGTTCGCCGCCGGCACGATGGCACCGAAGCCGCCCGAGTTGCTGGGGACGATTCCCAGCAGTTGCGGCGGCACGCGGTGCGCCGCGAGCACGTCGTCGCGTGTGGCGGCTTTGATGTTGAAAAATTCGTCTTTGGCGGCAATCTCTGAGACCGGCAAAATCTGGATGCCGTCCTTCTTGCCGCCTGGTGCGTACATGAACAGATTGCGGAAATTTCCCGGCCCCTTGCTCTCGCGCAGCGCGCGGCGCAAACCGTCGACATCCTCCTGGCTGTTCGCCGTGTCGGTCATGTACATGATGAAACCGGCGTGGGAACCGTTCTTGTAGTAGCGCCGGCGGAACAGCGTCGCCGATTCATTTAGCCACGCTGATTGCAACGCGCTCAGATACTGCGGCACGCCGTACAGTTCTTGATTAACGTCGGGCTCCAACATGTGCCAGACAGAACCGGGCTCGAACTCATACGACGCTTGCCCGTTCGTGACGAAGAAATAGCGGCCATCCTCGACGCCGCGCCGCGTGTATTTCGCCAGCGCAGGTTTGATTTTCAGCAAGCGGTTCGTGGCGCTGCGCCGCGCCTCGGCGTAGCAGTTGCCGAACGTCAGATGATCGAGTGCCAAGCGCTTAAAATCCTCGCGCGACAAGATCGCCGACGGCTTGAAAGTCGAGGTCAAAATATTGACCTTGAACAGGATTGCGCTGCTGTGGTGAACGCTGGCCGTGAATGACTTCGCCAAGCCGGCCAGGTCAACCGGCGGCTCGTACCAGTCGCCCACGCGCCAGCACTCAAAGCAATCAAAAATCTCTCTGCTGTCCAGCACCGAGACGGGATCGCCAAACGTGAACGCCTCGACCCGGCCGGCGGATTCCGTGGTCGCCGCCGGCGACACGTCCGCCAATGGCCGAGCACCGCCGTACTTCTTGTTCTTTGTCATGCGTACATCTCCATAAACGATTGACTGGTTTGTGTGCCGCCTTCGAACGGTTCGTGATCGAGGGCGTGCATCACCGCCCACGCAAGGTCTGCATGGCCGGTTTCTTCGGAGCGTCCGGCGTCATAGGTGACGGCACGACCGCTGGGGGTGAGTGTTTTGCGAATCGCCATGAATGACTGTGCGATGTCCGTCCATCCGGCATCGAACTGCAATCGGCCTTTGTAGATGACGTTCTGCGCTTTCAAGACCATGCGTGTTTTCACTTCGGGCGAATAATTGATCGCGGTCACGGCCGGGAAGAATTGCTTCACCAGTGGAAAAACGCCGATGCCCATGCCGGTCGTGTCGATCCCGATGTATTCAACGTTGTAGGTCTCGGTCATTTTCTTGATCAGCGCGGCCTGTGCTTCAAAGCCAATGTTTCTCCATTGGTGACGCTCAAGAATGCGGATAGGGCCACCCGGCACCGACGGCGGCGCGATCACCGCGCAACCGGCGCTGTCGCCCGTCAGAGACGGGTCGTATCCAATCCACACCGGGCGATGCGCAAACGGACGTGGCGCGAGAAACTTCACGTCATCCCAGGCGACCCAGGAATCGACCATGCAGCGCTGTAAATCAGCCAGCGGAAACACCGACGCAGAATCGTCGATGAAATTACACATGAGCAGGTTTTCGAACTGGTCCGGCGTGTATTCGAAGTCGCGGAGCTCGTCAATATCGAACAGGTCGCAGCCGCCTTTTTCTGCGTCCAGAATCGTGACGATTTGCCGCCAAATCTTGTCTTCGCCGGTGAAGCCTGACGACAGCCGCTTATGACTGATGTCGATACTGATCTTGTCGCCCTTGGCGCGGCGGCGATTGAACCTCTCGCCGGTCCAGAGCGCATATGCCTCGTGCGTGGTGGCTGACGGCGTCGAGAAATAGGTTTTGCGATACATTTTTTGCATCGCCATACCGGACGCGACCTTGTTCAATTCCGTGAAATTGTGAGTCCAGAAAAATTCATCGAAATAGAAGTTGCCGTGATAGCCCTGGGCCGTGCGTGCATTGGTGCCAAGGAAATACAGATGCGCGCCGTTGGGCAACACAATCGGGTCGCCCGACAATTCAACGCCGCAGGCTTCCTTCGCGAATTGGATGATGTACTGCTTGAAGACGTGGGCTTGCGACTTCGATGCCGATAGAAAAATCTGATTGCGGCCGCTCTGAATCGCATCGACCAGGGCTTCGCGCGCAAAGTACCAGGTAGCGCCAATCTGACGCGACTTAAGAATCGCCCGCGTGCGTTGCTCGGCATTGCGAAACCATACCTTTTGATAATCGAACAACGAGTCGTTGAACGCTTCCAACAGCTTGCTTTGTTGCTCCTCGCTGAACTCGTTGCGGCTGGGCTTTTTCTTCGGTCCTGCGTTGCGATTTGCGATGTTCGGATTGAGGTCGCCCTCATGGCCGCCCGGTTGTTCGTAGCGTCGCACGCGCGCCAGTTGCACGACCTGGCGACCGAGCAAATCAATCTCCTTGTAATCGCTGCCGGTCTTTACTTCTTTCGCAATCAGTTGCACCATGCGCGCTTCGATGGCCAGTTCAATTCGTTCGGACGCCGGCACCTTTTCCCATCGGTCGCGGTACTTCCAACTATTGACCGTCGAACGCTTCACGCGCAGGTGACGCGCAATCGACGACACGCGCCAGCCCTGGAAATACAGGCCGCGCGCCTTACGTCGCGGCTCGCTTATTTCGTCGGTCTCGTCGCGTTTTTCAGTGGTGTTTTCGGAAATTTCTAACATGTCGCCAGCGTAGGCGGCGCGCGCGCGTAGCGGGTAATCGGCGAAGCCAGTAAGCCTTTTATCAACCCTCTCGGCGTTGAACGGAATCGCGCATCGGCGGACGATGACGCTATCCGATCAACCGACCACGAGCGCAAACACATGTCCACCAAAAGCAAATTCTTTCGCGTCGCTACCGAAGGCGCAACGACCGACGGCCGCACGATTGACCGTACCCAAATTAAAGAGATGGCCGACAGCTTCAACCCGTCCGTCTATGGCGCTCGCGTCTGGCTGGAACATCTGCGCGGCATCATGCCCGATGGTCCATTCAAGGCATACGGCGATGTCACTGCGGTAAAGGCCGAAGAGGTCGAAATCGAAGGCACCAAGCGCCTGGCGCTGTTCGCGCAGATCGAGCCGACGCCGGAAATGATCGCCATGAACAAGGCCCGCCAAAAGATTTACACCAGCATCGAAATCAACCCGAAATTCGCCGACACCGGCCGCGCCTATCTGGTCGGCCTGGGTGTGACCGACACGCCGGCCAGCATCGGAACCGAGGCGCTGACGTTCTCGGCGCAGAACCCGCAAGCGTCGATCTTCGCGCATCGCAAGCTGTCGCCCGACAACCTGTTCTCGGCCGCTGTCGAAATCGAACTGGTGTTCGAGGATGACGCGCCGTCTACCGGTACAAAGCTGGCCGACGCGGTCAAATCCATCTTCACCCGCCTGACCAAAAAATCGGACAACGACGATGCGCGCTTCGCCGATGTCTCCGAAGCGGTCACGGCCGTGGCCGAGCAGTTCGGCCAGGTCGCCCAGCGTAACGACGGCTTCGACAAGCGCCTGGGCGAGCTCGAAACCAAGTTCACCGCCGAACTGGAAGCGGCCGTCGAATTCCGCCGCAAGATCGACTTCACAGACAAAAGCCAAACGCACCGCCAGCCAGCGACCGGCGGCAATGCTGCAGTGCAGACCGATTTCTAATCCAGCGCATTCACGAAATCCACCTCTAACGAATCACCCTTCGGAGCTCCATTTATGAAGAAGCACACCCGCATCGCAGTTGATCAATACTCGGCACGCATCGGTCAACTGAACGACACCACAAATGTCGCCTCGACTTTCTCGGTCGATCCGTCCGTGCAACAAAAGCTCGAAACCAAGATGCAAGAGTCGTCCGAGTTTCTGAGCAAGGTCAACGTCATCACTGTGACCGATCAGGAAGGCGAAAAAATCGGCCTGGGCGTGTCCGGTCCTATCGCCAGCCGTACCAATACCGACGTAGCGGGAAAAACACGCAAGACCCGTGATGTCTCCGGTCTGAGCTCGGGCAAGTATCGTTGCGAAAAGACGAACTTCGACACCCATATCACCTATGCCCGTCTGGATGCGTGGGCAAAGTTCCCGACCTTCCAAACAGTCATTGCCTCGGCCATCCTCGACCGCCAGGCACTCGACCGCATCATGATCGGTTTCAACGGCATCAAGGTATCGCCCGATACCGATATCGACGCGAATCCGTTGTTGCAAGACGTGAACAAGGGTTGGTTGCAGCACCTGCGCGAAGACGCGCCCGAGAACGTGCTCGGCCTGGTCGGGAAAGAACTTCCAGGCAAGGTAATCATCGGCACCGCCGCCGGCGCTGACTATGTGAACTTGGACGCCGCCGTCATGGATGCGACCGAACTGCTCGACCCCTGGTATGTCGGCGATACCGGTCTGGTCGCCATCGTGGGCCGCAAGCTGCTGAGCGACAAATATTTCCCGTTGATCAACACCAAGCAAGCGCCGACCGAAACGCTCGCTGCCGACGTGATCGTCAGCCAAAAACGCATCGGCAATCTGCCGGCCGTCAGCGTGCCATTTTTCCCTGACAACGCGATCTTGATTACTCGCTTCGACAACCTGTCGATCTATGTCCAGGAAGGCGCGCGCCGCCGTCGTCTGGTGGATGCGCCAGAAAGCGACTGCATTAAGAATTTCGAATCGTCGAACGATGCCTATGTGATCGAAGACAACGGCCTGGCCGTCTTGATTCAGAACATCGAACATCAACCGGTTCAGGCGTAAGGCATGGCGCAGCTATCTCCTGCGCTGCGCCATCGCGAGCGTGTCATCTCGGCACGCTCGGCGGCTGCAACAGAAACCGGTGGCGTCACGACCGGCAGCGCCTACGAGCTCCAATTGATGAAGCTCGCCGGCGACCGGCGAACGCTCAGTGAAATTCAGTCCATCGAACGCAAAATCGCCGTCAAAGCGACCTTGCTGCCGAGCTATCAGGAATGGGTCAATGGCGTACTTGCCGAAGGCAACGGCGGCCAGGATGACGTGCTTGCTACGGTCCTCGTCTGGCATATCGACGCCGGCGACTACGACCGCGCCTTGCAGATTGCGCGTTATGCGGTAGAGCATAAATTCACGTTGCCCGACCAATACAGCCGCAACGTGGCGACGATGCTGATTGACGAGTTCTCGGGCGGCTACCTCAACGGCAAGCTATCGCAGGACGCCAAGCATGCTGTCGCGGTGCTCTCCGAAGTCAAGGCGCTGACCGACGACGCCGACGCACCGGACCAGGCGCGCGCCAAGCTGCACAAGGCAATCGCTTACGCGCTGCTGGCAACTGTGGACGCGGCTGACGCGGAGAATATCGCGCCCGCTGTAGCGACCCAGGCAGCGGAGGCACTCGCGAACCTGCAACGCGCCTTGGCGCTGTTCCAGGGCGTCGGTGTCAAAAAGGATATTGAGCGATTGGAACGCCGCATCAAGCGGCTGACCGGTTCCCCATAACGAGCACCCCACGGCGCTCGGCGGCGCGGGTTGACGATTGCCTCGGCATTTCCGACGCCCGCCCACCGCCGACTTAAACACGACAATGACCGTAATCGACAACGCCTTGCCATCGACGACCACCGCCACGCCAGACGCAGGCGCGACTATCGGCAACGACGGCTTTTTTATCGACATCGACATGCTCGCCATGCGCGACGCGATGCGCTTAGACGGCACCGTGACCGATGCACGGCTTCGGCCGGCCATCGTCAGCGCCATGCTGTCCGTCAATCGAGACCTTCGCGAATGGCAGCAGGTGCAACAGGCCAAGGGCTTCGGCAAGCTGGCCGACGTGCCGGCGACGATGATTGACGGCGAGAGTCGCCTCGTATCGCTGTATCGCCGCGCTGTCTACAGCACGGCGAAAGCGGACCTGATCGAACGCTATCGCGACTACGACACGACGGCCGCCGCCCTGTCCGACAAAAAAAGCATGGAATGGATGGACATCGCGCCAGCCGATCAGCGCAGAAACGCGCATTGGGCAATTGCTGACATCGTCGGCCGGCCGCGCATGACCGTGGAACTCATTTAATGCAAGTGCGCAGCCAGCAAAACGAAACACTCGACGGGATCATCTGGCGCTACCTGGGCGACGGCACCGCCTACCTCGAACAAGCGTTGAAGCTGAACCCGCATATCGCGGGATTCGGCGCAGTCCTGCCCAGCGGGACGCTGATTGAATTGCCGCCGGCGGCGCAAGCCGCAGACTCGACGCAGAGCTCTATCAGCCTGTGGGATTAACGACCATGAACTATCAACCCTCGATCACCAAAGGAAACAACACCATGCCAGCAGAATCGGCCGGCGGCATCGCCGCGTTAGTGAAGTTGTACGGCATCAAGGCGCTGTTCGGCATGATGGGAACGGCATTGCTTTACATGGTGCTGCCCCCTCGCAACGCTGACGGTTCGTTCAATGAGTTCGAATTCGCCGGCCGGCTTGCCTGCGCCGGCGTCTTCTCCTGCGTCTTCGGCGACCCGGTCTTCGCGCTCTTGGTGCAACACTGGCCGGCCATCGCAACCGCCATCGGGCCGAAGCCTGTCGATTTGATGGTCGGCGCGCCGGCCTGGTGGATCACCCGCGCCGTCGCGCTTTGGTTTCAGCGACGGTCTGAGAAAGACATCGGCGAGCTCATCAAAGATGCGAAAGAATCGCCATGACGATTGACGACATCATCGACGAAGTCATCAAGGCCGAGCGCGGTTATGTCAACGATCCGACCGACAAAGGCGGCGAGACGAACTTCGGCATCACGGTTGCCGTCGCTCGCGCCAACAACTACACGGGAAGCATGCGCGACATGCCGCTCGCGGTGGCTCGCAGTATCTACCTGCAACGCTATGTGAACGAGCCGAAATTTGATCGCGTCGTCGCCATCGACGGCCGCATCGGTGCCGAGCTCGTCGATACCGGCGTCAACATGGGGCCGCACCGTTCGGCGGAATTCCTGCAACGCTGGCTGAATGCTTTCAACGACACCGGCAGTCGCTATCAAGACCTGTTCGTCGATGGACGCCTCGGGGATATTTCCTTTGCAGCGCTGTCGGCTTACGTCAAGTGGCGCGGGAAAGAGGGCGTCGACGTTATGTTGCGCGCCCTCAACAGCATTCAAGGCGCGCGGTATCTGGAAATCGTCGAGGGCGATAAAGGTCAGCGTCGATTCGCCTACGGCTGGGTTCGCAATCGGGTGGTGCTATGACCTTGCCGACCTGGTTGCGCGATACCGCTGTCGATACGATCCTGGTCGCACTCTTGGCAGGCGCAGTGCTGGCTGGCTGGACCGTCCAAAGATGGCGCAAGGATGCCGTCATCGCCGATTTACGCCTGGCTGCAGCCCAGGCCGACGAGGCGGCCGCCCTCACACTGGTGCGTGCCACCGACGAGGCCAGGCAGCGCGAGCAAGACGCCGCCAAAGCGCAGCAGGACCGCGCAAATAAACTCATAAAGGAAAGAGACGATGCGAAAGCTGACCGCGATCATTTCATTGCTGGCGTGCGCAGCGGCGCTATCCGGCTGTCAATCCCCGTCGTTTCGCGTAGCGCAGACGCCAGTAGCGCAGATGCCGGAACTGTCGCCGGAAATCGGGTTGAAACGCGTGCCGAACTTGACCCCGAGGCTGCGCAGTTTCTTGACGCCATCGCCGGCGAAGGCGACGACGCCATCCGGCAATTGAACGCCTGCATCGACACTTACAACAACGTGCGAGAGAAATTCAATGTACAAGCCAGACAGCCTTAAAAAGCATCTGATTAGCGCCATTGCCGACCTGCGCCAGAACCCCGACAAGCTGCATATCTTCATCGATGAAGGCGGTGCGCTCGGAACTGGTACGGCGTCGCTGTCGTTCCGTTATGAGTACGCGCTCAATCTGATCATCACGGATTTCGTCGCGCCGTTCGATGCGCTGTTCGTCCCACTCATTGCCTGGCTAAAGGTCAACCAGGCAGAAATATTTGCGAACGATGAGTTGCGGAAAAAGGCGATCCGTTTCGAAGTGGACATGAATAATCATGAGTCGCGCGACATCTCCATTACCCTGCTACTGACCGAGGCAGTCGCCGTCAATCCGCTCGATGCCGGTCGCCTTGATGTCACGCATGTGCGCGAGCCGGAATTGACACCGCCGTTCGATGATCCGTTTTGGACGCTGTACGAGGGCGACAATCTCCTGGCCGAGTGGACCACGCCGAAGGCAGCATGAACGACCTGACCGCATTCGAAGAATGGGCCGGCGCAATGCTATCCAAGCTCGGCCCAGGGCAACGCCGTGTGCTGGGCCGTCAGGTCGCTATCGAACTGCGGCGCAGCCAGGCGAAACGCATCGCGCAGCAGCGCGCGCCTGACGGTACAGCCTACGTGCCGCGCAAGAATCGCAAAGAATTTCGCGGCAAGGGTGGGCGCATCAAGCGCCAGAAAGCCGCTATGTTCAACAAGCTACGCACGACCGCTTATCTGCAAACACGCGTCGATGAAAATCAAATTTCTATCGGCTTCTTCGGCCGCGTCGCGCGCCTGGCGCATGTTCACCAGGAAGGGTTAACGGATCGCGTCGCGCCAACCGGCCCTAAATACACCTACCCGGCGCGTCCGCTGCTGGGATTCTCCACAGAGGATAGAGCACTGCTCCGCACCATCATTATCCAGCACCTCAGACTTTGATATTTCCACAAGGGAAATCCAGTAATATATGAGAACCTAAAAAAACACGAAGGGAAAAAATGTCTCTAAGCGAAATCTTGGCGGGATTGATCACGCTCACAATTAGCAGCATCGTGACCATAAAGTCGTTATCAATCGCGGTCAAAATTAACAAGAACAATATAAATATCCAAGGCAACAACAACACTGTCATAAATCTCCAACCTGAGCCGCAGTCTGCTGGAGAGTACACACTGCTTTGGAATGTTCTGGCTGTCGCTATCTTTTTTGCATATCCATTCTTTGGACATGCCATCAATAAAGCCGCATTACTCTTCAGCGTAGTTGGCGTGCCAATTGCTGTAGGTTCTTGGTTTCTGATAAACCGCGCTTCCGGCTTCAACCGAATCTGGAACCTGTTCTACATAATCGGTGCTGCGTGGTCATGCTGGCTTCTATTTCATCTAGCTCCGTATCTAAATGAGGCGGCCAATCGCTCCGGCGTTGTCTATGCGAGGTTGGTCGCCATGCTAAAAGTGATCTCTTTTACAAATTTCACAGCTATTACGCCGCTACTCGCTGACATTAGTGTCATCTTCGGTGTGACGATGATTTTTCTGTCAACGTTGTATTTAGTTTTCGGCTACATTCGGGCCCGTGCGTTCGACAGCGCTCTACGGTTTTCACTCAGTCATTCGGTTATTGCTACCATCTCAGCTTTTTTTGCTAGTAATGGGGGGTTAGCAGTGTTCTTCCATGACACTCCCTATATCGAAGGTATCCTCAAAACGCTTCTCCCCGCGTTGTAAAGAAAACCTAGCGCCTCTCCGCTAAGGTCATAAAGAAGGATATCAACCCGCCGGAACGTGCCTTCATACGCGCGATCCGGCAACATGGGTTCCATGAGTTACGACCTATCCGACATCGCTCGCACGCTTGCAAATCTGATCCGCACCGGCGTCATTGCCGAGGTTGACGGCGACAAAGCGCGCGTGCAGTTGGCGCCAAATCTTTCCACGACCTGGCTGCGCTGGGTCACTGGTCGCGCAGGCGATGCGCGCACCTGGTGGTCGCCTTCCATCGGCGAACAAGTGATTGTCTTCTCGCCAGATGGCGACCTGACAAAAGGAAAAATCCTTTGCGGCATTTACACGCTCGACGCGCCAGCGCCCGAGACTAACCCGCTTGTGCAAGCTGTCCACTATCCCGACGGCGCGGTCGTCCGATACGACGCCGAGGCGCATGCCCTGAGCGCGACCCTGCCAGGCGGCAGCACCGCTACCGTTAAAGCCGACCTCGTCACAGCAGATGCCAAAAACACGATCTGCACCGGCGATGTCGAAATCAAGGGTAACTTGATCGTCCAAGGCACAAGCGCACTGAACAACGGTGCGACCGTCAAGGGTGGCGGCGATGGTGCGGCCGTGGTTATCAATGGCAACGTGACCGCCACGGGCGATGTAAAGGCCGGCGATATCAGCTTGCGCAACCACAGGACTACCGGCGTCAAGCGCGGCGACGAAACAAGCGACGGGCCGACATCATGAGCGGCATGAGCTCCCTTACTGGTCATGCGCTGGCGGGCCTGGATCATATCCGCCAATCCATCAAAGACATTCTGACGACGCCTATCGGTTCGCGTATCCGTCGCCGTCGCTACGGCTCCGACATTCCCGAGCTCATCGACCAGCCGCTGAACGCGCCGACCGTCTTGCGCATCTATGCTGCGACCGCTTATGCGATTGCGACCTGGGAACCGCGTATCTCGCTCAACAGCGTGAAACTGTCGCGCGATGCCGGCGGCGCAATCTATGTGCTGCTGGAAGGTGTTGCAAACGGCCAAAGCGTTGACTTGTCCATTCCAGTTCGCAACGGGGTGACGCAATGAGCGCACCTATCGACTTGACCTTGCTGCCCATGCCGCAAGTTGTCGAGACCTTGGATTTCGAGGCAATTCTCGCAACACGCAAATCGAACGTCGTCGGCCTGATGCCAGAGGCAGACCGCGACGCGACGGCCGCAATGCTTGAGCTCGAATCGGAACCGGCCGTCAAGCTGCTGGAAGAAAACAGCTACCAAGAAATTGTCGTGCGCAATCGCGTCAACGATGCCGCGTTGGCTGTCATGCTGCCGTATTCGAAGGGAACTGACCTAGACAACCTGGGCGCAAACGCCAACGTCAAGCGCCTGACGGTCGTCGCTGCCGCCCCGACGACAACGCCGCCGACTGCCGCCGTCATGGAAGACGACGAGGCATATCGTCTGCGCATTCAAGAATCGCCCAATGGCTTCTCAGTCGCCGGGCCGCGTAGTGCCTACGAATTCCATGCGCGTAGCGCCGACGGCCGTGTCAAGGACGTGCGCGCGATCAGCCCGGCACCCTGCGAGATCGTCATTGTGGTGCTGTCCACGGCATCCGATGGCATCGCGCCACCTGATCTTTTGAACGTCGTCGAAGAATCCGTCAACGGCGAAGAAGTTCGACCACTCGGCGACTTGGTGACGGCGCAGTCGGCGACCGTCGATGACTACGAGGTCGAGGCGACTTTGTATGTCGCCAAGGGGCCGGAAGCGCCTATCGCGCTCGCAGCCGCACAAGCGAACGCGACGGCCATCTCGACGCCGCGCCGCCCTTTGGGTTTCAGCATCTATCGCGCTGCCTACATCGGTGCGCTCAAGGTCGAAGGCGTGGTCAACGTCGTGCTGACGAGCCCGGCCGCCGACATCCTGCGCAACAAAACGCAGGCCGCGCGCTGCACCGCGATTCGACTCAAGACCGAAATCATCGAAGAGACCGACGATGAGTAACTTCGTCGCAACATTGCCGCCAAACACGACGCCCTTAGAGCGTGCGCTTGCAAAGGCATGCGCGGCCCTGGTCGATGTACCCGTTCCGCTGCGCGATCTTTGGAGTGCCGACCGCTGCCCGGTTGCACTGCTGCCGATCCTGGCGTGGTCGTTCTCTGTTGATCGCTGGGACGACTCTTGGAGCGAAGCGACAAAGCGCGCAACGATCAAGGCATCGCGCTACATCCATCAACACAAGGGCACCATCGCCGCCGTGCGCCGCGTGGTCGAAACGCTGGGCTACCTCATCAAGATCACCGAGTGGTGGCAGACGCAACCACGCGGCCAGCGCGGTACGTTCGCGCTCGAAGTCGGTGTGCTGAATACGGGCATCACTGATGAGATGTTCCTTGAAATGGAACGCCTTATCGCCGATGCAAAGCCGCTCAGCAGACATCTCACCGGCCTGGCTATCAGCATGGAGGTGCGCGCGACCGACCGCATCGCCGTGGCGGCGTATCTCGGCGACGAACTGACCGTCTACCCGTACTCACCAGGTCCAATTTCAGTCGGCGTCTCGATGCCAGCCGGCGCGCGGGTCCATCTGGCCGACACGCTGACGATTCAACCGCTCAACATCGCAATTTGAGGAAGACATGGCACAAACCTATTACGGAATCCTGACCGCTGTGGGCGAAGCGAAGGACGCCAACGCCAAGGCGCTTGGCATCCCGCTCGTGTACGCGGAAATGGCGGTAGGCGACGGTAACGGCGTCGTCCCTGTTCCTGATCGCAATCGGACATCGCTGGTGCGCCAGCAACGCCGCGCGCCGCTCAATTCCCTGACGCGAGACGCGGTCAACACCAATCAGGTCATTGCGGAACAAATCATTCCTGAGAGCGTGGGCGGCTGGTATATCCGCGAACTCGGCCTGTATGACGCTGACGGCGACCTGATCGCTATCGCCAATTGCCCTGAGACCTACAAGCCATTGCTCGCCGAAGGCTCCGGCCGCGTGCAGGCCGTGCGCATGGTCATCATCGTTTCCAGCGCCGACAACGTACGGTTGAAAATTGATCCGTCCGTTATCCTGGCAACGCGTGACTATGCCGACAAAAAGGCTATCGAAGTCATCGTCGCGCACGAAGCGAAAGCCAATCCACACCCGCAATATTTCCGCTCCCGTGACGATATTTTGCCGGGCGGCCTGACGCAACAGGTTCTGCGTAAGAAATCGAACGCCGTCAACGATTGGGAGTGGGTCGATTTAACCGCTGGCATCACTGTCAACGTCAATACAAAATCCGATAGCCAATTACTGGCGGCAGGTCAGACCGTCGTCGACTTTACCAAGATCACGACAAACGGCGCTGTTCTCTATATCGGCGGTGGCCGCCTCGATGAAGGCATCGACTACGCGATCACTTCACAAACGCGCATCACATTGACCCGCGCCTATCCGAAAAATACCCGCCTGACCGGCGCGCAAAATGAAGTCGCCGGCAGTGTCATCAATCCGCTGGATTCCTCGAAGAATCTTGCAGACGTACAAAGCGCCGCTGTCGCACGAAAGAACCTCAAGGCATCGGCGGCGCTGACTGGCACGCCACAAAAATGGCCGACACTAGATTGCCCTGATTTCGCAGTCGTGCGCGATGGCTCGGCATTGCCGCGTCTGGTGTATCCCGAACTATTTTCGGTTCTCTGTCCATTCCGCACCGCGACCATTACGCAGAACGCGGCCGGCGCGGTCGTTACCGGCCTGTCGCGGACTAAAGATATGTGGGTGGGGATGCCGGTCGAGCATGCCGCCATTCCAGCCGGGGCCACGGTCAAATCAATCGACGGGGCCGCGCAGGTGACGCTATCTGTCAATTCGACCGCAACAGTCGCAGGCGCATCTATCCAATTGTTTCTCCACGGCTACGGCAACGGCGGCAATGCGGCAACGTTTGGCGTCATGGATGATCGGGGCTTGTTCGACCGCGCTCTCGATAGCGGCGAGCGTGGCTACGAAAAATCGACGATCACCGGCACCACGAATTCAACCACGGCGGTTACTGGAATCGCCAGCACACGCGGCGCATTCATCGGACAGCCTGTTTCTGGCCCTGGATTGCAAGCGGGCACGACCGTTGCCGGCATAACGGCAACCGGCGTCACGTTGAGCCTGGCGGCGACAACCTCTGTCGCCGGCAACCTGCTGATATTCACCGGCGGGCAGGTCGGCAACGAACGCCCCGACTCCTACCAGGGCCACCGGCATCAAAGCTGGACAGATTCGGCACACCCGTATCAACCCGCTGGGACCATCCAGGACTTTCTGGCGACCTACCCGCAAGGCGGCGTCGCGTTTGGCTCTATCGGCGATTCCATCACCGATAACGTCAACGGCACGCCACGTATAGGACCAGAAACGCGCGGCCGTTTCCGTGACTGGTTGCCGATCATCGTCATCTAAGGGAAATCATGAAAATTTTCAATTACAGCAACGTGAACGGCGAATTCATCAACGATGACGACGCACGCGAGAGCCCGCGCGAACCCGGTCAGCCCATGATTCCGGCCTACGCAACGCCAGACGCGCCGCCATCGGTTACCGCCGGCTACGTCGCCGCATTCCTCAACGACGAAGGGCAGGTTGTAAGCGACTACCGCGCCGGAGCCTGGCGCGAAGTGAAGGATGAGCGCGGTGACTACTTCCGCACGGTCGATGCGCAACCTGAATATCTGGCCGATATCGGCGTCGCGCCTGCTGATCGCGGCTTGACCGCCTTGCCTCCGCCAGTGAATGCGAAATGGACAGGCAAGAAATGGGGCATCGACAAGGACAAGGCCAAAGCATTGAGCAATGCCAGCCTGCGCGCTCAGATTGCCATCATCGAACAGACCGAGCAGCCAGCGGCGCAACGCAAGTTCGCCCTGGGAGGCGACAACAGTGCAATGCGTGACGTGCAAAGCAAGATCGACGCATTGGCCGCACAAATTCAGGAATAGGAAACAGCATGAGCTATTTAGCAGACCAGGTTGCAGCCGGCCCACGGGTCACCATCGCCATCCCCGCCGAGAAAGCCCAGGACGTTATCTACGTCGTCGGCGTCGGCACGATGGAATGGGTGGACGTTGTCGGCGCGGGCGCATTTTCCGGCTATCGCTGCCTGGAAGTCGGCCGCCCTGAATTCGGCTCGACCGCTGCGCCTCGCGGCTATGAGTTGGACATGACCGGCGGCCTCGCTCCGAAAGCCGTCTATGCATCGCTTTGGGCCTGGGCGCAACAAAATGGCCACACCGTCGCCGCCGCTGCCTGGACCGCAAAGCCTTTCAAGTTCGCAGATGTTGACGCGACGTATTTCCGTTTGCCTGATCTGCGCGACATGCATATGCGCTTCACAGGGACCAACGCGGATACAGCGGCAGCGCGCGCACTTGGTAGCTATCAGGCCGACGATTTCAAGACGCACGCCCACAACGCACAAACAGGCAACCAGGCAGGCATCGGCTTTGCGCAAGGCAACAACAACACGCCGCGTGAGCTCTCGGGCTACATCGTCACAACATCCACCGGTGGCACGGAAACGCGCGGCCCCAACACGGCATTCGCCCCACGCATCCACATTTGAACGAGCAAATCATGACTACTATCGCCACATATCAGACCGACGAAACCGGCCTCTTTCTGTACGAAGACAAGGCGCAGCAATTCGCGCTCGATCCGAAACGCTACAACGTCGCTTTTCGCGCGGTGTTACAGCGGCCGCCGGCCACTCCCGAGGGTAAGCGCGCCCGCTGGGTCAGCGAGGCCGCTGCGACTGATCCTGACTTTCTTAACGGCTCATGGGTCGTCGAGGATATTCCTGCTCCCGCGCCTGCCGCCGACGAAGCCAAAGGCGATGCCGCTGGCGACGAAACGATCAACCCGCAATAACCTAAATAGGAGTCCTGAATATGCCTACCGATTATCACCACGGCGTGCGCGTCCTCGAAGTCAACGAAGGCTCGCGCCCGATCCGCACTATCTCGACCGCCGTCATCGGCCTGATTGCTACGGCCGAGGATGCGGACGAAACCGTCTTCCCGCTGAATACGCCGGTTCTGATCACCAATGTGATTGCGGCCCAGGCGAAGGCCGGCACCAAAGGCACGCTGCGCCGTGTTCTGGAAGTTTTTGCCGCGCAGACCAAGCCGCTGACCGTTGTTGTCCGCGTGGCCGAAGGTACGACCGAAGCCGAGACAACCTCGAACGTTATCGGCAGCGTCTCGCCGGACGGCAAGTATCTAGGCGCTAAAGCATTGCTCGCAGCGCAAAGCAAGCTCGGCATCAAGCCGCGCATTTTGGGTGCTCCTGGACTGGACAGTCAGGCAGTGACCAACGCGCTCGCCAGCGTTGCGCAATCGCTGCGTGGCTTCGTGTATGCCTTCGCCCACGACTGCGCAAACGTCGTCGAAGCGACGACCTATCGCGGCCAATTCGGCCAGCGTGAAGTAATGATCATCTGGCCGAACTTCCTGACCTGGGACACCACCGCCAGCGCAGACAAGGAAATGTCGGCAGTGGCCTACGCGATGGCAATGCGCGCGAAGATCGATGAAGAGACTGGTTGGCATAAGACTCTGTCGAACGTCGTCATCAACGGCCCGACAGGTATCTCGAAAGACGTGTTTTGGGATTTGCAAGACCCAGCAACCGACGCCGGCGTCCTGAATGCCAAGGAAGTCACGACACTCATCAATTCAAGCGGTTATCGCTTCTGGGGTTCACGCACCTGCGAAGTTCCAGGCGGCTTCTTTCCATTCGAGAACTATACCCGCACGGCACAAGTGTTGGCCGACACCATTGCCGACGCGCATATGGATTACGTCGATAAGCCACTGCATCCATCGCTCGTGACCGACATGCTCGAAAGCATCAATGCCAAATTCCGCGAACTCAAAGCCTTCGGCTACATCATCGACGGCCAAGCCTGGTACGACGAAAAATTCAACGACAAAGACACCCTGAAAGCCGGCAAGCTGACCATCGACTACAACTACACGCCGGTGCCGCCGCTGGAAAACTTAATGTTCCAGCAGCGCATTACCGACAGCTATCTGGCTGACTTCGCCAGCCGCATTACCGCCTAATCCGAGCTGGCTGCCGGCAACTTCGTCAGCCAGTCAAACACAAACACTGCAATAGGAGATTTCACCATGGGTATGCCCAGCAAATTAAAGCTGTTCAATCTGTTCTTGGACGGCACCAGCTTCATCGGCGAAGTTCCCGAGGTTACGTTGCCGAAGCTGTCCCGCAAGATGGAAGAGTATCGCGCCGGCAGCATGACCGGCCCCGTGTCCGTTGACATGGGTAACGAAGCGATTTCGCTGGAATGGACAGCCGGCGGCCTGATCGTCGAGGCGCTGAAAAAGTACGGCGCGAAGAAGCACAACGCCGTGCAAGTGCGTTTCGCAGGCGGCTATCAGAACGACGACACCGGAGCGGTTGACGCCGTCGAAGTCGTTGTCGGCGGTCGTTACAAAGAAGTCGATATGGGCAACGCAAAGGCTGGTGACGATACGAATCACAAATACACCATGCCGTGCAGCTACTACAAGCTGACCATCAATAACGAGGTCATCTACGAATTCGACTTCGTCGCCGGCGTCGAGAACATCGGCGGCGTCAGCCAGAACAGCGACCTGCTGAAAGCAATCGGCCTGTAACCGGTCCGGCCGCAACAACGTCACAAAACACACACACCACACAAAGGAAACAGCATGTCCAAGCAAACCGAAGTCAAACAAGAAACCGCCGTCATCGTCCTGGACGAGCCAATCGCACGCGGCAACACCGAAATCACTGAAATCACGGTGCGCCGCCCAAAATCCGGCGCGCTGCGTGGCGTCAGCCTGTTGGACGTGCTGCAATTGAACGTCACGGCCTTGCAAGTCATTCTGCCGCGCATCACCGAGCCATCGCTCACGCAAGCCGATGTCGCGGCCCTGGACCCGGCTGACCTGCTGCAAATCGGTACTGAGGTTTCTAATTTTTTGGCACCGAAGGCGGATCGCGCCATGGTCTCCCGCTCGAAGTAGAAGAAGCGATGGCCGACATCGCCGCCGTCTTTCACTGGATGCCGGCGGCGATGGACGAATTAGATGTCGATGAACTGATGACCTGGCGCGAGCGCGCCAGGGTTCGAAGCGGAGCGGAGTAAATGAGCAACGATCTAAAAATGCAGGTGATTCTGTCTCTTCAAGATCGCGTCCTCGGCCCGCTGAAAAAGATCACTGGCGGTTCCAATGAGACCGCCAGGGCTTTTAAGGCGGCGAGTGATCGCCTCAAAGAATTAGAATCTCAACAAAAGCGCCTGAACGAATTTCAGTCCCTCAAGCGTGGCCTCAAGCAAACGTCTGTCGAGATGCAAGCCGCCGCCCAGCGCGCGCGCGATGTCGGCACGCAACTCGAACGCCTCAAGGCCGAGGCGGAACCGGCGGCAAACGCCGTCAAGCGGCTAACCTCTGAGCAGAAGAAGGCGCAAGCCGTCGTCGACAAACTCAATGCATCCTATCGAACGAACCTCGAACGCAATCGCGAGATGGCCGCTCGACTCGGTGCGGCCGGCATTAACGTCAATAAAAAAGAAACGATCACCCAGGCGCAAACCTGGCTGCGCGACAGCATTGCACTGACAAACGTCGAGCTCGATAGTCAGCGCAAAAAGCTGGCTGCAGCGTCGCAGAAGCAACAGACCGTCGCCACCGCCCAACATCGCGCCGACAAGTTACGCAGCACTGCTGGCGGCATGGTCGCGGCTGGCGCAGGCGCTACCGCCACCGGTGCGGTAATGGGCGTTCCTCTAGTTGCTGGCCTGAAAGAAGCAAAACACTATCAAACAGAATCGGGCCGGGTCGAAGCGCTCGGCTTGGACGCGCGCGCGAATGCCGAGGCGATGGCCTTCGCGAAGCAAATGAAGACATTCGGCACCAGCCAGCTCGACAACCTGCAATTGCTGCGCGATGGCATCACTGCTTTCGGCGACACGCATCACGCGGAGATGGTCGCGCCGATGATGGCGAAGATGAAGTTCGGCAATCATGCTTTCTACGGCGAAGAAAAGGCATCCGAGAACGAGCGCATGTTCATGGACATGCTCAAGGTCATCGAAATGCGCAATGGATTGTCCAGCAAGGACGCCTTTGCATCCCAGGCGAACATGGTGCAGCGGGTGATCACCGCGACCGGTGGCCGTGTCGGCCCGTCGGAATGGCTTAACCTGATCAAAACCGGCGGCATCGCGGCAAAGGGTATCAAGGATGAGTCGTTCTATTACCAGATGGAGCCGCTCGTGCAGGAAATGTCAGGCAACCGGGTCGGCACGGCCATGATGAGCGCCTATCAAAATCTGTATCAAGGTCGCACAACGAAGCGCTCTATGGCGCTGCTCAATGACCTGGGACTGATTGGCGATCAAAGCAAGGTGCAGCATGACAAGGCCGGCCAGATTTCGTTTTTGAATCCTGGCGCGATCAAGGGTGCAGACTTGTTCCGAGAAAGCCAATTCGAGTGGATGGAGAAAGTGCTGTTGCCACAACTCGCAAGTAAAGGCATTACCAGCGACAAGGGCATCCTCGATGCCATCGGCGGTATTTTCTCGAACCGTACTGCGGCAAATCTGACTGCGACTATGTACCAGCAGCGGGCGCAGATTCACAAAAATGAAAAGCTCAACCGTGGCGCGGCCGACATCGACCAACTGGATAAGCTCGGCCGGGGAACCGCCGCCGGCCAGGAACTGGAAACGCAAGCCAAGCTCGCCGACCTCAAGTTGAAACTCGGCACCGCGATTCTGCCGATGTATACGAGCGCTCTGCAAATGGCAACCTCGGCGGCCCAGGGCTTCACAGCTTTCATGGAGCGCAATCCACTGCTCGCTAAGGCGATGATTGTCGGGCTTGCTGCTATAGCGGCGATCCTGATCGTCATAGGCCCGCTAATGCTGGGGCTCGCTTCGATAATCGGCCCCTATGCCATGTTGCATGTCATGTTCGCGCGTCTCGGCATTCAAGGCGGTGTTCTCATGCCAATCCTGCGCGGCGTCGGGACGGTGTTCATGTGGCTAGGCCGCGTGTTCTTGATGAATCCTATCGGCCTCGCTGTGACGGCGATTGCTGTGGCCGCGTACCTGCTCTATCGAAATTGGGAACCGATTGCCGGCTTTTTCATGGGTCTTTGGAGCCAAGTGCAGGCGGCATTCGCCGGCGGACTCGGCAGCATCGGCGCGCTGATCTTAAATTGGTCTCCGCTGGGCCTCTTCTACCAGGCGTTTGCTGCTGTGCTGGGATGGTTCGGAATCGACCTACCGGCGAAATTCAGTGAGTTCGGCGCAATGATCCTGCGCGGCCTCGCCAATGGCATCACGGGCGCGCTAGGTGCAGTGAAAGACGCAGTGATGTCGGCCGGCTCTGCCGTCATCAACTGGTTTAAGGAAAAGCTCGATATCCATAGCCCGAGTCGTGTCTTTGCCGAGCTCGGCGACTACACGATGCAGGGGCTGGCTATCGGTATGAATCGGGGCGAGAACGAGCCCTTGCAGGCCGTTTCTAGCCTGGCGCGAAAGCTCGCTGGCGTCGGTGCTGGTATCGCCATCGGTACGGCGAGTATGCCGGCCATGTCGTTTGATACCCGGCCGGCGCTTGCACCTGGTAGCGGTGGCGGCGTGGTCGTCCAGGGCGACACGATCAACATCACCATTCAAACCGTGCCAGGCATGGACGAGCAAGCAATCGCCCGTGCCGTCGAGGCAGTGCTCGACCGTCGAGAACGCGACAAGGCGGCGCGCTTCCGCTCGTCGCTGTATGACCGATCTTAAGGAACTCGCACCATGATGATGATTTTGGGGATGTTCGTTTTCAGTCTGCCGACCCTGGCTTATCAAGAGTTGCAGCGGAAGACACAATGGAAGTATGCAAGCAATGGCCGCATCGGCCGCCGCGACGCGAAGCAGTTCACCGGCCCAGGCGATGACACGATCACGCTGTCGGGCTGGGTCGCGCCGGAGCTCACCGGAAGCCTTTACTCATTCGATGCGCTGCGCCTCATGGCCGACACGGGTAAGAGTTGGATTCTGATTCAAGGAACTGGCCGCATTTATGGATCGTACATCATTACGGAGCTATCGGAGACGCGCACGGTGCTCGACGGGATGGGTAACCCGGCTAAGGTTGAATTCACGATCACGCTCGAACGTACCGATGATAGCGTCTTGTCGATGCTGGGCCTCGGCGACATCTCCGACCTCAAGAACATGCTAAGTCTCGACAGCATCACGAACAGCATCACCGAGGGCGCAAAGAACGCCATCGGTAGCGTCGTCGGTGGCGTCACAGATAAAATCGGCGGCGTCGTCGATGCCATCAAAGGAAAGTTCGGCGAGGGTGGCGCATGACGGCATACGTTCCAGTGTTCAAAGTGACGATGGATGACCGGGACATCACTATCCCGGTCACACAACGCCTGTGTAGCTTTCGATTGCTCCTGACCAGGGGAGACGAAGCTGATCAGCTCGACTTAACGTTAGATGACTCTGACGGCAAGCTCGCCCTGCCGGCTACGGGCGTCAAGATTTCGTTCATGCTGGGGTGGAAGGGAAAGCCGCTCGTTGATGCCGGCAGCTTTACGGTCACTGAGGCGGGACACTCGGGCGCACCGGATCAAATCACGATTCGCGCACGCTCTGCGAATCTGATCGACACATTTAAGCAGCAGCGCGAGCGCAGCTATCACGACACGAAGCTGGGCGCTGTTATCGACCAAGTCGCGGCCGAGAATCAATTGCGGTCAGGAATTTCCACTCCGTTGCGCGGCATTGAGATTCCTCACTTAGACCAGACGCATGAAAGTGACGCGGCATTGCTGCGCCGGCTCGGAAAGAAGTACGACGCCGTTGCGACCGTGAAAAATGACACGCTGCTTTTTATCCCGATCAACGAAAGTCGTTCGGCTAGTGGCAAAGAACTACCGACGATTAAGATCAAGCGCGACCTCGGAGACCAGCATAGCTACCTCTCGTCCGAGGCAGATGCATATAGCGGAGTTCGCGCCTACTGGTTCGACGACAACCACGGCATGCGGCGCAGCGTCGTCGCGGGCATCGCCGGCAACAGTAAGCGCCTGCGCACGACCTACGCTACCGAGGATGATGCGCGCACTGCCGCACAATCGGAGTGGCAACGCCTACAGCGTGGCCTGGCGACTTTTGATATGACGCTTGCCGTCGGCGATCCGACGATTTCACCGCAATCCCCTGTGCTCGTGTCGGGTTATAAGCCTCAAATCGACGCAACCGAATGGCTGTCGAAATCTGTCGAACATAACGGCAGTAGCAACGGTTTCACGACGCATGTGCAATTTGAGACCAAGACGGAAGCGGCCGACACTGAGCGAGAATTGCAGAACGATCCGGACGAGGGAGTCACGGGAGTTATCGCGAAGTGGAAAGACAAGGTGACAAAAAAATCAGGGAGCAAGACCGCTGGCGCGCTCGGCAATCCGAAGACGTTGAAACACGTCTATGCCGGCAAACAAAATGCAAAACGCGCAGCTGATCTTGAATGGGAGAAAATAAAGGAAGTACGAGAAATCATTGCCGAAAATCTAAACTAGTCGATAGAAGCATCTAGCACCAATATCGTCGACATCGTCACTTCAACTTGATCGACTTTTCATCGTGTGTAAATTTGGAACCTGCAAGGTACTCCTGCTTGTCCAACTCGGCACAAACACTTGTGGTCGTCATGATAATTTGATGATCGACATTAGACTCACTTGAGTGCTTTTGAATAATCTTTTGAAAATTGTAGCTACGCTCTACTTCCATTCCGCCATCTTCAATTCCGTCCAAGATTAAGAGTCGTGGATAGCGGAAATATTCCTGTTCCAAAGACGACAGAAGCAATGCTA
>Ga0302156_10000946_pt1 | contig 26826 bp, 20 predicted proteins | sample I_Bog_N3_2_FD_193503 | JGI IMG/M metagenome (GOLD analysis project Ga0302156, IMG submission 193503) | Peat permafrost microbial communities from Stordalen Mire near Abisko, Sweden - I_Bog_N3_2 | ecosystem: Environmental > Terrestrial > Soil > Wetlands > Peat | place: Sweden: Abisko, Stordalen... | reverse complement strand
GGAAATTAGACTTGGGATACGAAATTAAAAAATTTCCACCGGGAAATTATTCGATTCGGCTATTTTACGAGTAAGGGTGTTCATGCTTGCTTCAGTGCCGGATAGGAAAACGCAAAGAAGTGCACGATATTAAGCAAAAAATGTGCCGCAATAGCACTCTCGATGCGTCTGCTTCGTTGGTAGACCAGCGCATAGCCCAGCCCGGCCATGGTGGCCAGTCCGGCATAAACGAGCCCGCCAGGCAGATGTGCCAAGCCAAACAGCAGCGCAGAGGCGAATACACTCAATGCCGCACCTGGAACGGACTGGCCGAGCCGAGCCGCTAGATGCTCCTGGATGAAGCCTCGGAAAAAAGCCTCTTCAGCTACGACGGTAAAAAACAGATTCACTGCCAGAAACTGCCAAGTGATGGATGGTAATTTGAGATCCGGCCGCACCACATGCAACATGATCCCGCTGGCCATGACCGCAGTAATCGTCAGCAGAATCAGCCACCAGGTTTGCCGGAGACTGCCGCGCAACTGGGCCATCGAAGCGCTGCGTCGGCAACACCATGCCAGCAAGATCAGTCCGGCCGCACCTTTGTCGACATTGGCGTAGAGCGTCAACGGCAGGCTGTCGGCAGACAATGTTTTTGCTGCGACGAGCAGCGGATTATTGAAGCCGGGCCAACGGTGCATCGCCAGCGCCAGTGCGAACAGGATCGTCAGCGCACCAAAGAGCCATTTGTGCCACCCAGTACGTTGTTGGTGCGTGCCTAGAAAGGCTGACAGCGCAAGCAAGGCCAGGCCGCACAAGCCCAGTGGTGTCAGCAGGCCATACGCCAGTGCGCTCACTGCTGCCAGTAGCGCCAATGGCAACCACAAGGGAATCCGTCCCTGGCTGCCGCAGTTTGCCGGTGGCAGCCAGGTCGCGCAGATTGCTAGCGCCAGCAGACTCAAACTCAGTATCATGATTTGATCCTCATTGCCTCAATGGATGAGTGTTGACCGCCTGCGCTCATCGAAGTTGTGCAATCTGGTAAATTTGCCGCAAGCTTTGCGCTGTCAATCGATACGCAGACGTCTTGTTCCGATCAATCATCTTACGAGAAAATCCATATGAAGCACTTTCTGACCTTGACTGCGACCTTGGTATTTCAGATGGCTGCCATGGCGCAGACGCCACCGTCTGGTGCTGAACTTGCCGCATTGTTTGCGCCGAGCGGTAGTTTGCGTGCATCGATCAATCTCGGCAATCCAGTCCTGGCCAGTCTTGATGCCGCTACCGGTGAGCCGGTCGGTGTCTCAGTGGATTTGGCAGGCGAACTGGCCAAGCGGCTTGGCGTCAAGTTGCAATTGGTGGCGGTCAAGTCGGCTGGGACATCCGTTGAGAATGTCGAGCAGGGTAAAGCCGATATCGGATTTTTTGCCGTAGACCCCAAACGCGGACAGGAAATCAGTTTCACCCGACCATATGTCTTGATTGAAGGCTTCTACGCCGTGCGTCATGATTCACCGATCATCGGCAATGATCAGGTCGACCAAGCGGGCATTACGGTTGCAGTTGGCAAAGGCAGTGCTTACGATCTGTTTCTCACGCGTGCGTTGACGCATGCCACGCTGGTGCGCATTCCGACCTCGCCGGCAGTTGTGCAGAGTTTTCTGGAGCAACATCTGACAGTGGCTGCCGGGGTGCGTCAGCAGCTTGAACAAGATGCTGCAACCTTTGGTGGATTGCGGATTCTGCCGCAACGTTTCATGGTCATCCGGCAGGCCATGGGTATGCCCAAGTCCAGAGGGGATGCGGCTAGTGCCTATCTCGCGCAGTTTGTTGAAGAGATGAAAAGCACTGGCTTTGTCGCAGCATCCTTGCGCCGACACAATATCGAAGGCGCACTGGTCGCTGGTGCGCAAGACTGAATTGATTGGGCGCGCCAGACCCAGGAACCTCGCCATCAGAAACGCCGTTCAGTCGTGTGCCATGGCGCGTTCAACCGATATGCTGCCGGGCATCATATATCAACTTGGAAAATTCAAACACTTCCATGCCAATGAAACCGGCACCGATTGCGCTGTTGAGCATTAACCAGAGCACAACCTGGCTTTGCTTGCCGGCCTGCACGTTGAGCATGGCCACGCCAAAGGTGAAGCTGCTGATGAGCAGCAACATGGTTTCGCCAAGCACGAAAGGCAGTTCGAACAAGTCTTTGCCGCTGGGGCCGCCGGCGGTCTGGTTCATCAGCACGCCGAAGGTGGCAAACATGACGGCGAAGATGAGGCAATCGCTCATGAGGTAAATCCAGAACCCCATTGTGGTTTTGGCGCCGTCGTCGTGGCTGTGATCGTCTGTGTGATGCGATTGCGCCAGTAGGGTATCGACGTCTTCAAGAACAGAGGAGTGCATATCAGATGGCCTTTCTCGTGGCGGCGTAACGTGCGGTTTCAATTTTTTCCACTTCGGCTGCTGGGACGTAGTAGTCGTAGCTGCGGACGACGCTTGCGGCTTGCCTCTGTGGCCAGCCAATGGGAAGCATTGGCATCATATTCGCGTAGGAGTAAAAAGAATTACGATTGAAATTTGAAAGTTATTCTATTTTTTGCCTGATATGAGTGTCGGTTTCATTCTCGGTGAAGGAAATCTATGCTGCCCGTATTTCAAGCATCGCTTGTCGATAATGCGTCCTATGCCAGCCAGGGCCTTCCCGCTGCGGATCATGTCTACCCGCAGAAAAATTTGCCGGCGGCATTGCTCGATGTGACCCCTTCTACGCAGGTGTTGACGTCCGTTGCGTCGGCCAGGTGCGGCTCCAGCAGGTGTTGCTTCATCCGTCTTGTGCATCATCTGGCAAGTGCTTGCTCGAACAGACATACGGCAAGTGATAAAGCGTCTTTACCATCGCAGGCTGTCGCCGTAGCGGCCACATCAGCGCAGCCGCAGCATATTTATAAAAATGTTCTGCTCAATGGCAGTGCCGGGCAATTGGCTGCGATTGAAAATAATCAGTTGCAAAGCAGAGGGCTGGACGTGAAGCTGATGCATGGTCAACAAACGATCAATGTTCACGGCGTCGATTATCCATTCCGGTATAGCCGGCACGGCTCCTATGGGGAAATTCTGATCGGCTACTCCAAAGTAGCGGTGCCGGTGTACATGGAAAAACTGAGTAAAACCTGGCATCTTTGGTATCGCGGGCGCGTTATCCCATGTTGGGCTGAGGACCGCGGCTTCATTCGCATCTGCAAGCTGCGACATGAGGCGTTTTGCTATACCGATGTCGGTAATAGTGATTTACTCAGATACGGTAAGGCAAGTGTGTATGAAGCGCGCTTGCGCGATCAGGCGCCTGACAGTCCGGCACCGTTCCATGTGATCGAAATTTTGGCGGAGTTGCTGCCTGTGCGCCTGCGTAGCGATGGATCTGGCGACTACGAGGTCTATCATCGTGCGCTACCTGAGCGGCCGGGGCGGGTTCTGGAATGGGATGGTCTACGCTGGATTTTCGCCAGCGCGGCCGTTGCGTCAGCGACCGCGCTCAAGCCTGCTCTTACTTAATTAAAACTCTTCCCAGGAGCCGCTTTCATCAGCATCCTTGGCCTTTGGTTTGTGCTGAATACGGGTTTCTCCGGAGGCTTTTGGTGCTGTTATGTTGGCCGCTGCTTTGGGAGGACTGCTATTGGACGTGGCAGGCATTGGCTGGGCACGCGGTTTTGGCGGCAGTGCAACGACCGGCTTACTGTGTTGCTCAGCGCGTACTGGTTTGATCTCACTATGCGCTTTGTCCTGCGCACGTATTACCGGCGCTCTGGCTGCATGTTCATCCAGTTTGAAGCCGGACACGACCTTGGCCAGGTGCTGTGCCTGTTCCTGTAATGACTGCGCTGCAGCGGCAGCCTGTTCGACCAGCGCTGCATTTTGCTGGGTGGTCTGGTCCATCTGTGTAATTGCCCTGCCAATTTCGTCAATGCCGGCACTTTGCTCGTGGCTGGCGGCACTGATTTCGCTGACGATATCGGTGACGCGGCGCACGCTCGTGACGACTTCGTTCATGGTATCGCCGGCCTGTCCTACCAGTTTGTTGCCGGCCTCGACGGCCTGCACCGAGGCATCGATGAGTGTCTTGATTTCTTTGGCCGCGCTGGCGCTGCGTTGCGCCAGACTGCGCACTTCCGATGCCACCACGGCAAAGCCGCGGCCTTGTTCGCCGGCACGGGCTGCTTCAACGGCAGCATTGAGCGCCAGAATATTGGTTTGGAAGGCGATGCCATCAATGACGCTGATGATATCGACGATCTTGTGAGCCGAGGCATTGATGGAGCCCATGGTGTCGACCACTTGCGCCACCACGGCACCGCCTTGCACCGCGATTTCAGAGGCCGAAACGGCAAGCTGATTGGCCTGGCGTGCATTGTCGGCATTTTGCCGCACGGTCGACGTCAGTTCTTCCATCGCCGAGGCGGTTTCTTCGAGCGAACCGGCCTGCTCTTCGGTGCGGCTGGACAGGTCGAGATTACCGCTGGCGATTTCACTTGAGGAGGTTCTTACGGATTCACTGGACTGACGGATTTGCAGCAAGGTATGGGCAATCATGTCGATGAACCGATTGAAGGCACCGGCAATCTGTGAGAGCTCATCGCGGCCTTGGGCATCCAGTCGGCGGGTCAGGTCGCCTTCGCCGGAGGCAATATCTTCGAGTGCATTGCGCACCATGATGAGACGGTTGAGCATCTTGGTGATGGTTAAGGTCAGCAAGACGGCGGCGATAACAATGGCGAGAATCGCGGTCACTGCCGAGCGCATCATCAGAGAGCCGATCGAACTGGTCGCCTGGGCATAGTTGACGGCCACTACCAATGACCAGTCGGTGCCGTCAATCGGCCGTACATACAGCAGCTCATCTACGCCGTTGATGTTGACTGTCGCACCTTGTCCCTGCGCGGTGAGGGACTCCGCACTTAATCCTGGATCGAGTGCAGACACCGGTTTGAGCGCCAGCGCTTTGTTGGGGTGCGTAATGATGACGCCTTTTTTGTCGACGATAAAGGCGAAGCTGTCCGGCGTCGGTTTGATGCCGGCGACATTGCGCACCACATTGTCCAGTTGCACATCGGAGCCAACCACGGCTTTGAGATCTGCTTTGCTGCCGACGGCTTCGGCAAAGGTGACCACCAGCTTGCCGGTGGTGGCATCGACATAAGGTGCGGTCAGTACCGGCACGCCAGCGGCGACTGCCTGCACATACCAGGGGCGGCCGGTCGGGTCATAACCGGCAGGCATGGGATGCAGCGACAGCATGCGTTTGTCCGGATCGCCGATATACGCGTCGTCAAAGGCGCCGGCTTCCTTGGCGGCCGCAATGATGGGCATGGGATCGCTCTGGCTGAGGGCTTGCTTGAGGGCGCCGGTGATCTGCCGTTTGCTGCGCACCCACTCGGCAATATTGGCAGCATTGCTGTCAGCGAGCTGCCCCATCTGGGCATTGAGCGTATTGAGGGTGTCGTGCCTGACGCTGAAAATGTTGACGGCGCTCAAGGCAATCATGGCGAATGCCACGATCAGAGCGCAGGTCAGGATAAGCCGAGTACGGAGTGAAGACAGCATGTTTTCCCCTCTGAGTTTTCGAGACGGACTGCTTGCCTGGTGGCAATGCAGTATTGGTGTGTGGAAAAATTGCAATACGGATTGCTTGCTGCTTGAATCGTTATTCGTGTTGTTGTGGCAATCCCATGTTGACGGGGCAAGTTGCCGCATCAATCTCAATCTCACTCTCACTCTTGTTGGGGGAATCCTGCCACAGCTTGGCTAATTTATCCAGAATGCAGATAAAAATAAAATCGCGCGTCGCTGTGGCGGTGTTCAGGAAATGGCCGGGTATGCTGTCGCCCCGGCCAGGGCATTACGTCATTGTGGTGCCGGATCAATACCCATGGCCTGGAACAGCGTAGCTGTATCGGCCAGGCGGCCTGCGGTGGCACGGATTTCACTTAGACTGGCAGTGTGAAATTGTTTTTCGCTGGCACGTACTACGCTGGGAGCAATGGCGCCTAGTGCTGCGCGCCGCTGGGCATCGTGCCAGCTTTGCAGGCTACGTGCGCGTGCCATGCTGGCGGCGTTGACCGTATCGGCGTCTTGCGTCAAGGCACTGAGGCTATCGGCCACATTCTGAAAGGCATTCAATACTGTCTGGCGGTAATTGTCCTGGGCCGCCAGATAGGCATCATGAGATGCGCGCCGTCGGGCCTGCAAGGCACCGCCATGAAACAGCGGCTGCGTCAGCGAAGCGCCGATGCCCCACACGGCACCGGCACCACCGATGGCGCTTGGCCAGGTAAAACCGGCCTGGCCGAACGAGGCGCTGATTGACAGGCTAGGGTAGAGCTCAGCGGTGGCCTGTGCTTCCTCGGCAGCGGCGACTTTCAAGGCTGCATCGGCGGCCAGAATATCCGGACGCTGGCGCAGTAGTTCGGAAGGGATCGCCACCGGTACGCGGGCCGGCAGCGTCAACGCCGTCAGCTCCAGATCGGGCGGGGCGGCGTCGGGGGTACGTCCCATCAGCACGGCCAGTGCATGACGCGTAGCTTGCCATTGCGCCCGCAGACCCGGCAAGCCGGCACGGATGGTTTGCGCATTGGCTTGCGCTGCCAGTACATCGTCAACGGCTACCGCTCCGAGTGCTTGACGTCGTTGCAGTTCGGCGGCGTCGGCGTCGGCCAATGCCGCCAAGCGTTCGGTGGCAGCCACTTGCGCTTGCAAGGCGGCGCTGTTGATGGCGGCAATGACCAGATTGGCAGCCAGGGTGCGTCGCGCAGCATCCAATTGATATGACTGGGCATCGATTTGCGCGGCCAACGCCGAGTTGGCATAACGCGCTACACCGAACAGATCGAAGGTATAGCTGGCCTTGATCTGACCGACAAAGGTGTTGTACAGACTGGTTTGTGGTCCGCTCGTGGGCAAGCCTAGTGCACGCTGACGATTGCTTTGTAGACCTGCATCGACGCTAGGCATGGTCGATTCGCCGACCTGTGCGCGCAATTGTTCGTGCGCGCCGGCCAGGTTGTGCTCTGCCTGCGACAGGCTGTGGTTGTTGCTCAGAGCTTCTTCGACCCAGGCCGAAAGTTGCGCTGAACCATAGGCTTGCCACCATTGCGGTACGGCCCGCTCACCCAGCGCAAATTGCTGCTGGGCACCGGCGGCGCCAACCACTTGTGGTGTCGCGCTCACGCCGTAATGTGCTGGTTGCGGCATGCTCGGGGCGACATCGGAAGGCCCCATGGCGCAACCTGAGAGCAGCACTGCGCTGAGCAGCGTAGGCCAGCCGAACGCATGCGCTGGTGTGGAGGAATCAATGGCGCGCATCAGCGGCTCCCTTCTGTTGCCGCGCCGTTGTCGCTGGCATTGGCATAGTGCGTTTCATTGGGTTTAACCTTGTAGCACAGGGCGTACAGGGCCGGCAGGTAGAACAGTGTGAGTACCGTGGCGACCGTGATGCCGCCCATCAGTGCGGTAGCCATGGGGCCGAAGAAATTACTGCGCAATAGTGGAATCAGCGCCAGTACCGCCGCTGCTGCAGTCAGCGTGATCGGCCGGAAGCGTCGCACGGTCGCACCGACGACGGCATCGAAGCGGCCGCGGCCGGAGGCGATATCCTGTTCGATCTGATCCACCAGAATCACCGAGTTGCGCATGATGATGCCGAGCATGGCAATGGTGCCGAGCATGGCGACAAAGCCGAACGGCTTATGAAACAGCAGCAGCGCCGCGACCACGCCGATCATACCGAGTGGCGCAGTCAACACCACCATCATGACCCGGCCGAAACTCTGCAATTGCACCATCAACAGCAACAGCACGGCAATGAGCATCAACGGCATTTGTTCCGAGATCGAGGATTGGCCCTTGGCGCTTTCTTCCACCGGACCGCCGACGGCAATACGGTAACCGACCGGCAATTGTGCGCGTAGCACGGCCAGTTTGGTGTCGAGCGCGGTGGTCACATCGATGCCTTGCACGCCAGCGCGCACGTCGGCTTGAACGGTGATGGTGGGTTGCCGGTCGCGTTCCCAGATGACGCCATATTCCAGATCATTACGTACATGGCCGAGCGTGGCCAGCGGTACCGGACCGGCGGCACTCGGCATGGACAGCGTGGCCAGCCGGGATGGATCGACACGTTCCGACTTGGGGGCGCGCAAATCGATGCTGATGAGTTTGTCGCGTTCACGGTACTGGGTGACGTTGTAGCCGGACAGATTCATGGCCAGGAAATTGGCGATCTGCTCCGAGCTCAAGCCCATTTCGGCAGCACGTTTTTGATCGATCTCAAAGCTCACCGAGCGTTCGGCCGGCTCATCCCAATCCAACTGAACGTTTTGTGCGCGTGGCTCCTTGCGGATTTCGGCAGCGATTTTTTCAGCAATTTCGCGCACCACGGCGATCTTGTCGCCGCTGACACGGAACTGCACCGGGAAGCCCACTGGCGGACCGTTTTCCAGACGCGTCAGACGTGTGCGCAGGCCGCTGAACTGTTCCCGCAAGGGCTGTTCCAGTGCTTGGGCCAGCTTTTCGCGATCTTCTACCGATTTGGCGGTCACCACGAATTGCGCAAAATTGGTACTGGCCAGTTGCTGATCCAGCGGCAGATAAAAGCGCGGCGCACCGCTGCCGACGAAGTCGATCACATGGTCGATCTCGGGACGGCCTTTGAGCAGCGCTTCCATGCGTACGGCTTCACGCTGGGTTGCTTCAAACGAAGCGCGTTCCGGCAGGCGCAGATCGATCAATAGTTCGGGCCGGTCCGAGCTCGGGAAAAATTGTTGCGGCACCAGTCCGAAGGCGGCCAGCGAAGCGACAAACAAGAGTGCTGTTGCGATCACGACGCGGCCGCGATAGGCCACGCACCAGGACACCATGCTGCGCAGGCGCGTATAGACACGGGTTTGATAGATGGGATGATCATGATCTTCTTCATGCGGACCATCCTCGTGTTGTTCCAGCTCCGGTGCAGCCGCAGCGGCACTTGCTCCCGGCTTTTCCTTGAGGATGTGATAGCCGAGCAAGGGAATCAACACCACCGCCGCCAGCCATGACAACAACAGGGCAATTGCCGACACTTCAAAGATCGACCGGGTGTATTCGCCGGTACTGGACTTGGCCATGGCAATGGGCAGAAATCCAGCCACCGTCACCAGGGTGCCGGTCAGCATAGGAAAGGCTGTGCTGGTGTAGGCAAAGGCGGCAGCGCGGCGGCGATTCCAGCCCTGTTCGAGTTTGACGGCCATCATTTCGACGGCGATGATGGCGTCATCCACCAGCAAGCCCAACGCCAGAACCAGGGTGCCCAGTGAGACCTTGTGCAAGCCGATATCGAACAAATACATGAATAGCGCGGTGGCAGCCAACACGATAGGGATGGTAATGACCACCACCATGCCGGTGCGCACGCCCAACGACAACAGGCTGACGACCAGCACGATGCCAACCGCTTCGGCCACTGCTTCGAGGAAGTCATCGACCGATTTTTCCACGGCATGCGGCATGCTTGATACCGTCGTCAGTGTGAGTCCGGCCGGCAGTCGCGCACGCAATGCATCGGTGCGTTCATCGAGGGCCCGGCCGAGCCGGATGACATCGCCGCCGGGTTGCATGGTCACGCCAATGCCGAGCACTTCTTTGCCATTGGCGCGCATTTGCTGTTCCTGCGGCTCATCGTAGCCGTAGGTGATGGTGGCAATGTCGCCCAGTCGGAAATTGCGATTATTGATGTGAATGAGCTTGTCGGAAATCGACTGCAGGTCAGTGAACTGACCGGTCGGGCGGACATAGACACGATCATCAGCGGTGGTGATCAGACCGCCCGGAACCACGGCATTCTGGCCGCCGATCAAGTCGCCCAGTTGTTGCGCATTGATACCTAGCAACGCCATCTGGCTGTTGGAAATATCAATATAGATGTGCTGGCTGCGGTCGCCGAAATAATCTATCTTGCCCACGCCGGGCAGACGCAACAATTCACCACGCAGTTGATCAGCATAGTCATGCAACTGCACCGGCGAAAAACCATCGCCTTGCAGGGTATAGATATTGGTGTAGACGTCGCCGAATTCGTCATTGAAATAGGGACCTTTGACGCCGGCTGGCAGGGTGCCGGTCATGTCACCGACTTTCTTGCGTACCTGATACCAGGCCTCCGATACCTTGCTGGCCGGAGCGCTGTCCTTGATGGTGAAAAACAGTTGCGACTGTCCCGGGCGCGAATAGCTGCGCAGAAAATCGACATCCGGGGTTTCCTGCAACTTGCGTGCAATGCGGTCGGTAATGAGCTCTTGTACCTGACGCGCGGTGGCGCCCGGCCAATTGGTTTGAATCACCATCACCTTGAAGGTAAACGGCGGATCCTCCGATTGCGACAGGCGGGTGTAGGAATTGATGCCCAGCAAGGTGATCAGGGCCAGAATGAAGGTCACCAGCGCCTGATGCTTTAGCGTCCAGGTTGATAGGTTGAAACGTCCGGGTGTGCTCATGGTGCAAAGTCCTCGACGTGCAAGGGTGCCACCGGTTTGACAGTTTCACCGGCAGTCAGCGTATGGACGCCTTGAACCACCACTTTTTCACCGCTGGCGAGGCCGTTGCTGAGCGTCACGCTGCGTTCGCCATAGGCGCTCACGGTGACCGTACGTAGTTCGACTCTACCGTCGCGCACGATCCAGACGGCGGTATGGTCGCCTTGATGGAAGAGTGCGGTGGCCGGAATACGCATCGCTTGCTCCGCCTCTGCGGGGGTGCCGGCGGCGGTCGCGATGGCGACTTCACCGCTCATGCCCAGGCGCACGGCCGGGTCAGGTGTTTCCAGGGTGACTTTGATGCGATAGGTACGGCTTTGCGGATCGGCTGCCGGACTGATTTCACGGACGCGGCCCGGCAAGCTGCGCGCGGGCAGGGCGTTTAGCCTGATCTGCGCTGGCGCGCCAATCTTGATACTGGCTACCTGACTTTCCGCCGCTTCGGTGGTGATGTCGGTGGCGCCGCTCCAGGCCAGCGAGAACACCGCCTGACCAGCTGTGACGACCTCGCCTGTATTGGCTTGCTCGGCACTGATGACGCCATCATGTGCTGCCACCAGACGGGTGTATTTGTCTTGGTTGCCAGCGATGGCAGCACGCGCTTGCGCCGACTTGAGCTGGCTTTCGGCGGCCGTGTAGGCATCCTGGGTTTGTTCCAGTTGCAAGGCGCTGATGAGCTGGTCATGCGCTTGTGCGGTATCGCGCTGCAATTGCTTGCTGGCAGCGTCCAAGTGTTGACGGGCAGCGGTCAGATCTGCTTCAGCGCTGGCGCTATTGTGGTCGGCATCGGCCGGATCGAGGCGCGCGACGATATCGCCGCGATGCACACTGTCGCCTAGATGGACGCGTCGTTCGATCACTAGGCCGCCGACCCGAAATGACATCGGGGTAACGAAACGCGCCTGTACTTCGCCCGGCAGCGTCAGCAACTGACTGTTGCCGGCCGCTTGTGCCGGCAACACCGCTACATCACGCGGAGCATCGGCTACGGGCGCCTGTTGATGGCAGGCCGCTAGCGTCAGAGTAAAGGCCATGGCCAGAACGGCCGGGCGCAGTGCCGGCGGTGGCGCGGCCGGACGCGCAAATACAACGGTGTGACGGCGAGGGAGGGCAAACTTCACAGCTATCCTTTCTGAAAAGATGACCTCCGGATCGCCGTGTGCGCCGGGCCCGGCAAGTTGCTAAGGGCTGGGTCAATTAGAAGTTTTTCATTCTAATACACTAATGAATTCGAATGCAATGTTGTATTTGAGTTCGAAAATGCTAGAATGTATTCATGCAACGTCAACGTTTAAGTCGAGAGCAAAGCCGAGAGCAGACCCGAGAGCGGCTGTTAGCTGCCTCGCATACGGTCTTTACACAAAAGGGATTCGCGCTCGCCAGCGTGGAGGAAATAACGACCGCCGCCGGCTATTCGCGTGGGGCTTTCTATTCAAATTTCGATGACAAAACTGAATTGTTTTTTGAGCTGTTGCGCCGGGAAAGCGTCGAGATAGAGGCAGAATTTCATCGTATGCTGCAAGCGCCGCAGGTGGATGTCGAGCAGTTGCGCGAACAGATTACGGCGTATTACAGCCAGCTGTTTCAGCAGGACGCGTGCAGTCTGTTGTGGATGGAAGCCAAAATTGTGGCGGTGCGCGATGAGAAATTTCGCGCCAAGCTCAATCAGTTTCAGGAAGAACGGCATAAGCAGATCGCTGGATTTGTCGACACCTTCGCGGCCATTTCCGGGGTGACGCCGAGCGCGCCATCCCATGAAATTGCCATTGGTTTATCGGCCTTGTGCGAAGGTGTCAGTTTTGCCCACCGTTGCGACCCGCAGCGTATCGATGCCGATACTGCCGCTGCGGTGTTGTCTTTTTTCCTCAAGAGCGTCATTGCCATGCCAGCGGCCGTCAACGATAAGCCAGTGTCGAAAAAGAAAGTCGGCGGGCGCTCTTAGCGATAGGTTTTCGGCAAGGGATAATTCCATTCACCGCGTTTGCTGGTGCGCAAGCCCAGCCTTACCATCCCTTCGGCAAACGCCACCGCCGCGCTGACACCGTCGATCACCGGTACGCCGAGTTCCTGGCTGATGACATGACACAAATCAGCCATGCCGGCGCAACCCAGGACGATGCAATCAACCTGGTCCTGCTCCAGTGCCAGCTGGCATTCCTGCATGATCGCGGCATATGCCTGCGAGGCCGGGTTCTCCAATTCCAAGACGGCAATGTCGCAGGCTCGGATGTTGTTGCAAAAGCGTTGCATGCCATAGCGTTCGGCCAGATGCGCCGCAATGCCGCAGGTACGTCCCAAGGTGGTGACGATGCTGAAATGACTGCCCACGAAACTGGCGGCATGCATGGCCGCTTCGGCAATACCGAATACCGGGCCGCTGGCAATTTCACGGGCGGCAGCCAGGCCCGGGTCGCCAAAGCAGGCGATGATGTGGGCGTCGGCGCCAGCCGCTTCGGCGCGGCGAATTTCCTGCAGCAAGCCCGGCAAACACATGGCTTCGTCGTAATGTCCTTCGATCGAAACGGGGCCCGAGGTTGGATTACAGGCCCAGATTTGCGTGCCGGGCGCCGCCGCCTGGCGGGCGCAGTCAGCGATCTTGGCGGTCATGCTCGCAGTGGTGTTGGGATTGACGATATTGATTTTCACGCTGTGTATCTCAAGTTGATGCGGCAAAATTGTGTGATACCTAGGCGCCCAGATACAGACGTTTAATATCGGGATGATCCAGCAGCGCGCGCGCAGCGCCTTCGAGTTCAATGCGGCCGGTGGCGAGAATGTAGGCGTAATGCGAGATGGTCAGCGCCATGCGGCTGTTTTGTTCGACCAGCATGATGGTGACGCCGTCATCGCGATTGATTTCCAGGATGGTGCGTGCAATCTGACGGATGAACTGCGGGGCGATGCCCAGCGAAGGTTCATCCAGCAGCAGCAGGCGCGGTGCGGCCATCAAGGCGCGACCGATCGCCACCATTTGCTGTTCGCCGCCGGACAGGCTCGATGCTTGTTGGCGGAACCTTTCCTTGAGTCGCGGGAAGCGCGTGAGCACACGTTCCAGGTCGGCGGCGATGGCGCCTTTATCGGAACGGGTATAGGCGCCCATGAGCAGATTGTCTTTGATCGACATGAAGGGAAATACGTGGCGCCCTTCCGGCACCATGGCTACGCCCATTTCGACCAGCTTGTGGGCTGCAATGCCGGTGACATCGGTGCCATTGAGCAAGACCTGACCGTCACGCACTGCTGACAGACCGGTGATGGCGCGCAAGGTTGATGACTTGCCGGCGCCGTTGGCGCCGATCAGCGCCACCACGCTGCCACTGTCAACGCGCAGGCTGACATCTTGCAAAGCGCGCACCTGGCCGTAACTGAGCGATACCTGGTGCAATTCCAGATGGGCGCTGGCAGCAATGGCTGCCGATGTTGGTGCAGCTGCCATTTCTACTGTGCTGTTCATAAGCCGAGATCCTCGTCTTCCTTGCCTAGATAGGCTTCGATCACTTGTTCGTTGTTGCGGATTTGCTCGGGAGTGCCTTCGGCAATTTTTTTGCCGAAATAGAGCACGTGAATGTGATCAGAGATTTTCATCACCGCTTTCATGTCATGTTCCACCAGCAGAATCGACACGCCGCTGGCGGCGATCTTGCGAGTCAGTTCCACCGCGCGGTCGGTTTCATCTGGATTAAGTCCGGCATAAGGTTCGTCGAGCAACAGTACCTTGGGGCTGGCGGCCATGCCCATGGCGATGCCCAGCAGGCGCAGGTAGCCATGAGGCAGGGTCTTGGCGATGCTGTCGGCGACGCCGTCGAGGTCCAGAAAACGCAGGATTTCCAATGCATCGGCGCGCATGCGCTCTTCATCGCGGCGTGCCGCCGCCGTGCCGCCGAACACTTGCAGATCGCTGGCGCGGCGTGACAACTGACGTGCCAGGGCAACGTGTTCGAGCGCACTCAGTTCCGGGAAAATGGTGGTTTCCTGGAACGTGCGTACCAGGCCGCGCGCCGAAATCTTGTGCGGCGCCAGGCCGGTGATGTCTTCACCGAACAGGCGTACCCGGCCCGCGCTGGGTGCGCAAAAACCGGCGAGCATTTTAAAGAAGGTGCTCTTGCCGGCGCCATTGGGGCCGATCACCGAAGTGACCTTGCCGCTGGTGCTGCCCAGTGAGAGCGAGATACCGTCATTGGCCAGCAAGCCGCCGAAGCGCTTGGACAGCCCGCTGGCTTCGAGGATGATGGTGTTTGGCTGTGCAGTGTTCATCATTTCACCGCTCCTTTGCGCAGCGGCAATGACCACGACAGTGCGCGTAGTGCCATCAAACCATTGGGCAAGGTCAGCATGACGATGATCATCAATACACCGTAGATGAGCGACTGGTATTGCTGAAAGTCTTGCAGCAGCTCAAACAGAATGGTCAGGGAAAAGGCCCCGATCATGGCGCCGCTGACGTATTCGAGCCCACCCAAAAAGCAGAACAACATGTAATAAATACTGTGCTCGACGGTGAAGCTTTGCGGATACACACTTTGTGTGAACAAAGTAAAGTAGCTGCCGCCCAGACCGCCTAAGCCGCAGGCGATGGCGAAGGCCATGATGCGGTAGCGCCAGACGTTGACGCCGAAACTCTCGGCCAGGTCTTCATTGAGGCGCATGGCACGGAAGATGCCGCCCAGGCGCGAATAGTGAACCCGCCACACCACGCCCAAGGCCAGTGCCAGCAAGGCGATGCCAAGGTAATACAAGGGCAGCGGCGAGTCGCCCGAGAACGCTTGCGGCAGGCCGGTGATGCCCTTGGCTCCCTGGGTAAGCGCACCGCCGTTGAGAAAGGCCAGGCGAATTGCTTCCGTCAGGCAGATGGTCAGCATGGAAAAATAAATGCCCTTGAGTTTCAGGATTGCGCTGCCGATGATTGCTCCGCACAGCGCAGCAGCCAGACACGACAGCGGTAGTGCCAGCCAGAAGCTCAATCCAGCCTTGGCAATCAGGATCGCGCTGACATAGCCGCCGATCAGGGCAAAGCCAGCCTGGCAGATGTTGATGCGGCCGATGCAAAAGGTCAGCCAGACACCGCTGGCAATGACTGCCACACCGGCACAATTCATTAATACAGAAATCAGATAGTGCGACTGAGTGATCAACAGCGGCAGCACCAGCAAGACCGTCAGCACTAACAGGATGGCGGAAAGATCACGGCGTTGTTCTTGTTTCATGGTGCCTCGCGCAAGCAGAGAAAGTGGGGATGTCAGCATGCTCAACCCCAGGGTTTACCGAACAAGCCATTGGGCTTGAAGATCAGGAATACAATCATGGCCACGAAGATCAGCAGGTAGGTCATGCTGCTGGGCAGCAGGTCGTAGCCGACGGCTTCAGCCATACCCAGCACGAAGCCGCCGACAATGGCACCCGAGGTGACGCCGGCGCCGCCGATCATGATCATGATGAAAGCCTTGGTGGAAATATTGGTGCCGACGCCGGTGTTGACACCGTATAGCGTCACCAGTAGCGCCCCGGCAATGCCGGCCAGACCGGCGCCGATGGCAAATCCCAGTGTCGTGATGAATTTGACGTTGACGCCTTGCAGCAGCGCGGCTTCCTTGTCTTGCGCCACCGCACGCAAGGCGCGGCCGGGTTTGGTGAACTGCACGAACAACAAGAGTGCGACGATAAAGGCAATCGACAGCAGCGCCACCAGCAGATTCGAGTAAGGCAGATAGGCATCGCCGTCATTGAGTATCAGTACCCCGTCGATGAGCGGCGGCACACCGCGTTGTTTTTCACCGAATACCGATAGCGCCACATTTTCCAGTAGCAGAGCGGTACCGACTGCCATGAGCATGCTGCTTTCTTCGCGCTTGGAACTGGCCAACACCGGCTGAAACAGCCAACGGTTGAAGGCCATGCCGATCAAGCCCAGCGTCAGTCCCGCCAGCAGCAGTGCCAGCCAGAACGGGAAGCTGAATTGGCCGTACAGGTAGTACATGACGAAGCCGCCCAGCATGTACATCTGGCCGTGCGCAAAATTGACCACGCGCATGATGCTAAAGACCATGGTCAACCCCAAGGCGATGAGCGCATAGGCGGCACCGAGGATGAGGCCGTTAATGAGGATTTGTAGCATGGCGGTAAATGCTTCTCTTATTTGTAGTGGACGTAATGGGCGATTGAATTGAGTCTAGGTATTGCCCGTAACGGAAGGGAAGGCCGCTACGGGCAATAGTGCTGCTTGCTACAACAACATCCGCCCGGCGTTGGGAGGCGCCTGGCGGGGTACAACAACGCGCGTGACTACCTCAATTCAGTTGGCAACCTGACCGACGTACACCGCGTCAAAGCCGCCTTTATCATAGGCATTGACCACCAGCGGCACGCCCACTTGCGATTGCCGGCCGAAGTCTTTCTTGCCGACGAATTGCAAGGTGGTTTTGTCCTTGACGAAAGGATTAGTCATCTTGAAGCCCGGCATTTCCTTGCGGAATTGCTCGACGTCGGTCATGGCTTTTGGATTTTTTTGCAACACGGCCAGGATCAATTCCAGGGCGTAAGCCTTGGTGCCGGCTTCATCATTCCATTCACCCACACGTTTTTTGTAGACCTCGACGAATTGCTTCATGTAGTCCGACTGAATCGCCGGTGTCGAAGCGCCACCGACCGAGAGGAAGCCGCTGGCCTTGTCGCCGGCGACTTGTTCCAGGATCTTGGCATCCTGACCAGTTTCGGTGGACAGCTGTCCTTTGAAACCGAGGTCGCGTGCAGCCTTGATCAGCAAGGGCGCATCCGATGGCGCGACGCCTGAGAGCACAATGGCGTCTGGTTTGGCGCGCACCAGTTTAGACATGATGGGCATGAAGTCAGTGGTGCCGGGTTCATAACTTTCTTTGTCGGCGATCACTTTCAGACCCAGGCTTTTGGCTGCCGCTACACCTTCTTCCTGTTGGTTCTTGGCGTCTGATTCATTGCGGGCGACGAAGGAAATGCTCTTGACGCCTTTTTTGTCCATCAGATATTTGTAGACCACCGGACCAACCTGATAAGAGGCCACCATGCCCAGCACTGAGGCATTGGCCGGTGCGGTATAGAGCTCTTTGGAGAAGGCATAGGGGAAGTTCATCGCCTTGGCGCGTTCCATCACCGGTTTGACTGCAATGGCAGTGGTGTCGATGTTGGGGCCAATGATGTACTTGATGCCGTCGCTGGCCAGTTTTTCCGCATTCGAGATGGAAATCTTGGGGTCGTTCTTATCGTCCAGCGCCACAATTTCGATTTTGTATTTCTTGCCGCCGATGTCGATGCCACCCTTGCTGTTGTACATCTCTGCGGTGGTTTCGGCGCAGTATTTGTTGACCAGGCCCCAGGATGCGGCGGCGCCCGACATGACGCCATTGACGCCGATTTTGAGCACGCCATCGGCGGCGTAGGCTAGCGGCATTGTGCCGAACATGATCAGCGTCAGTGCTGTCAGGGTTTTTAAGGACATACGTTTGTTCATCATTACTCCCGTTTGAAAAGTGAATGGATTACGGTGCTTTAAACAGTGATCTGCAAGAAGGCAAGCTTCGTGCCTTCTTGCATGGGCCTTAGAACGTATGGCGTACACCCAGCGCCAGTGCGAGCTGATGCTCATTGGCATAGCCACCGCCGACGGCCGTCGAATTAGTGCTTACCAATGATTCGGTGGCACCGTTGCCGTTGCGCAGATACGCCAGGTTGGCAATCAGGCTGGTGCGTTTGGACAAGCTGTAAATGCCCAGCAGACGAAACACTTGGGTGTTGTTGGCCAGTGTTGTGTTCTTGCGATAGAGCACATCGGCTGAGCCGGTGAAGGCCGGGATGAAGGTGTAATCCACGCCGGCTTCCAGCGCGTAGGCTTTGCTGGCCGGTTGCGAGGTGATCGACTGGAAGCTTCCGGGGCCGGAAATGTTGCTATAGGCGCCGCCCAGACGTGCCTTGAACGCGCCCACGGTATAGCTGGCACCAAGTGTGGTCAGCTTGAGGTCATTGCCCAGCGTGCTTGAGCTTTGCTCATGGTCGTAGCTCAGGGCAGCAAACAGGGGGCCTTGGTTGTATTTGAGTGCAGCGTTGTAGACTTGACCGGTGCGCGCGCTTCCTGCGACTTCGCCGAAACCGTACAGGAAGCCAGCTTGTGCGCCGCCGACTTCAGGCGAGACATATTTCACCGTATTGTTATAGATCTCGCTGACGGCATCGAGCTCTGCGAATTTGAAGATGGATCCCGCGTTGTAGCCGCCCTTGAAGACGTTACCAACCAGCCAGTCATCGTTGAAGTTCCATTGTTTGCCCACGGTCACTGCGCCGGCGTTGCTTTCCAGTCCGACCAGTGAATTGCGCGAGAATAGCTGACCGCTGGCCGACTGGCTGCCATTGCCTGGATTGAAACCGGCTTGCAGATTGAACACAGCCTTAAGGCCGCCGCCCAGATCTTCGGTACCGCGAAAGCCGATATTGGACACCCCGAGAATGCTATTGGTCACACCGACCGTACTTTGTGTGCCGTTGCCGGTATTGGTGGCATAGGACAGACCGGTGTCGATAACTCCGGAGACGGTGACTGAGGATTGTGCACAAGCTGCTCCGCTTGCACCTAGAAGAGCAAGCAATATGCTGGTTCTGCCACGGTTGATGAAAGTACGCATGGTTTCCTTTTTTATCTGATAGCGATGATGGTTCGGCACCCAACTCCCCGCCGTACCTGGTTTTTCATGAAAAATACCGATTGCAGCTTCGCCTGATTATTTGCCGGCGATGTCGGCAATGTGTTTTTTGGATTGTGCACAATCACGAAAAAATACTAAGCTAAAACTGTGCCAGAGATGCTTGTTTTGGTTTGATTGCAATGCCAAAGCCTTGCTGGACGGGCTATTTAGGGAGAGTGGCGGGAGTCAGGTGATCTCGACAGGGGAGGGGTTGCGAACCAGATACGCATGATTGTGCGCAGGTCAATTGGCAAATTGTGCACAATAATAGTGATTCGAACCAGGAGGTGGTGCACCAGTAACCAGCCTTGTGACTGCGTTGCTTATGCGTTCAAGGGGCTAAGCACTTATACTGTGGCACTGCGTTGAATTTACTTTTAGGATTGCTTTGTACTATTTATGCATCGATTGAGCACAATGTCGCGTTCATCTTTTACCAGTATCGGGAGTCGGGATGAGCGAAATTAAGTCCGGCAAGGCCAAGCCCGACAAGTTCGATAAGTCAGAGCGTAGCGATGAACTGAGTAATGATGTTGTTGATGCGCGTATATATATGGCGCTCATTGATGCGATTCTTGATCACAAGCTGCCGCCCGGCACGCGACTGGTAGAGGCGCCCTTGTGTGAGGCATTCGGTGTGACGCGCGGTACGTTGCGGCGGGTGTTTGTCAAGCTGGCACATGAGCGCGTCATTGAGTTGCAACCCAATCGCGGCGCCATCATTGCCTTGCATGACATCGATGAGGCGCGTGAAGTCTTTGAGGCACGGGTGATTCTGGAGGTCGGCTCGGTCAAGGGCTTGGCTGCCAAGCCCGGTAACAAGAATGCGGCCTTTGCGCAATTGCGCGAGATGATCAAACGCGAGCAGGCATTGCGCGAAGATGGTAACTGGCGTGACTGGATTCGCTTATCGGGTGAGTTTCATATCAAGCTGGCCGAAGTCAATCAGAATGATATTGTCAGTGGCTATTTACGTACCCTGATCGCCCGTACCTCCTTACTTATTGGTTTGTATGAAACACCCAAGCGCAACAGTTGCTCGGCTGACGAGCACGTCGCCATCCTGGATGCTATTGAACAAGGTCAGCCGGCACTGGCGGCGCGCTTGATGGAGCATCATCTGGGTGAATATGCCATGGGTTTGCTTGATGAGCCAGCGCCGCCGGTGGAAATCGACTTTGGCAAGTTGTTCGCGCCGGTAAGGTAAGAGCGCCTAACAAAACACCATTTCACCATTTCACCATTTGCAGCGTGACGCCGCTTTGCCATTGACGGTTTGTCAGGCATTCTAAATTTGCGGCTCCGGCCATGCCTCTGCTGAGGCTATTTACCAAAAAGGATTAGCAAGTTTTGCTAATCCTTTGTTTTTTCAGTAACGTTCACCTGCGTAGGTGTTGCTGTAAGACATGATTACGCCGTGCTGCAGCCTTAGTCTCCCACTATTTTTGTTTCCTTCCTACCATCTCAATTTTCCTTTGGGAATCATTCCCTTGCCTTTTTGGCTATGTATTTCGTGATACATGTAGTTTTAAAACTGGCGTTAAGTAGGAAAGCTACTTGTAACATTAGTACAGCTTGAAATTACTGCAAGCATGGGAATAGTGTTGTAAGTCGTGATATTCCTATAAAAAAAGGCGTAGTTCAGATAAAAAACAATGGAAATTAAATTTTTAATGTGTAAAATTGGCAAAAATATTTAGTAAAACTACATAAAATGTAGGAGGCAAAAATAAGCGTGACCGACCACATGGTTGCGCGGAGACAATGCCGACATAAAAAGAATTCGAGTGAAGAACTCGAAAATAGTGGACGTCCCACAAGCAAATTTAGGAGATGAAATGAAAAAAGCATCAAAAGTCGCAATGATTGCGAAACCGCTCGCAGTAGCGGCTGTATTGGCCTGCGCTTGCGCAGCAGCTCAGGCACAAAGCAATGTCACCATTTATGGTCGTATCGACGCTGGCGTGAACTACCAAAGCGGCGTACAGATCAGTGGTACCAAAACTGGCAGCCAGTGGGGCGCCAGCGGTAATGAATGGGGCACCAGCATGATCGGTGTGATGGGTACCGAAGATCTGGGTGGCGGCTTGAACGCGTTTTTCAAATTGGAAAATGGTTTCAATGCTGACAACGGCGCCGTCAACGGCGGATCAGGTCTGTGGACACGTCGTTCCTACGTCGGTTTGACCGGTGCTGCCGGTACGGTGAAGGTCGGTAAGGATCTGGCGATCGAAAATGCAATCTGGGACATCGATCCTACCGGTCAACAGGCCATGAGCACATCGACTCTGGTCAATGGCCGCAACTGGCCGCAAACGAACAACATGGTGAGCTATCAAACACCAAGTTTCGGCGGTTTTAGCACTACCTACATGCATGGTTTCGGTGAAGTTGCCGGTTCGTTTACTGCTTCCAGCAGCGACGGTTTGGCGTTGACTTTTGTGCAACCGAACTATGAACTGCTGGCAGTCTATGATGTGCAACGCGATGCCAATGGTCAGTATTCGACGCTGTACGGCAATTCGAAAGACCTGATCTTGGGCGGCACTCTGACCATTGACAAGATGAAGTTGTTTACTGGTTACGAAAAACTGAAGGCACCGAGTGTGACGACTGGCGCCAATTCAGCCAGCCAATACTGGTTGGGCGCGAATTACCAGCTTTCGCCAGCACTCTTGCTGATCGCTGCGGCCTACCATACCAACGTCAATGCCGGTATCGGCAGCGCCAACCTGTTCATGCTGGGCGCCAACTACAGTCTGTCCAAGCGCACGTTGCTGTACGCGAGCGTTGGTACCTTGCACAACAGCGCGGCGTCGAACTTCACGATCGAAACCGGCACTGGTGCAACTGGTGCGAACATGAACGCACTGTACTTCGGCGTGAGCCACTCGTTCTAATGTAGGACACCGCCGGCGTCTTGCGACGCTGGCAGTGCTGACGCAGGAATTGAGGCCTGCGTGAGCGCGTAGCAAATTGAGGTACAGTAATTGCAGAGTAGTCGTAGGTGTAGTGACATCCTGAGGAACTCCCCCTCTTGGCCCGTTCGAAATTGAGCGGGCTTTTTTATTGGACGGACGTATTTTTGTTACGCATAAAAAAACCGGCAAGTCTGTCAGACCTTGCCGGTTTTTTTAACGTAGTAAATTACTTGGTATGTGAGATCAGGTTGGGTTTGCTGCCATCGTCATTGCCGTCATGCTCGCCGGCGGCGCTCATCTTGTCGCTCAGGGTATCGCGCGGCGAGGCAATGTGCGCGAGGATGCCGCGCTTGGCCTGGCGTTGCAGTTCGGCGAACGGGCTGGAACGGTTCAGTGACACACCTACTGCCAGTACATCGACTAGCAACAGCATCAGAATGCGTGACACCATCGGGATGTGCATGGTGCTGCCTTCGTCATGTTCGACGGCCAGCGTGTAATCGGCGCGTTTGGCCAATTGGGAGTTGCTGGGCGCCAACGCGATGATGGTGGCGCCTGAGTTGACTGCCACTTCCACTGTCGTGGCCAGATGACGCAGCCGGCCGGAATTGGAAATGATGACGGCGACATCGGTATTCTTGAGTAGAGATGCCGACACTTCCTGCAATTGCGGATCGGTATAGGCGGTAGAAGGAATGCCAAGGCGGAAAAATTTCTGCTGTGCATCCTCAGCAACCAGACCGCAACTGCCGAAGCCATAGAATTCGATGCGGGTGGTATGACTCAGGACTTCGATGACCTTGCTCAGGGTGTCGGCATTGAGGCTGTCGCGTACTTCCATCATGGCCGCAATGGTGTTGTCGACCACCTTGACGCCGACGTCCAGTGACGAATCGCCTACATGCACCTGGCTATGGGTGACTGGCACCGTGCCTGTCACGCCAGAGGCCAGCTTGAGCTTGAAATCGGCCAGACCCTGGCAACCCATGGTGCGGCAGAAACGGATGACGGTAGGTTGACTGACGTTGGAGCGGCGTGCAATTTCAGAAATCGGCTCGCTCATGACCGCACGCGGATGCGCCAGAATCAGGCTGGCGACGCGCTCCTCGGCAGGAGAAAACTGCGAACGTGCCTTGCGGATGCGCTCCAGGAAGGGAACAGCATTGCCGCCGCCAAGTCGTTCCGCGAGAATCGCAGCCACACCGACGAAGGCCGGATAGGGCGCTGTGATCACATAGGTCGGAATCTTTTCCATGTAGGCGTTAAAGCGCCCCTTGTTTTCGAAGCGCGCACGAAATGCCGAGCGGGCAAAATAATCGCCCAGATGTGGCACCACACCACCACCTATATAGATACCTCCCAAAGTGCCCAGTGTGACGGCGACATTGGCGGCGAGTGTGCCAAGCATGCCGCAGAAGCAGTCGATCACTTCCAGGCATAAAGGATCATTGTGCTTGAGGCCGCGTTCGACAATTTGTGCTGCCGTCAGGGCAGCGGCATTGGCGACCTGGTCGATGTCGCACAGTGCGCTGTAAATCATTTCCAGGCCCGGACCGGAAATCAGGCGCTCGGCCGACACGTGGGTATAGTTGCGCCAGCAATATTGCAGTATCGCCGCTTCTCGTTCGTTGCTGGGGGAGAAGGAGGCGTGTCCGCCTTCGCTGCCCAAGGCAATCCAGCGACCTTCGCTGGGAATCAGGCCGCCCACGCCGAGGCCGGTGCCGGCGCCGACCAGACCGATCACGCCGCCGGCAAGCGCCGCGCCGCCGCCGATCTGAATGCAATGTGATTGCTCCAGATGCGGTAAGGCCATCGACAGGGCGGTGAAATCATTGACCACCAGCAAGGTATCAAGACCGAGCAGACGGCGCGTCTGTTCAATCGAGAAAGCCCAGTGATGATTGGTCATCTTGATCTGGTCGCCTTGCACAGGATTGGCAATGGCAATGGCAGCGTGACGCACTGGTGGGTGCTGGTTGGTTTCCAGATAGGCCGTGACGGCGAATGAAAACTCAGTATAGTCAGCGCAGCGCAAGGTTTGGATGGTGTCGATCTGACCCGGTGCGCGTTCCAGCGCAAAGCGGGCGTTGGTGCCGCCAATATCGGCCAGTAGCCGAGGCCCGTCCATGAAAGCATGCGAAGGGTTGTTATGGCCGTGGTTGAGCGATCCAGACATGAGTTAAAACTTTCCGAAAAAAAACGGTTATGCGTATCGGTGAAGCAGAATGGCGCATCGAGCCTTTTATTGTGTGCCGTAGTGTAGCTCGCTTTGCGCAAATTCCTTTTTAATACTGGTCGCGCCCATCAATGGGTGTGCAACCAGTCTGTCTCACCGGTCTTCCGGCCAGTGTGCACCGGCGCGCGACAACATCGCCGACGATGCACTGGGGCCCCAACTTCCTGCCAAATACGATTTTGGCAGCGCGGGCGTGCTCTGCCAATGATGTAATAAGGGCTCGACCCAGCGCCAGGCCGCTTCCTGTTCATCGCGCCGCACAAATAGCGATAGATTGCCGCGGATGACGTCGAGCAGCAGGCGCTCGTAGGCATCCGCGCGTTTTTGTTTAAAGGCTTGATCAAACGACAGATCTAGTGCGACCGGTTGAATGGTCATGCTGTCGCCAGGTTGTTTGGCGAAACAGTCGAGTTGTATGGATTCGTCCGGCTGCAGACGAATCACCAGGCGATTGCGTGAGCTGCTGCCACTGGGCATGGGCAGGATTGCATGCGGGATAGGCCGAAAGGTAATGATGATTTCCGCCGTGCGTTCGGCCAAGCGCTTGCCGGTACGCAGAAAAAACGGCACGCCAGCCCAGCGCCAGTTGTTGATTTCAGTATGCAGTGCGACAAAGCTTTCGGTAGTCGATTGCGGCGCAATCCCGGCTTCCTGATGGTAAGCCGTCACCGGCTGTCCGCGCACGGCGCCAATGGAGTACTGGCCGCGTACTACGCGGGTTTCCAGATCCTCGCCACTGAAGGGTTTGAGTGCCCGCAGGACGCGCACCTTTTCATCGCGAATGGCATTGGCGTCGAGCGAGGTGGGCGGTTCCATTGCCACCATGCACAAGAGCTGCAACAGATGGTTCTGCACCATGTCGCGCAGTGCGCCGGTGCTGTCATAGAAATCGCCGCGGCCTTCCACGCCGAGTTCTTCGGCAATGGTCAGTTGTACATGTTCAATCGAATCACGCCGCCACAGTGGCTCAAACAGACTGTTGGCAAAACGCAAGGCCAGCAGGTTTTGTACCGATTCTTTACCAAGGTAGTGATCGATGCGGTAAATCTGGTCTTCGGCAAAGACCTCGGCGACGGCGTCGTTGATTGCCTGCGAGGTGCGCAGGTCATAGCCCAGCGGTTTTTCCAGCACTACCCGTGCGTGTTCGAGTGCAATCCCGCTGGCGGCCAGGTTCTTGCAAATCGGCTCGAACAGTTTGGCCGAGGTTGCTAGATAATAGACGGTGACTGCATTGGCAGTGAGTTGTTCGTCCAGTAGAACGTAGTCTGCGGCGCGGGTGGCGTCGAGTGCGACGTAGCTCACGCGTGCTAGAAAACTTTCCCAGTCAGCGCCATGGCTGCGAGCGGAACCGTCGGCATGCTGGTTCAAATGCGGCTGTACCTGAACACGGATCCATTCCAGATAGGCGTCCTGACTCAGCGTCAGATTGGAAACGCAGATGATGCGGCCGGCTTGATGCAATTTGCCGTCAAGATGCGCTGAGAACAGCGCTGGTAAAATCTTGCGCATGGCTAGATCACCCGTCGCACCAAACAGCACGAAATTGAACAAGGTCTCTTCTTGCATTGAAATTTCTATGTAATTAAACAAAACTTATATTGCAATGTTACTGTAGCATTACTACAATTACAAGCGAGCGAAGGGAGTTCGCGGTGGTATTTTGTAGTTTTAGTAAAGCGGTACATATGTAAAGAGTGTTGTTTCGCGCACCGCAGCAGTGCCGTAGTGGTGCGCTCAGGCCATCACGGCTGGATGCGAGCAAGGCACCGACAAGTAATTTGCATCAGTTCTCTGTTGCAGGGAACACAGATTTTGCCGCAGTGCAAACTGTGAGCAATGTTAAAAACACAGGAGATAAACAATGAAGAAGCACCCAATTTCACAAGCCATTAAAACCACCTTGATCGCCTCCACCCTGGTGGCAGCATCGACTACCGCATTGATGGCGCAAGCTGCCGAAGTCGAAGTGTTGCACTACTGGACTTCGGGCGGAGAGGCCAAGTCTGTCGCTGAACTGAAGAAGATCATGGAAGCCAAGGGCGTGACCTGGAAAGATTTTGCAGTGGCAGGCGGCGCTGGTGAAAACGCCACGACCGCATTGAAGGCCCGCGTCATCGCCGGCAGCCCTCCGACAGCCGCGCAAATAAAGGGGCCAGCGATTCAGGAGTGGGGCGATGAAGGCGTGTTGGCTAATATCGATGAAGCGGCCACCGCCGGCAAGTGGGATTCCCTGTTGCCAAAATCGGTTTCCAGCGTCATGAAGTATAAAGGCCACTACGTAGCAGCACCGGTCAATGTGCACCGCGTGAACTGGCTGTGGATCAACCCAGAAGTCCTGAAAAAAGCCGGTGCCAAGGCCCCAACCACCTGGCCTGAGTTCTTTGACGCCGCTGACAAGATCAAGAAAGCCGGTTTTGTCGCCG
>Ga0302156_10000939_pt1 | contig 26941 bp, 26 predicted proteins | sample I_Bog_N3_2_FD_193503 | JGI IMG/M metagenome (GOLD analysis project Ga0302156, IMG submission 193503) | Peat permafrost microbial communities from Stordalen Mire near Abisko, Sweden - I_Bog_N3_2 | ecosystem: Environmental > Terrestrial > Soil > Wetlands > Peat | place: Sweden: Abisko, Stordalen... | reverse complement strand
TCTGGACCCCCGGTCGTTGGGAGCGTCCACCCCATCCGGGCGGTGTCTGGGTTGCGCACCACTGGGTTCATCGTCATGGAGAATGGGTGCTGATCGAGGGGCACTGGCGCTAGAGTGCCGGCTCGACCAACAGGAAAAGCGGGGCGCAAGCCTCGCTTTTCTTTTGCCCCAAGCCAGCTGAACACAGATGGCTCCATCGCAGGTAGTCAGTTGATCTCGATCACGTCAGTGGCAGCGGCAGCGGCGGCTTCTGCGCGGACCATCAACTTCTCCGCCACGGCGTAGAACTCGGCTGCCTGCGGGCTCTTGGGGCCGGCCAGCGTAACGGGCAGGCCGCGGTCGCCGCCTTCGCGGATGGCGGCCACCAGTTCAATCGATCCCAGGAAGGGAACGTTGAATTGTTGCGCGGTGCGCTCGGCGCCGCCTCGGGAAAAAATGTCGATCTCCTTGTGGCAATGCGGACAGGTAAAGTGGCTCATGTTCTCGACAATGCCCAGCACCTCGACGTTGACCTGGGCAAACATCTCCAGAGCCTTGCGAGCGTCCTGTAAAGCCACGTCGCTGGGCGTGGAGACAACCACCGCTCCGGTCAGCGGAACGGTCTGCACCAGCGAGATGACCACGTCGCCGGTGCCTGGAGGCAGATCGACAATCAGGTAATCCAGTTCGCCCCACTCCACCTGCTGCAAAAACTGGCGGATGATCTGGTGGAGCATCGGTCCGCGCATCACCATCGGCTTGTCGCCGGGGGAGATGTAGCCGATGGAAATGGTCTTAACGCCGTGGGTCTCGTTGGGGATAATGCGATTGCCTTCGCCCACGGCCGGCTGCTGGCTTGAGCCCATCATCAGCGGCACATTGGGCCCATAGATGTCGGCGTCGATGAGGCCCACACGTTGGCCGAGCCGCGAGAGCGCGACAGCCAGATTGACGGCGACCGTGGTCTTGCCCACTCCGCCCTTGCCGGAACCGACGGCGATAATCTTCGAGATGCCCGGCAAAGCTACGGGCGAAGGCATGGCAGGTGAATGAGCCATTGTGTTTGTTGCTCCTTTTGGAAATCCTGGGTTGAGAGATACGTTCCAATGCGATTACAGGTTGGCGGCTGCCGCGTCTTCCTGGGCGGCTGCGGCGATCCGCCCCTGCTTGCGGCGAACGCTCTCGGCTTCGCGATGTTCGCGCCGCAGCAACGCGTCCGCATAGCGGCGCTGTTCGTCGGCGGTTTCCGGCAGCAATCGGGGCACGCGTATGCGCTGCCCGTCCCGATCGACGGCCACAAAGACCAGGTAAGCACTGGCTACGTGCACCGGCTTGCCGAACAAGGGGTTTTCCGCCCACGCCTTCACGCCCACCTCCATGGAGGTGGTAAAGGCGCGGTTGACGCTGGACTTGAGCGTGAGCAGGCTGCCCACTTGCACCGGCTGAATGAAGTCAATGTGGTCCATGGCCGCGGTGACGACGTAAGTTCGCGAGTGCCGGTAGGCGGCAATGCCCGCCGTCAAGTCGATGAAGTGCATCAGCCGCCCGCCCAGCAAATTCCCCAGAATGTTGGCGTCGTTGGGCAGAATAATCTCTGTCATCTCTGATTGGGTGCTGGCAACGGTGCGAGCCGAAGGGGTGGTTTCAGTGGAACTTGTCAGGCTCATCGTGGGTCTGCTCCATTCATTAGTATCGTTCGGGTTGGCGTACCGCCGGGTACAATGAAGCTGGCGGTCGCGGTCTCGACGAGGCGCTTGAATTCCAGTTTCGGCAATCGCCGCCAAATACGCAAATTTCCCCGGTGCTGGATCGCCGCAGATTCGAGAAAAATGGACAAGATCGCAGGGCTGAAAGAGATACTGGCGCTGGACCCGAAGAACAGTTTTGCCCGTTATGGGCTGGCCATGGAACTGGCTGGCCGTGGCGCGACCGCCGAGGCGCTTGCCGAGTTCGACACGCTGTTGGCTGCGGACCCCATCTACACTTCAGGCTACTTCATGGCCGCGCAGACACTGGCCGCGGCAGGCCGTACTCAAGAAGCGAGGGCGCGGCTGAAGGCCGGCATCGACTGCGCCGCGCGCAGCGGCAACTCTCACGCTGTCAGCGAGATGCAGGCGATGCTCGACGAGCTGAACCGGTAGTTTTCCACAAGTCGCTATCGTCTGAGTACCTCATATCCATACCTTACGGCTGCTTTCTGAAAGTAAATGTAGTCTTTTTGCCTCGCAGCGTAGTCTAGATAATAGATATGGCAAAATATTCAGTCGTCGTTCCATTTCATAACGAAGAAGAAAATGTGACCGTCTTGTACGCGCGCCTGAAGCAGGTGATGGAACAGGTGGGCGAGAGCTACGAACTGGTGTTGGTTGACGACGGGTCCAGCGACCGTACCTACAAGCTGATGGGAGAGATTGCCGCGGTGGACAGCCGCGTACTGCTTATCAAGCTGCGCCGCAATTTCGGGCAGACCTCGGCGCTGGCTGCGGGCTTCGACCACGCATCCGGCGAGTTCATTCTGGCAATGGATGGCGACCTGCAGCACGACCCCAGCGAGATCCCCAACTTCCTGGAAAAGCTGGAGGAGGGATACGATGTGGTGAGCGGCTGGCGCAAGGAGCGGGTTGATAACCTCTTGATGCGGCGCATTCCCTCGCGCTGCGCTAACTGGCTGATGGCCAAGTTCTCCGGCGTTGAAATTCACGACTTCGGCACCACCTACAAAGCTTATCGCCGCGAGGTAATCCAGAACATTCCGCTCTACGGCGAGATGCACCGCTTCATTCCCGCGCTGGCCAGTTGGTATGGCGCGTCAATCTGCGAAATTCCCATCAAGAACGTCCCTCGCGAGCGAGGCAAGAGCCATTACGGCATCACGCGGACCTTCGGCGTCTTCTTTGACCTGCTGACCATTCGCTTCCTGCTCAAGTACATGAGCCGCCCGCTGCACTTCTTCGGCGGCTTCGGCGTGCTGAGCATCATGGGCGGCTGTTGCACGGCGGCGATACTGGCGGGAATGAAGATTCTCAATCCGCAACTGGATGTTATGCGCCATCATGCGCCGATGTTTGTTGTGGGTTCGGTGCTCATTGTATCCGGCATCCAATTGCTGGCTATTGGCATGTTGGGCGAGTTGCAGGTGCGCCACTTCCACACAGGCCAGCAGCGCACGCCGTATACGATTGACCGGATGGTGCGCCGGCGCGCGCCGAAAGAGTCACGCATGTTATCGAAAGAGTAAGGATAGGGATCAGGAATTCGAAAAGCCCCGCTTCGGCACTGCCTGGGCGGGGCTTGGTGTTTTTCGAGGTAAGTTCTTCGCGTGGTGCTAACCCTGTTGATGGACTCGCCTCTTGCAGTCGCCGGGTCTTTGGGTTCATCCTGAACCTGAGATGAAAGCCATCCAGATTCACGAGACAGGCGGGCCAGAGGTTCTAAAGCTGGCCGAATTGCCCATACCGCAGCCGGGGCCGGGACAAGTGTTGATCCGCGTGGAGGCTGTCGGGGTCAACTTCATCGAGGTCTATTTTCGCAAGGGCGTCTACAAGGCGGCGCTGCCGCTGACGCCCGGCAGCGAAGCGGCCGGCACGGTAGAAGAGCTGGGCCCCGGCGTGCCCGGTTTTGCCGCAGGGGACGCGGTGGCGTCAGTGAGCGTGCTGGGCAGCTATGCCGAGTACGCGCTGGTTCCCGCTGCGCAACTGGTAAAGGTTCCTGCGGGGCTGAGCATGGAGCAGGCGGCAGCAGCTCTGTTGCAAGGCATGACAGCACACTATTTGAGTCACTCTACTTTTCCACTGAAGGCCGGAGAGACGGCGCTGGTTCACGCAGGAGCAGGCGGCGTGGGCCTCTTGCTGACGCAGATGGCCGCGCGGCTGGGGGCGCGCGTGATTACTACTGTCTCCACCAAGGAAAAAGCGAAGCTGTCGCGCGAGGCGGGCGCCTCGGATGCGATTCTGTACACAAGTCAGGACTTCGAGGCGGAGGTCAAGCGGCTGACCGGCGGCAAGGGTGTAGACGTGGTCTACGATTCAGTAGGCAAGGACACATTTGAAGGCAGCCTGAACTGCCTGCGGCCGCGTGGGTTGCTCGCTCTTTTTGGCGCATCAAGCGGGCCGGTGCCGCCTTTCGATCTGATTCAGCTCAGCGGCAAAGGCTCGCTGTTTATTACCCGCCCCACATTGTGGCATTACGTTGCAACCAGGGAAGAGCTGGAATGGCGAGCCGGCGACGTACTGGGCTGGGCCGCCAAGGGCGATCTAAAACTGCGCACTGAATTTGTGTATCCGTTGGCCGAGGCCGCGCGGGCGCAGACCGATCTCGAAGCGCGCAAGACGACCGGCAAGATTCTGCTGGAGCCGTGAAAGAGCAGGGAATCGGGAATAGGGAACAGGGAACAAAGGTGACGGGTGCCCCATCCTTGCCGCGTATTTGTTCTTGCGGCATCGGGGTCCCCAACGACAGGTCTTCGTCGTTGGGGTGACCAAGGGTGGGATAGCACAATGCCCGCATTACGGAATGCCTAGGAGCGCTCCAGCCACGCGCTCACGCCGCCTTGGCTAGCGCCTCGATCTCTTCTGCCAGAGCCTCAGCCGCCTTCACGCAGGCCTCGCGCCCCACATCAAGGTGCGTGACCAGCCGCATCGCATCTGGCCCGACGGCGTTGGCCAGAATGTCGCGCGCCTTCAGCCGATCCGATAGCTCGGCCGCGCTCAGCCCGCCGGTCAGCCGGAAAATCACGATATTGGTTTCGACCGCACCGAAGTCGATCTCGACGTTTTCGATGTTGGAGAGCGCCTCGGCCAGCAACCGCGCGTTGGCATGGTCCTCATGCAGCCGTGCGGGTCCCTGCTCCAGCGCAATCAGTCCCGCAGCGGCAAGAATGCCTGCCTGCCTCATGCCTCCGCCCAGGGCTTTTCTATAAAGCCGCGCCCGCGCCATCAGTTCCGCCGAGCCGACCAACATGGAGCCTACTGGCGCTCCGAGTCCCTTCGAAAGGCAGAACATCACGGTGTCGAAACCCTTGGTCAAGGTCTTCACATCCACGCCCAGTGCCACTGCCGCATTGAAGATGCGCGCTCCATCCAGATGCACCGGAAGCTTGCGCTCTTTTGCCCCGGCCCAAATCTCCTCAAGCACGGGCAACGGCGTCACCGAGCCTCCGGCAAGATTGGCAGTGTTCTCAATCTCGATGAGGCCTGTAGCGGCGCGAAAGGCTCCGCGCGCGTAGATCGCCGGCTCAATGTGCTTCCAGGTCAAGATGCCCCGCTCGGCTGGAACGGCGCGCACCAGACAGCCGGAGAATACCGCTGTCGTGGCCATCTCCCAATCGAGGATGTGTGCCCGCGACTCGGCGATTACCTCCTGGCCAGGCTGCGTGTGCAGGCGAATGCCGATCTGGTTGCCCATGGTGCCCGTGGGCACAAACAGCGCCGCCTCGCGACCAAATCTTTCCGCAGCGCGCCGCTCTAAAAGATTGACGGTAGGGTCCTCGCCATAAACGTCGTCGCCCACCTCGGCCGCAGCCATCGCCGCGCGCATTTCCACCGTGGGTCGCGTAACCGTATCCGAACGCAAATCGATTATTGCCGCCATTGTCTTCTACCTTTCCAGTTTCGCAGGGCTTCAAAATCAAGCCTGTCTCGAGAACTGTAGCCAAACAGTCTTCCCGCAAAAAGGCGGAAAGGACGGCTTGTCGAGTCTTTTCCTATTCCCTAGTCCCTATTCCCTATTCCCTGCTTCTACGGTATCTGCGCCATGGGCAACTCGATCACCGGGGTCCGCTTGCCGTCCTTCACGGCATAGGCCCAGAGCCCGTGAAAATTCTCACGCAAGCCTGGTTGCGCCTTGACCAGCGCGCTCAAAACAACAACCGCTTCGGTGCGCTGCGCCGCCGGGTCGGCAACTCCCGTCGATTCGTAGGCAACTCCCAGGTCAGCGTGGAGCAGCGTGGGGTCCAGGCTCACCGCCTCGATCTTCCAGGTGCGCGGGCCGTCGGGGAGGGTCAAAGGAAAGGCGTTTTGCGGAGAATTCCGGGTCGCGGCCTGCTCGGTCACGAGTTTTTCCAGATTCGGCGAGGAGAGAAAATCCATCGGCAAGAGCAGCATATGGGCGGTTTCGTAGGCGTACCACGCGCTCCACCCGTCGATCTTATCTAGATTAATCCGGGCCAGTTCGCGGGCGTGCGACCACCACCATACGCCATCGTGTCCATCAAGCGCGCCGGGACGCGCAGTCAGTCCACCCAGCTTCCAGCCGCCGGCCAGGCCGTCCCAGGCCAGGATGATGCCCAACTGGCCGGCGTACGGCGCTCCGGCTGCATCTGCCAGCACCACGGCATAGCGGCCCGGCGGCAGCGCGCGCATGGACAGCGTTACGGTGATTGAACCGCTCGCGTTGGAGCAGAAGAACTGTGTGTCGGCGGGCGCGGTCAGGCTGGTCGCGTCCAGCAGGTAGAGACTGCGCAGTTGCACTTGCCCGCCCTTCATCAGCACCGCGCCAACCTGCGCCTCGGTGCTGATGCCTTCCCAGTCCTGGGCCACGGCGGGCAGCAGCGCGGCCTTCAACGCGGCCATATCCTGCTCAGCCACGGCCACGGCGAGCCGTCCACCGGCAGCCGTCAGCGCGTCGCGATCCTGCGGCAACAGCGCGGCCTGCGTGGTGCAACTCGTGGCGTGGCCAGCCATCGGCGATGCCAGCAACACCACCACAGCCGCCGTCGCGGCAAAACCCTTTGATCTGAGGCGCATTCCCTGTACCCTTCTTTGGAACTCCTGGCCGCGGAATCTCTTGCGCGAGCGTCCACAGGCCACTGTTAGTCTAGTACAGTAGAGCGGCAACCGAATGGCGCGCCCCGCAGTCTCTGCCGGAGCGGCCGCAACAGGCCCGTCACGCTTGGAGCAAGGAACGGATTCTCATGCGCATTGACCTCTCGCTCAAATCGCCGGCTTCGCTGGGGGGCTTTCACGCGCGCATCTTCGCTCTATTGGCGGTTCTGGCGGCGGCTCTTTGCGGAGCGCAAATGCTGGCCGCGCAAGCATCGCCACCCTCTGCCCCGCACACCACGGCCCACAAGCGTGCTCACGCGCACAAACGCCGTGCTGCCGCAGTTGCGCAGCCCTTAACACCTCAGGCGGCGACGCCGGCGGTTGCACCCGCGCCGGAACTTCCAGCCTGGCCGGCCAATGAAAAGCCGGTTCCGGCCACGGTCACATGGGACAGCCACGGCCTGCGCATTGAAGCCGCCAACTCCAGCCTCGTGCAAATTCTGGAAGATGTGTCCACGGCCACGGGCACAAAAGTGGAAGGATTCGACGCCGATCAGCGAATCTTTGGTATTTATGGACCCGGCTCAGCGCGCGACGTGCTCAGCCAGCTTCTGCAAGGCTCCGGTTACAACGTCCTCCTCGTCGGAGATCAAGGCCAGGGAACTCCGCGCGAGATAGTACTCAGTTCCCGCCACCCCGGGAGCGCACCGCCGGCCGGCAATACCGCCCCAGCCAATGCCAACGACGAAGACGTCGATACGGATGAGCCTCCACAGCAGCAGCCGGGTCGACCGGTCATGCCGCCCGGCGGGCCGGCTCGCACTCCGCAGCAGATCCAGGAGATGCAACAGCAAATCCTGCAACGCCAACAGCAAGGCCAGCAGCCTGGGCAACCGCCCAACACTCCGCCGAATTAAGGGTCACGCTGTAGCGCTGCGCGTCGGTGCCGTGGAATCGGCTCGCGGAATGAATTGTCGCTTACGGGAATTGGTCAAGAATATAGAAGTGGTACTTATGGGTGTCTATCAATACTCACGGGCGGGAAACCGCCCACTGCACCTGACCTCTGTTCTATAGCGCCGCTTCCGGCTGGACTTTCACAGCCACAGAGCGCGGACGGGGACAAATCAACGAAAAGCCCAAGCGAAGAATTCCATAAGCCGCCCAAACGCCAAACGCAAGCGATCCAACCGACCCGCCAATTAACACTGCCAAATTCAAAAAGTCCGTCATTGCTCCTACCCTTTGCTCATTTTCCCTTTGATTTCTAGTACCGTTCGTGCCCGTTATTCGCTCGTCCAGCCATATCCACAAGCGCCAGGGAATCTTTTCCTGCGATTGTCTCAGATATATCGGCAACGTTGACCCTTTTTTCTATTGACTAATAGAATACCTTTAGGAATGTTGCACTTCGATGAAAGGCTGGCCGTGCGGCACATACTTTAGTCACGTAGGCGGAGTCCCCAAACCCTCATCACATTTTGGCCATCAGATCTGCCCCGCTGAATCTCTCAGCAGCCAGAGCCGTGATTGCAACGGTTTTCTCTGGAACTGCACGGCCGTTCTCTGATTTCGGCGATAATCGATTTATCACCTTTCGAGGAGAGTTCCCCATGCCAGAACCAACGATTGCCCAAAAGAGTCCTTATCCCGTTGCCGTCGAAGCCGGCAAGAGCTACTACTGGTGCTCCTGCGGCCATAGCGCGAGCCAGCCCTTCTGCGACGGCAGCCACAAGGGCAGCGAATTCACGCCCGTAAAATTCGAGGCCACCGAATCGAAGACCGTCTATTTCTGCGGCTGCAAGCATAGCGCCAATCCAGTTTTCTGCGACGGCAGCCACTCCAAACTTTAGCTCCTTAGATTCCCACCCTGGCCGCAACAACAAAGACGCGGCGAGGATGGGGCACCCAGATTGACCTGAATCATGCCGATCACTCATATCACGGTGCGCGGGGCGCGCCAGCACAACCTGCGCGACATCAACGTGCGCATCCCGCGCAACACGCTCACGGTCGTGACCGGCCTCTCCGGTTCCGGCAAGAGCTCGCTGGCCTTCGACACGATCTACGCCGAGGGGCAGCGCCGTTATGTGGAGACGCTCTCGGCCTATGCGCGCCAGTTTCTCGACCAGATCGAGCGGCCCGACGTGGATTCAATCGAGGGCCTCAGTCCGGCCATCTCCATTGAGCAGAAGACCACCAGCCGCAGCCCGCGCTCCACCGTAGGCACTATCACCGAGATATACGACTACCTGCGCCTGCTCTACGCATCGATTGGCACGCCACACTGCCCCAACTGCGGAAGGCCCATCGCCCATCAGAGCGCCGACCAGATCGTCCAGCGCATTCTCGAACTGGGCCGCGGCGAGCGCGTCACCGTGATGGCGCCTGTCGTCCGCGGGCGCAAGGGCGAGTTCAAGGAACTGCTTGACCAGCTTGATCGGCAAGGCTTCCGCGTCCGCGTTGACGGCGAGCTGCGTGACCTCTCCGAGCCGGTTTTGCTCGACCGCCGGAAGAACCACACCATCGAAGCGGTCGTCGATCGCATTCTGCTCAAGAATCCTTCAGCCGACGCGCCCCCACTTCCTCCCGGCAAACCGTCAGTGGAAAAGCGTCTCGACCTGGCCGTGGCCAAGGCTCTGCAACTGGCAAACGGACTTCTACTGGTGGCAGTCACCGGCGGCGAAGAGCAGTTGTTTTCTTCGTCGATGGCCTGCCCGGATTGCGGCCTCGACGTGCCCAAGCTGGAGCCGCGCAGCTTCAGCTTTAACTCCGCCTTTGGCGCTTGCCCCGAGTGCCACGGCCTCGGTTCGCTTTATGATTTGGACCCCGCCAAGGTCATCACCGACTGGTCGAAGCCGCTGCTGGACGGCCTTGGTCCCGGTTCCACGTCGCAATACTTACTCAAGCTCATTAACCTCGCCGCTATTCGCTACAAGATCGACCTCAAGACGCCGTTCGAAGAGCTGCCCCCGCGCCAACAGCATTTGTTGGTCTACGGCCCACCCAAGAACGAGGCTCCGCGCACCGGCTTTCACGGCGTTCTGACCTTCCTGCGCGACAGCATTGAAGAGTCGAGCAGCGATTCCTATCGCGAATCGATGATGAGCTATATGTCCGCCACGCCTTGCCCGATATGCCGCGGCAAGCGCCTGCGCCCGGAATCGCTGGCTGTGAAGATCGGCGGCCTCTCCATCGGCGATTTCACCGCTCTGCCGCTGAACCGCGCGCTGTCGGCGGCCATCAACCTCAGCTTTACAGCACGCGAGGCGCTGGTGGCCGAGCGTATTCGCCGCGAGATCGCCGAGCGGTTGGAGTTCCTCTGCGCCGTCGGACTGACTTATCTCTCGCTGGACCGCAACGCCACCACGCTCTCCGGCGGCGAAGGTCAACGTATCCGCCTGGCCACACAGATCGGCTCCCGGCTGCGCGGCGTGCTCTATGTTCTGGATGAGCCTTCAATCGGCCTTCATCAGCGGGACAATAACCGTCTGATTCAGGCTCTGGAAAGGCTGCGCGATCTGGGCAATACCGTGCTGGTCGTCGAACACGATGAAGAAACCATCCGCCACGCCGATTACGTTCTCGACCTCGGGCCCGGCGCGGGCCGTCTTGGCGGTGAGGTGGTTGCGCAGGGAACCCCAGCGGAGATCATGGCCTGCCCGGAGTCGCTCACCGGACGCTATCTCTCTGGCGCCTCGGAGATGCTGCAACGCGAACATCCCCGCCCGCTTACCGGCAAGTGGCTCACGGTCACCGGAGCGCGTGAGCATAATTTGCAGGACGTGACAATTCGTATTCCTCTGGGCGTGATGACTGTGGTGACCGGAGTCAGCGGAAGCGGCAAAAGCACTCTGATCAACGACATTCTTTACCGTTCGCTTGCGCAATCCATCTACGGCTCACGCGAGGAACCGGGCGCGCACGATGCCATCACCGGAGTTGAACAGATCGACAAGGTTGTCCGCATCGACCAGTCGCCCATCGGCCGCACGCCGCGTTCCAACCCGGCCACTTACACACAGGTCTTCGCGCCCATCCGCGACCTTTTCGCCATGCTACCCGAGGCCCGCGAGCGCGGCTACAAGCCGGGCCGCTTCAGCTTCAACGTCAGCGGAGGCCGCTGCGAGGCCTGCCAGGGCGATGGGCAGCGGCGCATTGAAATGAACTTTATGCCCGACGTCTATGTGCAGTGCGAGGTGTGCAATGGCCGCCGCTACAACCAGGAGACGCTGGCCGTAAAGTTCCACTCGCACTCCATCGCCGACATTCTCGAACTGACCATCGAGGACGCGCTCACCGTGCTGGCCGACGTGCCGCAGGTTCGCCAGAAGCTGCAAACGCTGGTCGATGTTGGCCTCGGATACATCCACCTCGGGCAGAGCGCGACCACACTTTCCGGCGGTGAGGCGCAACGCATGAAGCTGGCGCGCGAACTCAGCAAACGCCAGACTGGGCGCACACTTTATTTGTTGGATGAGCCTACTACCGGCCTGCATTTCGACGACGTGCGCAAACTGCTCGAAGTTCTTCACCGGCTTGCCGACCTGGGCAACACGGTCATCATCATCGAACACAACCTGGACGTGATCCGCAACGCCGACTGGATTCTCGACCTCGGCCCCGAAGGCGGCGAAGACGGCGGCCACATCGTCGGCCAGGGTCGCCCCGCAAAGATTGCGGCCACTCCCGGCTCTTACACCGGCCAGTTCCTCAAACGCTATTACACTTCAAGCAGCGGGCACCTTGAGCCTGTCGATCTCGACGATGATTCTGCAGAGATCGATCCAGCCACTATGCCGGATGCCTCAGGACTCGTTTCTGAGAACGGGAATTCGACCGTACCTTCCAACATCTCCGATCCAAAGCCTGCGAAATCAATCAGCCGCAAGAGCGCGACTACAAAGAAGACAGCTTCCAAAAAATCCACAGCTCGCAGAAAGAAGACGGTGCTTCCATGAGCGACTTCGAGCACACGCCGTACGAACCGGAGCAGGACTCAGTTTCTGTTTCCAGCCAAGTCCTGCTGCCAACTGAGCAAACTGTCCATGATTCGCAGAAATTATTTCAGTCCTGGTCGCAACCCAGGATCACTCCGCCCACACGCATTCCGCATCTCGGACATCTCTGCCTGCTGGTGGCATTTGTTGCCACTGGGTTCGTCTGCGCAATGGTGCTCATGCTGGTTGCCTTGCACTTCCATCTCTTTGGCGCCGCAACATTGGATCAGGTCAAAACCAATGTTCATTATATTTTGGGCTTCGAGGCGATACTCTATCTCGTCGCATTTTCCCTGGGTCTCATCATATTTCCGCTGCTTTGGAACAAGAGATTCTTTGCCGGCATCCACTGGCGCGGCGCGACGGCTCTTCATCTAGGCTGGAGGTTGCCCGCCATCGCCGTCGGCTGCTTTGTGCTCGCAGCGGTCGATCAGGTGCTTCTGCCCGGCCCGGCCAACGCGCCCATCGAAGACATTTTTCGTTCTCCGGGCGCCGCGTGGCTCATGTTCGGGTTCGGCGTCGCCTTTGCGCCTTTTTTTGAGGAGATGGCCTTCCGCGGCTTCCTGCTGCCCGCCTTCGCCACGGCGTGGGACTGGACAATCGAAAAAAGCACCGGCAAACCCGCTCGCCCGCTCGACGAGAATGGTCATCCCCAATGGTCCATCTCCGCCATGGTGATCGCTTCTGTCTTAACAACCGCGCCCTTCGCTCTGATGCACGCTGATCAGCAAGGCCATTCGCTGGGACCGTTCATTCTGCTGATCGTGATCAGCCTGATTCTCTGCGCGGTTCGCATCGTTACGCGCTCACTGGCAGCCAGCACACTGGTCCATGCCTGCTATAACTTCCTGCTTTTCTTCTTCATGCTCGTCAGTACCGGAGGATTTCGGCATTTGGAAAAGCTGTGAACGCTAGCTTGCGGCCTGAGCTGTGCCGAATCACGCAAACCTACCCATTCGCAAAACAGGGCCAATCCGCATATCGGATTGGCCCTGTTTATTTGCTCGAGCATAGTGCGCGCCTAAAATGCTGCTCGGAAGTTACCGCATGGTCGCCATCTGAGGCGTTGCATCGGCCGTATTCGACAGTAGCTGCACTTCCACGCGCCGATTCTGCTTGCGCCCTTCGGCGGTCGAGTTTGAAGCCACTTCCTTGTCCTTGCCAATGCCAATCAGATAGAAGCGGTGCGCGGGAATTCCATACTTCGATGCCAGATACTGCACCACCGCGTCGGCTCGCCGCTGGCTCAGTTCATAGTTGTACTGGGCCGACCCGATCGAGTCAGTTCCGCCAGTGACTTCCAAAAGAAAACTCTTAGCCGTAGTAAGCTGCGCGGCAAAGCTATCCAGTTGTTCGCGGTCATCTTTCGTCAATACCGCCTTATCAAAGCCGAAGGTCACCGCAACATCGGCCACCTTCTTGTAGGTATCCAGCCCCTTCACCACGCTATCCAGCGTGTCCGCGCGATGCACGGCGAGGTTGGCCTCGGAATCGGCGTCGCTGGCGGCCTTGCCCGCGTTCTGCGCGTTCTGGCCTGCCATGTCGGCAGCGCCCTGCGCCTGCCTGATCCCCGCCTGCGTGCGGTCATCAACGTCGTGAATCTGCCGGTTGTTCGCCGCCGTCTTGTCTTCCAATTGATTGGTGTGGTCCACCAGCGGCGCCGTCTGGTTGTGCACATAATTCTTGGTTGCGCACCCCATCACGCTCGCCACCACGAATCCCGTTGCCAAGCTCAGCACTCCTAACCGATATACGCTCATGAATCCCGCCTCTCTCCGCCACGCTCCTTGCCGTGCTGCACACTGCTGGCGGAACTGGCATTTGCCTTGGTGAGGAACCATGCATTCCGTGCGCCAAACTCAACAAATCTTGAATACTGTGAAAGCAATCGCTTTACGAACAAAGTTCTGCAGCTCCCGGCTGCTCCCGCCGTGTACTTTTTACGCAGCCCGGTAAGGAATGCATGGCTCAAGGGATACGATTCCCTGTTCCCTGCTCCCTGTTCCCTAACCGGCTATCCTAGAAACTGGCTCTGCCTTATGGACCTCTACGAGAAAATCCGCGCCTTGCCCATGCAGCCCGGCTGCTACCTCTACAAGAACGCCGAGGGCGAGGTTATCTATGTCGGCAAGGCCAAGAACCTTCGCCAGCGCGTCCGGTCTTATCTTTTGGAGGCCTCGCAGGCCGATGCCAAAACCGGCTCGCTGATGCGCGAGGCCGTCGATCTGGAATACATCCTGGTGGGCAACGAGAGCGAGGCGCTGGCTCTCGAAACCAACCTCATCAAGGAGCGCAAGCCGCGCTTCAACATCCTGCTGAAGGATGACAAGAGCTATCCCTACGTCAAGCTCACCATGGCCGACCGCTTCCCCAAAGTCTTCGTCACCCGCCGCCTGCTTAAGGACGGCGCAGCGTATTTTGGCCCTTACTTTCCCGGCAGCCTGGCTTACCGCGTGGTCGAGCTGATTCATCGCAGCTTTCTCATCCCCAGTTGCAAGGTGGATCTCTCCCGCTATCATCCCCGCGCCTGCCTGCAATACTACATTCATCGCTGCCTTGGGCCTTGCGTCGAGGAACTCACAACGCCGGAGATTTACAAGAGCGCTGTCCGCGATGCACGCCTGCTGCTCGAAGGCCGTCACGCTGAGCTGGAACGCACGCTCTCCGCACGCATGATGGACGCGGCTGCGGCCGAGCAGTTCGAGACCGCCGCTCGGCTGCGCGACCAGCTCTCCACCATCCATCAACTCCAGGAAAAACAGCGCGCCGCTACTGCCGAGCAGAGCGATGACACTGACGTCTTCGGCTATCACTTCGAGGACGGCAACCTGGCCGTCAACCTCTTCCACGTCCGCTCCGGTAAAATCGTCGATCGCCGCGAGTTTTTCTGGGAAGATTTGCCGGAGTTGCTGGAAGCTGCCGCGCCGGAAAGTGAAGAGCCGGCTTCAGCGGTGAAGGGTACGGGCTTCAGCCCGTACATTGACGAGCCGAAATCTTCGGGGGCTTTAGCCCCTGAAGGAAATGCCAGCGATTTGCCCGGCGCACCCTTCCACGCAGGTCAGGTCTTTTCCGCCCTGCTCAAACAGCTCTACATCGACCAGCGTTACGTCCCGCGCTCCATCCTCGTACCGGCTGATTTCGATGACCGCGAAGCCCTCGCCGCATTGCTCACCGAGCGCACCGGCCATCGCATCGAGATCGCCGTTCCACTACGCGGCGAAAAACGGTCGCTTGTTGACCTGGCTGGCCAGAACGCCAAGCAATCTTACATTCAGCGCTTCCGTGTTCTCGAACCCTCGCGCAAAGCCATTCAAGAGGGGCTCGCCGACGTTCTTATGCTCCCTGAGTTGCCCCGTCGCATTGAGTGCTTTGACATCTCCCACATTCAGGGCGCGGAGACCGTGGCCTCGCTGGTGGTTTGGGAGGACGGCAAAATGAACAAGCAGGCTTATCGCAAATTCAAAGTGATGACCGTCCTCGGCGTAGATGATTTTGCATCCATGCGCGAGGTGGTCACGCGCCGCTATCGCCGCCTGCTCGAAGAAAAAAGGACCATGCCTTCGCTGGTGCTAGTAGATGGCGGGCTCGGCCAGCTTCACGCCGCCGCCGAAGCGCTTGAATCCCTTGATTTCGCCGCCGCCGGCCTCACTCCGCCGCCGCTGGCGTCGATTGCCAAGCGCGAAGAGATCATCTATCGCTATGGCAACGAGGAGGAGCCGGTCGTGCTCGACCGCCGCTCGCCGGTTCTGCACCTTGTCCAGCTCATCCGCGACGAGAGTCACCGCTTCGCCGTCGGCTATCATCGCCAGCGCCGCGCCATGCGCGACCGCGATTCCGAACTGCTGAACATTCCCGGCGTCGGCCAGCAGACGAGACAGCGCCTGCTCACTCACTTCGGCAGCCTGCGCGATGTGCAACAAGCCACGGCCGAATCCCTCGCCGCCGTCGTGCCGCGCAAGACTGCCGAAACCATCTGGCAGCATTTTCACCAAACCCAGCCCATACGCTGACCGATGCCGGGCAGCTGCTTTGGTTCACTCTGAATCCATGGCATAACTTTCAAGCCGCCGGCCAATCCATTCTTCCGGCTTCGGTCAAGGCAATCCGGTTGGCAGGCAGAGCCCTTACTGGAAAGATGACAAAAAGTTCATCCCAAAATCAGTGAACAGACTGAGATAGCTTCCCGATAGCGCACAGAGAGGTGGTACCCATGAATGTATCCGCTATCAGTCTCATTACTCCCCCAGTAGCTCCGCCCGTGCCTCACAATGCAGCCGCGCCGGCTGCATCGCAGCCTGCCGCAGCTTCTTCGCCCACCGATACGGTTTCCTTGAGTCCCGCCGCTCAGAAGGCGCCACAGGCGGGCGACGTTGATCGCGATGGCGACTCGCGCTAGACCGTCAAGTTGAAGCTCGATCTTGAATCACAGTTGTTGTTCAAATCTTGTCAATCCTCGGCAAAGCAGAGCGGCATGGCCCCGTCAAGAGGCCGTTTGCTTGTGCTGCCTGCCTTGCCGAGGACCGAGAATGGACGAATCTGTATTGGGCAAGCGGGCGGTAAACAGCGGGAAATTGTGATCGAAAGATGCAATCGTCTCTTCCAACATTCCCGCGCCGCAATTACGATGACCGTCTAAATACGGGCGCCCTATTCTTTCGCTTTTTTCTCTAATGGCCATGATGAACTACCCATTGAACAATCACCTGGTTTCTGCCGATACCTTACCCAACGCCGGCATCCTGGCTCAAGAAATGTGAAAGGTGATTATGAAAAAGCTTGCAACACTCTCGGTACTCGCAGTTTCCGTCGCCTTGGCTCCCATGCTGGCGTCCGCCTCACCCCTGTCTCCCACTCCGGTAGCCGCAAAGCAAGCCTCCGATACCGCAACCCAGACACAGCTCCTCAAGGCTGCTCCGGCTTCCTCACCCACTCCTGACTCCGCCCGCAAGAGTCTCGCTTTCCAGGTCAACGACGTGAAGGGTTTGCTGTTGACATGCATCGCGCCGCAACTTGATACAGACCCCAATACCGATATATTCAACGGTTGCACCTTGGCGCCGGGCCGGACATTGGACGATGTTATGCACACCTTTATTCAAGCAATCCACTTCATACAGAATGAGCAGTTGAAGGAACGCGCCGAGTGGAACAAAGACCGCGAAGAGAAGTCGGGGCAGGATTCCGCGCAAAAGTAGCGAAACAGACATACCCCGGCAAGGATGCGCATTGGTTGGTCGCACTTGCCGGGCGCCTCATCCTCCTGTCTTTTTTCTGGCGGGAGACAATAAATTCTGCCCGGCAAATTTAAAAAGCTGTGCCTGACAACTTCTGGAACCCTCCCCGCCGCGCTCGGCATCTAAGGACAGTAGTTCAATGAGCGATAGAGGTTAGAGAGGGGATCATGAGTAAATCCATCTACGAGATTCCAGTAAAGAAGATCGATGGCGCGGATGCAACCCTGAGCGAGTACAAGGGCAAGGTTTTGCTGATCGTCAACGTGGCTTCGAAGTGCGGCCTGACGAAGCAATACGATGGCCTGGAAAAGCTCAACAAGCAGTACAGCGGCAAGGGCCTGGTGGTGACCGGCTTTCCCGCCAACGACTTCAAGGAGCAGGAGCCGGGAACGGACGCCGATATTAAAAGCTTCTGCAAGCTGACCTTTGGCGTGGAATTCCCCCTGTACAGCAAGATTACGGTGGTCGGTGCCGGAAAGCATCCGCTTTATGCCGCGCTGATCGCCGCCCAGCCCAAGGCCACGAGCCTTTCGGAAGTGCCTTTCGGCGAGTTTCTGAAGACGCACGGCATCACGCCCAACCTGGAGCCGGAGGTGCTTTGGAACTTCGAAAAGTTCCTTGTCAGCCGCAAGGGCGAAGTGGTGGCGCGCTTTGCGCCCGACACCGATCCCGACGCTCCGGCATTGATCGCGGCGATCGAAGCGGAACTGGCCAAGAGCTAAGAAGCGACTATTCCCTCGTTTTGCCGACGGACCTAGGAGAATGCGACGAAACGAGGGAAGCCGCGAATTTTGTTTTGCCTGACGAGAAAATCCATACACAAAAATCAATGGAACCGCCCCCGCTCTTGCCGCGTACAATCGCTTAGACTGTCGCCCAGGAGGTCTGCTCCTCTTGCCCGAAACAATTTCGCACTCCTCTGAACAATGGCCTGCGCGAACGCCGCTGCGCGCTGCCCTGTTGCTCGCTGCGACCTTTGCCACGCTCACCTTTCTTGTCCACTTTGCCAGCTCGTTGTGGGGCGGCCATCTAGGTTACGGCTTCTTTCGCGATGAGCTTTACTTCCTCGTTTGCGGCCATCATCTGGCGTGGGGCTACGTAGATCAGCCTCCGCTGGTGGCCTTGCAGGCGCGGCTGGCCGAGATGCTCTTTGGCATCTCGCCTACAGGCATTCGCATTTTCAGCTTTGCGGCTGGAGGCGTGATTGTCGGGCTCACAGGCATGCTGACGTGGCAGCTTGGCGGACGGCGCACAGCGCAGGTGCTGGCCATGATGGCCGTCCTCGCCGCTCCGGTATTTCTGGGCACCTCAAACTACCTCTCCATGAACTCCTTCGAGCCGTGCTTGTGGATGAGTGCGCTGCTGGTTGTCTTGCGGCTGGCGGATGGCACAGCCAGTCCGCGCGCCTGGCTACTATTTGGATTGCTGGCCGGCCTCAGCATCGAGAACAAGCACTCGACGGTTTTCTTTTTGGTAGCGCTTTTGCTCGGCCTCATTCTCAGTCCCCAGCGGCGCATCCTCTTCTCGCGGTGGTGCGCGGCAGGCGTGGTTGTGCTGTTACTGCTGGCGCTGCCTAACTTACTCTGGCAGTGGGTCAACCACTTCCCCACGTATGAATTGCTGAACGGTGTGGCGCACTCCGACAAGAACACAAAATTCCCGCCGTTGGTCTTCCTCGTCCAACAGGTCAACATGCTGCTCATCGTTGCGGCTCCGCTGTGGATCGGCGGCCTGGTCTGGCTCGCCTTCGCCCGTCGAGCACGGCCGTGGCGCTTCGTCGTCTTTACCTACCTGCTGTTTCTGGCCATAATGATGGCCATGCACGCCAAGGATTACTACGTTGCGCCCATCTATCCGGTGCTCTTTGCCGCCGGAGCAGTGGCGCTGGGCCAGCTCACTCAGCGCAACTGGCCGCCCATTGTCTGCACGGTGATTTTGGGCTACTTGCTCTGCCGCGTCACCGCTCCCATCATGCTCACGATTCTGCCGCCAGAGAATTACACCGCCTACGCGGCACACTTTGGCGCCAACAAGGTCAAAAGCGAAAAATTCACCAGCCCACTGCCGCAGTACCTCTCCGACCGCTTCGGCTGGCCGCAGATGATCGAGGGCTTTGCCGAGCGCTACAACGCTCTGCCGCCCGATGTGCGTGCCCATACAGCAATCTTCTGCGGCAACTATGGCGAAGCCAGCGCCGTGAATGTTCTGGGACCAAAACTTGGCCTGCCCATAGCCATCAGCGGTCATCAAAACTACTTCTATTGGGGATGGAACGGCTACAGCGGCGAATCCGTTCTCACCCTCGGCAACGATCCCAAGGACTATGCGGACTACTACGCTGAAGTCATTGATCTCGGCCCCTTTGACGCGCCGTGGATCATGGACCACGAGCATCACCACTACTTCTGGCTTCGCCACCGCAAGCGTTCCTACGCCGCCGACTGGCCGGAGTTCAAGTTCTGGTACTGAAGTAAGGCCCACATGCGGGCCTTTGATTCCGTTGCCAAACTGGCGGTTTATCAAACCTTCACGTGCAAAACTGCACGATTTGAAAGAGAATAGAGTGAGACTAACTTTTTCGAGCATGACAAGAGGAACGCTTGACACAAATTCAGATTGAAGTGCCCCGGTGGACCGCGCAGGAGTTCGAGCGGCTGGTTTTTGTGAGCAACCCAAAAGTTGCGGTTTTCGATTGCGATGGAACACTGTGGAGCGGCGACTCTGGCTTCGGCTTTATGGATTGGTCGCTGAGGAAGGGCTTGGTTTCGCGCTCGACCAGCGACCTGGTTGATACCCGCTATCGCGCCTACTTGGCCGGCAAAGTGAACGAACAGGATATGTGCGGCGAGATGGTGCAGATGTACGCGGGTCTGCGCGAGGAAGAGTTGCGCGCCGCGGCCGCCCGCTACATACGCAAGTACGTTCAGCCGCGCATCTTCCCGGAGATGGCTGCGCTGGTGGGCGCGCTCATCAAGGCTGGTGTCGAGATTTGGGCCGTCAGTTCCACCAACAAGTGGGTGGTTGCCGAAGGCGTGCGCGATCTCGGCATTCCCGAGGAGCGCATACTGGCCGCCGAGGTGCGCGTCGTTGCCGGCCTCATTACCACGGATATCTTGGACGTGCCCACCGATGACGGCAAGGCCGCGGCCCTCAAGCGCGTGGGCCTCGCCAGTCCCGACGCGGTCTTCGGCAACTCCGTCCATGACCTTGCGATGCTTCAGATTGCGCGCAACGCCTTCCCGGTGAACCCGTCTCCGGAACTGCTCGAAGCGGCGGCCAAGAATGGCTGGGGCTACTTCCAGCCGGAGGCTGCTGTAGAGGCCGAGGCGGCCGTCGGAGGCGAATTGCCCTCTTCTGGAAGCTGAGCGCTTTCACGGAAACATCAATGCTGTTTTCACTCCAACAATCAGGGGAATACACGACTTAAACTCTGTGACCCTTTTGGTGCGCTTAAACTAGTGGTGTGGAAGAAGTTCAACCAAAATCCGATTCACGGCCTGGCGGCCCGGCGCTGCGCTTTGTGGCGGCGGCGCTGATCGTGCGCGGCGGCGAAGTGCTGATCGGTCAGCGCCGTCCCGACCAGCCGATGGCGCTGCTGTGGGAATTTCCCGGCGGTAAGATCGAGGCCGGCGAGAGCCCGGAGCAGGCTTTGGCCCGCGAGTTGGACGAGGAACTGGGCATCAAGGCCGCCATCGGCCCTCCCGTCGTGCGCATCCGCCACAATTACCGCCATGGCGGCGCCGTCGATTTGCAATTTTTTGCCGTGCACGAGTTCACCGGCGAAATCGTGGGCCGCATCTATAACCAGGTGCGCTGGGTCAAGCTGGAAGATCTCTCCGGATATGACTTCCTGGCCGCCGATAAGGGGCTCATTCGCGATCTGGCTGCGGGAAAGCTGCTGTAGGCACCTGCGATGCGGCAGACGGCTTCGGCTTGGCTGAATTCAGTTTCTCGCGGTTGACCGATCTTCTGATCCGGGTTCTCGCCCAGCGATAATGGCTGCTTGTTTGGGCTGCAATCCACCTTGCCAGCGGCCAGACGCGCAGCCAGGGATAGAGTTGCTTGCGAAAGAGCTTCTCCTGAGAGATTGAGCGGGTCAACTCGAGCATCTCTGCGTACGTGGATTCGAACTCGGCGAGTATGACCTCGTAGCTCACATCCTTCCACTTGCGGTAGATGCGATCGTTCAGGGCAGGAGTCTGCGTCCACGTCAAGTCTTCGGCGGGAGTGCGCGGATTTCCGCCCCGCAGTCCCTCTTCGTACCATCCGAGGAACATCTTCTTCCATTCCACAAGATGTGCCATGACATCCTTGGCGGACCATTCATGGCAAACGCCTGGAAGTTCGAGTTGGTGTGCGTCGAGGCCTTCGATGCACTTCTTCAACAAGCGATACTCGGTTTCGATGGCCTCAAGAAGTTCTTTCTTCGTCTTGGCGATCGGCATTGCGGCCTTCCTTGCGGCGGCAGAGCGGGCAATGATGCTTGTCGCACCGCCGGACTGATCGTAGCTCGACTTTGCATAAGGAAGTGCTAGGGAGATGAAGATTCGGCGCCTGAGAAGGTTTCTTCATTCTGGAGCCGGCCGCAATCCGCGGTTCAAAAGCGCCCAAACAGACTAGAAGATACCCTTTGCTTTTCGGCTCGAGCAGGGCAAAAAGGCCGCTCATCGAGGTAAAAATCGGATTTTTTCGGTGATTTTCCGAGGCCGAATCTCACGATGCGGGAGATTTTGGGGGTGAAAAGTTTTCAACAGGCATTGATTCAAAACGAGTTACAAATAATCTGCAAGGTTTTGAGGGAAATTTACACTCCTTGCTCGAGGGGGTGGGGGGTAAAAACGGGGGGTACGGACCGGTCAGATGTCCGACATATTGAACCGCGGAGTTTCCTGACAGATTTCGCACACTGGACTCCTATCTTCCATTGTGGGTCGGCGGAGGGTTATTATCTGCAAACCGCGGACGGGACTTGCCGTCGAGAAAGAAGCGTTCGGCAGAGCAGTTCAGGAGGGTGCATCTTTCTCAGGTTCGAGAATTCGAATCGGAGAGCACGGCCAGGGCAATCGCGTGGATGTTATCTTGATGACCAATTCGCCGTTTTGCGCCGCCCCTAGCGGGGCTTACTGACTATTGTTGGCCCCGTTCCCCACGCTGAAGCGCGGGGCTGACGAACATCACTCGTGTCCAAAATAGCTTTTGAGCTGATGTTCTGTGGTGCCCTCCGAGGGCGGTGTATCAGAATGACTTTGTCGAGAAGTCGCTGAAAACCGCTTGGGAGGGCGTCAGTGATGGTACAAGTCGCGAGCCTATTCAATCAACTATTGCACCATTTTCCCCGCCTGGAGTTTGCAGGCCTGGTCAAGAAGCATCAGGCCGAACGTGCGGCCAAGGGTTTCGATTGCTGGACACAGTTCGTGGCCATGCTGTTTTGTCAGTTGGGCCATGCCGATTCGCTGCGCGAGATTTGCAATGGGCTGGCCTGTTGTCTGGGCAAACTGGTTCATCTCGGCATTGCCAAGGCACCCAACAAGTCCACCTTGTCGTATGCCAACCGTTGCGCCTCCGGCGCGATAAAAATCAGAACCGGTCTGGACAGCAGCTCGGGGGCAGTCTGGTGAACGACTCAGAATTGATCTGGTCAGCAGCTCGGGGTCAGTCTGGTGAACAACTCAGAACCGATCTGGTCAGGGAATCAGAACCGGTCTCGTCAATAACTTGGATCCATGCTATTGCCTTGGGCTCTCGGCAGCGAGCGAAGAAATCTCTTCCCATTTGCGACATAATGTGCGAATCTGTGCGCAACAACTTGGCAGTTGATCTCCAACCGCGATGAAAGGGATCTCAGATGACGAACTTCCCCATAGCAATTCCCCGAGCCTGGCGGCGGACAATCGCCGCAAGCGTACTCCTTTCCTGCCTCTTCTTTGCCGGCGGATGCAAGACCTCCGACGACGCCGCAGCAGCAGCAACCCAGCTAACCGCAACGGCCAAATCTCTCACTGACTACTATTCCGCCCTCGACACCATCCTGGCGGAGACGGACCAGTTGAACGAGGTACAGGTAGTCCTATACGAAATTCCCTATGACACGCCCACCAAGGCCATGATCGCCGATACCAGAGCCGAGATTCAAAAGCGCGAGGCCCTGGCGAAGGGTTTGACCGATCTGGCGCAATCCTTCGCGAAGTTGACCGGTTCCACCGCTTCCACGGATGCGTCAGCCTCCGCGGCCAAGCTGGAAACCGAAGTGGAGTCTCTCAAACCCATCAAGTTCAAGATGAGCAGCGAAGAGCAGAATGGGATGAAAATTGCCATCGGGTTGGTGGTCACGGCGATCCAGGAGCATAAGGAGCGCGAGGCCGCCAGAGGCATCAGCCAGTTCGCGACGGCTCTGGATGGATTCTTCGCCAAAGAGGCGCTGGACTATGAATCGATCGGCAAAGATTACGCAGTGATCTCCAGTTCGCTGGCGAAGAGCCTGCTTCAAAATGGGCAGACCGACCCGTCCGGCTATTTCAAGGTTACGCTCGACCCCTACGGCTTGATTCCGGAGGTGACCGACACCAAGCTCAGGGGCAAGCTTGAAAAGCTCGCGGAAGGGCAAGTTGACCAGAAGGCGCAAGCGCTTCAAGACTCGCAGAAGAGCGCCACCGACGACATGGAGAAGTCTCTCAAGCAGATGTCCGACCGCATCAAACTGGTTGCCGACGACAAGCCGATGGAGGTTCGAATTCCCCCCGTCACCCTGGCCAATGTCGAAAAGTGGGCATCCGAATTCTCAACATTGATCCCGTAAACAGCAACCGCGGCGAACGCAAAGTAAATGAGGAGAAGCATCATGCAAAGCGCACTTGCGGAGTTGGAAACGACCTACTTCACACTTCAGTCCCAGATCGGCCCGCTATTGGCCGCCTGCCAGACACAGGCTCAGAGGGACGCCTTGACCACCCAGTATGTTGCGGCAAGGTCCGCATATTGGTCCTGCGTCAACAAGGCTTTTCATGACGACGACCCCGCAGTGATAGCCCTGACCACGCAGCTCGATGCGGCGAACGATCAACTCAAGAAGGCGGTCCAGGAACTGGGGAATATAAAGACGACCATCGACAATATCACGCAGGTCGTAACTATCGGCGCGAGCCTGGCCGCAAAGGTCATTGCGGTGTAACTCTGCGTTTCGTCAGCCGCAGTTCGAACAACGCAGGCCTGGACGACCTTCGGATCCCCACCGCAGAGGTCGCCCGTTTCAAACGCAGCCTCATTGCCGGGTGCCCCAGGTTTCGATTCCGAGACTTGGGGGCGTTCCGCTGGATGCGCATTCCCTCAGGCGGCCAGCGGCCTGATCTTGCGGCGCTGTTTCTGCAATTCGATCCACAGGTCGTACTGGAGTTGCGCCTTTGAAAAGAAGTCCGGGGAGAGCGCCAAAGCCTCGCCGAGCCGGATGCTGAGGTCCATCGTCACTGAGGTACGGCCGTTAAGGATGCGAGAGATGGTAGCGCGCGCCACGCCGATATGCTCGGCAAGCTCGGTTGCGGTCGTGTCGCCGAGGAACTCCTTCAGCAGTTCCCCTGGGCTGGCCGGATTGTGCATCATCGCCATGGTCATTGCCCCCTCAATGGTAATCCTGATAGTCGACGAGGATCGCGTCTTCTCCCTCAAATGAGAATGTCAGCCGCCAATTGCCGCTGACGCTCACGGACCAGTGTCCTTTAAGGTCTCCCTTCAGCGGATGCCAGTCCCATCCATTCCGGTTCATATCCAGCGGCACCGATGCAAGATTCAAGGCAGTCAGCAGGATGCGCAATCGGGCTTCGTGCTTCGGCTGTATGCCTGCCTTTGAGCCAGTCCGGAAGAACTTCTCGATGCCGCGGTGGCGGAAGGTCCCGATCACAATAGAAACGTAACACGCAATGTTACGCCATGTCAACGACCGATTACGCTAACCTCGTTTGTTCTGGACGGCCTGCTTAGTGCTTGCCGAATGGGCGCAGTCCACTTAGTGCCCCGGAATCATGCCCCAGAGCATCACCAATGTCATGCCGATGACGATGATGCTGGTGCCCCAGGCGATCACGTTCCAGAGGCGCGAGTTCCTGTACTCGCCCATCAAGTCCTTGCGGTTGATGAGCAGCAGCATCAAAATGATGACCACCGGCAGCAGAACGCCGTTGAGCACCTGAGAAAGGATGGCCACGTTGATCAGCTGCGCGTCGGGCAGCACGAGCACTGTGGCAGCACCGCCGACAATCAGCAGCGTGTAGAGCCAGTAAAAGAATGGCGCTTCCTTGAAGCGCTTGTCCACGCCGGATTCGACGCCGAGGCCCTCGCAGACTGTGTACGCCGTGGAGATGGGCAGAATCGAAGCAGCGAAGACCGAGGCGTTGAAAAGCCCGAAGGCGAAAAGGAGGAAGGCGTAGTCGCCGGCCAGAGGGCGCATGGCCTCAGCCGCGTCAGAGGCCATTTGGATGGCGCCCATGCCATGCACGAAGAGCGTGGCGGCGCAGGCCACGATGATGAACCAAGCAACAATATCCGTGAAAAGACTGCCGACAATTACGTCGAGCCGCGAAGCCGCGTAGTCTTTGACGCGAATGCCTTTCTCGACAATCGACGACTGAAGGTAGAACTGCATCCATGGCGCGATGGTGGTGCCTACCACGCCGATGGCCATGTACATATAGGCCTTGTCGCTCCATACGGATTTCTGCGGCAGCTTGACCGTGGCCCACAGAGCGTCGTGCCAACTGGGCTGAGAGAGCACGCCGGCAAAGATGTAGGAGATGTAGACCAGCGAGGCGATGATGAATATTTTTTCAGTGCTCTTATAGCTGCCGCGTACCACCATGTACCAGACGAGGAACGCGCAAGAAGGCACACTGATGAATTTGGTGACGTGGAAGAGGTGCATGGAGCCGGCGATGCCGATGAACTCGGTGACCACGTTGGTGTAGTTGACCACCACCAGCAGCACCATGAGCACAACCGTGAGCCGCAGGCCGAACTCCTCGCGAATGAGGTCGCTGAGGCCTTTGCCGGTGACCACGCCCATGCGGGCGCACATCTCTTGCACGACGATCAGAGCGATGGTGATGGGAATGATGGTCCAGAGGAGGGCATAGCCGTATTGCGCGCCGGCCTGGGAGTAGGTGAGGATGCCGCCGGAATCGTTATCGACGTTGGCGGTAATGAATCCGGGGCCGAGGACGGCCAAAAACAGCATGATCCGGATTCGCCAGCGCTTCCACATCGGGGTCGATTCCTACTGGAGATTGATCTACATTGTTTCCTCCCTGACCATAACAGGCCGGGGGGTCGGGTGCGAAGCCGGGCGGGCGCGACTCTGCAAAGAAGCTTCAAAAGAGGAGTTGACCGGGCGAAATCATCTTGGTACATTGGTACTCATGTACCACGGAGGATTCAAATGACCCAAGAACAGCAGAATCGCGAACCGGTAGAAGTCGAACGCGTGCAGACCGGCGTGCGGATGGAAAAGCGTTTATTGAAGGTGCTCAAGGCTGTCGCCGAGCTGAAGGAAATGACCCTCGGCGATCTGCTGGAGGGCATCGTGCTTCATGCTTTTGAAGGCAAGCTGGTTCCCTTCTCTCCGCAAACACTGAAGGAGATCGAGCAATTCAAGGCCATCTATGGGATGACGCTGAAGGCCGCGGATAGCCACAATTTGAAGGAGCGGAAACGGTGAAGGCTATTAGGGGGTGAAGGAAGCTCCGGCTTGAAGTTAGGCCGTGTTTGGTGAGTCGACCGAGCATTCAGCAAGCGGAGGTAAGTGTCCCGCAGGGGCTGAAGCCCTATTCATTTTGCTGCCCTTTGCGGCACGACTGAAGAGGCTGCGGAAAAACCTCTGATTCCAGCTCGATATCATCCCGGAGCCGTTTTTTTCGCCCTTTGCGGCCTGTTTTGCGGCCGTTTGCTCGTTTCGTTTTGCCCCTGGAAGCCCTTTTTCCGGCCT
>Ga0302156_10000933_pt1 | contig 27066 bp, 22 predicted proteins | sample I_Bog_N3_2_FD_193503 | JGI IMG/M metagenome (GOLD analysis project Ga0302156, IMG submission 193503) | Peat permafrost microbial communities from Stordalen Mire near Abisko, Sweden - I_Bog_N3_2 | ecosystem: Environmental > Terrestrial > Soil > Wetlands > Peat | place: Sweden: Abisko, Stordalen... | reverse complement strand
AAACGAAACGAGCAAACGGCCGCAAAACAGGCCGCAAAGGGCGAAAAAAACGGCTCCGGGATGATATCGAGCTGGAATCAGAGGTTTTTCCGCAGCCTCTAAAGTCGTACCCTGACACAAAGCGGCCCATTGAGACACGATCTACGAGTTTTTCCGCAGCCTCTGAAGTCGTGCCCTGACACAAAGCCTCGCAGCGAGGTCCACGGCCCCATATCTTAAGAGCAGACCTAATCATCCACTCATTCGAGCGTGGTCTGAACAACGCCTCCCGTCGGGACGACATCCTTAACAACGGCCTGATCAGGCAACTCATCATTTAATGTTTGTTTGATGGCAGATTTTCTTTCGTGGTACAAAAACCATGTACCGCGAACACCGCCGATGTAGGCTACCAGAAAGATCACGCCTACAACGACATTATGTTTTCCGATGCCAAGGAAGTAAAAGATATTCAATGTCTGGTAGACAGCAGTGAATACAGCCCAAGTAAATGAGCTGCGAAAGAGCCTCCAAGACATGATCCCTAAAAGAAGGAAATCAATTATCGACCATGCCCCGATGCCCGCTATTGCATGATGAACCACGATGGCGGCTATTACGACGAGAAAAGTAAGCGATGCCTGAGCGGCGGCCACCCATGCCGCCGCTCTTGTGAGCCTCATCGCCTGTTGATGACTCTCAATCCGGGAGATTAGGTCACCCAACCAAGATCCACTTTGAGTATCCTTCGTCATGCCTCACCTCATCCGAACAATTCTCTTGTTTCCTATCCTTTGCGCCCTCGCACCGCTTCCTTCGCTTCAGCCGGGCCGGTGGCTGGCACTTCGGGGATTTCGGCCTTGGCGCCGCCGATGCCCAGCTTCTTGCGCAGCTCGGCGTCGATCTTCGCGAAGACGTCCTTGTTGTCCTTGAGGAAGGTGCGCGTGTTTTCGCGGCCCTGGCCGATGCGCTCGCCGGCATAGGCGTACCATGCGCCGGATTTCTCGACGATGTTGTTGGCCACGGCGAGATCGAGCACGTCGCCCTCGCGGCTGATGCCTTCACCGTAGATAATGTCGAATTCAGCCTCGCGGAAGGGCGCGGCCACCTTGTTCTTGACGATCTTGACCTTGGTCCGGTTGCCGGTGACTGTGTCGCCATCCTTGATGGCTGCGATGCGGCGAATGTCCACGCGCACCGAGGAATAAAATTTCAGCGCCCGGCCGCCGGTGGTGGTTTCCGGGTTGCCGAACATGACGCCGATCTTCTCGCGGATCTGATTGATAAATATGAGCGCGGTGCGAGACTTCGAGACCGTGCCGGTGAGCTTGCGCAGGGCCTGAGACATGAGCCGGGCCTGCAGGCCCATGTGGGAGTCGCCCATCTCGCCGTCCAGCTCGGCCTTGGGCACCAGCGCGGCCACCGAATCGACCACAAGCACGTCGATAGCGCCGGAGCGGACCAGGGTTTCCGTAATCTCCAACGCCTGCTCGCCGCTATCTGGCTGAGAAACCAGCAGATTATCGATGTCTACGCCGAGTTTCTTGGCGTAGGCGGGGTCAAGTGCGTGCTCCACGTCAACGAATGCGGCCAGACCGCCGGCCTTCTGCGCTTCGGCGATGATCTGCAGGGTGATGGTCGTCTTGCCGGAGGATTCAGGGCCGAAGACTTCGATGACGCGTCCGCGCGGGATTCCACCTACGCCCAGCGCTGCGTCGAAACTGATTGATCCGGTTGAGATTACTGCAATGGGCACAAGCGCTTCCTTGGACCCGAGCCGGACAATCGACCCTTTGCCAAACTGTTTTTCGATCTGTGCGAGGGCAACTTCTACGGCCTTCGAGCGGTCATCGGCAATCGCCATTTTGGGGGCTCCTAAAAAGATACTCACCGAACCCGGCTCCTCCTTTTCTGCGAGGAAACGGCGCGGCGGCATGGATTGGATTTCGATGGGATTGTAGCAGGGCTGGAGAGACAATGACAGAGAAAAATAGCGAAGAGATGGAGAAGCATCGAACCAGGCTGCGATGTTTCGCATTACGCATCAATAGTTATATATTGTATCATTCTTAGATTTGATGCAATATAGATGCATGAGAACCACGATTACGCTCAGCGACGAGACCCATACCTTTGTCGGATATTACGCCTCAGCGCGCGGACTCACGCTCAGTGCGGCCATTGATGAGCTGATCCGCAAGGCGCCGGCGGAGCCGAAGCCTAAACCCGAAATCGTTTTTTCTCCAGACGGTTTTCCGATGTTTCCGCCTTCCGGGACCGGAAGGGTCATTACAGACGAGATGGTGAAGAAACTTGAGGAGGAAGAGTTTGACCCCAAGAAGTTTGCTTGATCTGAACGTCTTGATCGCGCTCACTGATTCCGAGCACAAGCATCACCAGAAGGCGCGGAACTGGTTCGCTTCCTCCGGTAGAATGCGATTGGGCATTTGTCCCTTGACGGAGGCGGGATTTCTCCGCGTAACGACGAATCCAGCATTCCACCCCGGCCAGCGTACTTTGGAGCAGGCAATCGCCGTTCTTCAAGCGCTCAAGGAGCGTGATGACTATTGGTACTGCCCGATCGATGAAAGTTGGGTAACCCTTACGGCACCGTTTGCCGCGCGTATCTTCGGCCATCAACAGGTGGCGGATGCCTATCTTTTGGGACTTGTGATCAGAGAGAAAGGTGTGCTGGTCACCTTCGACAAGGGTATCCAATATATGGCGGGCGCGGAGTTTGCCGAGAACGTTCTGGTCCTGGGGTAAAGCGAACAGTGGTCTAGACGGTGTAAGCGCCGATGCGGACTTCGCGGCTGGTGAGCTGGTCGCAGGCGCGGTCAAGGGTTTCATAGTCCGCGTCGTGGTCTTTGCGGAAGGCGCGGAAGGCCTCTTCGCTGGCCCAACGGTCGATGGTCAGGTAGGTGCCGGGAATGTAGGCGTCGCGCAGCAGCTCGGTGCCCTGGTAACCGGGCGAAGTGCGGAAGAGTTGCGCCCATGAGCCCTCAGCCGAATACGCGGCTTCAAAGCCGGCAATCTTCTCCTCGGCAACCTCGAACTGCCATACAACTACGAACATGCGGGCATCCAACCTTGTCTTTATGGTAGCGCAGCTGGCGAGCGATGCGCGAAAGCCTCAAACCTTTTGCAGATTGGCGAACTTTTCCATCAGTTTTTTCATGCCGTGGCGGGCAAAAAGAACGGTGAGCTTGGCGTCTTCGCCTTCGCCCTCGCGCATTAAGATGGTGCCTTCACCGTACTTTGCGTGGCGGACGTGCTGACCTTTTCTCAGACCGGTCGCGCCTTTTGGCTGCGGAAGGTCGAAGGCCGGGCGGGGAAGCGAGCCTGGCTTCGCGCCGAAAAACCGGGCGATGTTGTCGATGGAATGCGGGTCCGGCAATTCCGGTGGCGCTTCCGCACTTTTAACCTTTGGACTGGCTTCGTGACTGGGAGGGGCTGGCTTGGGGGTCATCCAGGAAGCGACAAAAGGCTTGGAAGATGAGCCATTTGTGCCGGCGCCGTAGCTCTTCTTTCCTCTCGACGCGAGGCTGTTGGCGGACGAGCGCGGAGCATCCTGGTTTTCGTCTTCGTAGTTGTAGTGCCGGTCAGCGAAGTCGCCGGAGTTGGCTGGGCGGCGGGATGCGCCGAATCGGGAGCCTGCGCTGGCGTAGCCGGGCGTGGACCAGGCAGGAGACCGGCCTCCGAGGTTTTCAATCAACTGGCTGGGCACTTCTTCAAGGAAGCGGGAGGGGATGCTCATCTCCGGTGCGTCGTTGCCGTAACGGCGGCGGTAATGGGCGCGGGTCAGGATGAGCGAATTCATGGCGCGCGTCATGCCCACGTAGCAGAGACGGCGCTCTTCTTCGAGCTCGTCTGGGCTGTTAAGGGTGCGGGAGTGCGGAAACAGACCCTCTTCCAGTCCAGCGAGGAAGACCAGGGAAAACTCCAGCCCCTTGGCGGCGTGCAGAGTCATGAGCGTGACGCGGGAGTCAGGGTCGAACAGATCGGTGTCAGAGGCCAGAGCAGCGTGGTCGAGGAACTCGGCCAAAGTTTCACCGCGAGCCTCGGCATCGTGGGCGGCGTTGGCCAGTTCCTTCAGGTTTTCAATGCGGCTGAATGCCTCTGGCGAGCCTTCAGTCTCAAGAGCTTTGATGTAGCCGGTCCGGTCGAGGAGAAATCGGATCAGTTCCGGGAGGGTGGCGGCGTCGCCGGGCTTGCGAAAAGCTGGGACAGTTTCTTCTGGAATGGAAGTCGGCAGAATAGCATTTCTTAACTGATTCATCCATTCAGACGGAACAACGGTCGGAACCTCAAGATCGTGCTTGACCAGATCATTGAGGCAGGTCACTACCTCCTGGGTTGCCTCCGAACTAAATCGCCAGATTCCTGGTTTGCTAAACTTCCAGAACTCTGGTTTGTCGCCCAGAAGTTCATGCAAACACTTGCTACCGACCTGTTTGTAGCTTCCTTCTTCGTTTCGGAGAATGAATGTCTCATTTCTCTTTCTCCTTATATTGCAGTTTTCGCAATTCTCCGGATCGTTCAGATACCTTTCAGGAATCGAGTCTGTACCGAATTGCTCTATCTTTTGTTCGTCTTTGACATTATGGATGACTCCGATTTCCTCCCAACCGCTGATTCGCAAGGGATCAAAAAAGAACGCAATCTTCAACGGTTCTCTGCTCATGACGTCTGTTCTGGGTTTGCTCGCGCCTATGCGAACAGCCCTTTCTTCCAAAGCTTGTAGCCGATGTTGCAATTTGGCATACGCTGCTTCACTTATTTGCCACGTCTTGCCAGCAAGGGAAATCTCAACCATTTTTCTTGGGACTAGGTCCGGCGCTGGTTCCTGGGATGGATCGGGCTTAGAGACTGAAAGATCCGGTCTTACCGTTTGGTTCGGCCTTGTAAGGAAAGGGCGTTTGGACTGAGCGTCGAAGGGCGAAAAACTGTCGGCGTCCAGAAGCGGGAGCTGCGAATGCTCTTCGCCGCCGGGTGGCATTTCCGGGCCGTTTCCCTCCGCGCTGGCAGCGTCTGCCGTGGTCGCGCCAAAATCGAAGCCGGTGTCGGCGTCCTCGCCGGATTCCGCGCCGGCCGCCACATCGGCCGAGAGCTTGCCGGCAAAATCGGGATCCATCATGGCCTGGGCATCGAGAATAAGCTGGCGGAAAGATTCGATAGCCATGAGTGCACGAGTGGGAATGAGCCGGTCTCGAATGGCGGCGCTGAGGGCGTCCCAGGTGGAAGCGCCGGTTTCCAGAGCCAGCCGCTCCAGAGTCTCAAGAGTGGTCTTGCCGATGCCGCGGGTTGGCGTGTTGATCACTCGCTGCAAAGCCATTGAATCGTGTGGGTTGCGGATGAGCCTCAGATAGCCGAGCAGGTCCTTGATCTCAGCGCGCTCGTAAAAGCTGAAGCCGCCCACCATTGTGTAGGAGATGTTGTAACGGCGCAGCGCCTCCTCGACCAGCCGGGATTGTGCGTTGGTGCGGTAGAGGACGGCGCACTGTGCCTTTCCGGGGCCTTGCGCTTCGGGAGCGTCCGCCTGGCGAAGGAAGGTCTGAATGCGGTCCGCGATGAACAGCGCCTCGTTTTCGCCGTCGGGGGCCTCATAGAAGCCGATCAGCGACCCGCCCTGGCGATCGGTCCACAGCTTCTTACCCTTGCGCTTCAGGTTGTTTGCTACCACGGCGCCGGCGGCTTCCAAAATCACCTGCGTGGAGCGGTAGTTCTGCTCCAGGCGCACGATGCGTGCGTGGGGAAAATCCTTCTCAAACTCGAGAATGTTGCGGATGTCAGCGCCGCGCCAGGAGTAGATGCTCTGATCTTCGTCGCCCACGGCGCACACGTTCTGATGTTCACCGGCCAGCAGCTTCATCAGCTCGTACTGGGGCCGGTTCGTGTCCTGGTACTCGTCGATCAGCAAATATCTGTACTTGCGCTGGTAGCGCTCGCGCACCTCGGCGGAAACCTTCAGCAGGCGCACGGCCTCCAGCAGCAAGTCATCGAAATCCAGTGCGTTGCATTTGCGCAATTCCGCCTTGTAGCTCTGATAGATGTGGGCGATGCGCTCACTGTTGGGGTCTTTTGAGGCGAGGTAATACTCCTGAGGATCGACCATGTGGCTCTTGGCCCAACTGATGCGGCCCAGAACCGTGCGCGGCGTGAGCTGCTTGGTGTCCAGGCCCATGCGGCGCATGATCTGCTTGACGATGGCCTGCTGGTCGTTCTCATCGTAGATGGCAAAGGAGCGAGTCAGGCCCTCTCCGTTAACCCTCAGGGCCTCAATGTCGCGCCGCAAAATGCGCACGCAGAACGAGTGAAAGGTGCAGAGCAGCGGCTTGGCCAGCGTCGAGTGGTCCAGCAACCGGTCAACGCGCTCGCCCATCTCTTTGGCGGCCTTGTTGGTAAAGGTAACGGCCAGAATGGAGTCCGGGGCTATGCCTTTTTCGCGGATGAGCCAGGCGATGCGGCTGGTGATGACGCGGGTTTTGCCCGAGCCGGCTCCGGCAAGGATAAGCAGCGGGCCTTCGGTGGCCTCGACGGCGGCGCGCTGTTCAGAATTCAGATTGGAGAGTTGCGGCTGCAAGATGGCGTCCAGGCGGGAAGAGTCCTGAGTCTAGTGTACCTGTATCGAAGCTATGGCGAAGGAGCGTGGGCTGTGGATGGCCACTGCCACCGGCCGCCACAGCCCGTAAAATCGTAAAATGATGGGCTATTTGCGCGGATTCGCGATATTAGTTGGTTTTCTGCTTCTGGGGTCGCTGCTCCACCGTCTGGGCGTTCCCATCCCTGGCGGCGTGCTGGGATTGCTTCTGTTTTATCTGGCGATGTCGGCGGGCCTCGTGAAGTTGCAGTGGGTGGAGAAGACGGCCAACCTTCTGCTGCGGCACATGGTGTTGTTGTTTGTGCCGATTACGGTAGGCCTGATGGATATGGGTCCGCTGCTGTCGAGGCAGGCGCTCGCCATCACCGCCAGCTTGCTGGTGAGCCTGACGGCTGTGCTGCTGACGACCGGATTGCTGGGCCGCTGGCTGCTGCCCACCGAACCCGTTCTGCCTGGACTCGCGGAGCCTGCGCCTGCGCTGGGAGACCTGAAGCCGGGGTCCGCGGAGGCTGGCCAATGAATCTGGTGCAGTGGATCGTCAGGAACCCAGTCTTCAGCGTTGCGTTCACTTTGCTGGCTTACTGGCCGGCTCTTGCGCTGCACCGGCGCTGGCGGTGGATTCCGCCTATCGTCGCCGCCTGTCTGCCGATTGTGGCCTTGCTGCTGCTGGTGCACGAGCCATACGCCGAGTACAACCGCGGCGGCGCCTTCCTGACCTGGTGGCTGGGTCCGGCGACAGTTGCGCTGGCGGTGCCCATGTACCGTCACGGAATGGCGCTCAAAAACTCACTGCCGAGGCTGGCGCTGGTGGTGCTGGCCGGCTCAGTGGTGGGCATGGTCTCAGCCGGAGGCACCGCGTGGCTGCTGGGGGCGCCGTTGCCGGTGGTCATGTCCACCGTGCCCAAGTCGGTGACCACCCCCATCGCCATCGAAGTCTGCCGGGAGCTGAACGGCATTCCGCAGATCACCATCGCAATGGTGGTGCTGGCCGGGTTGCTGGGCGGCAGCTTCGGGCCGCCGCTGTTGCGCCTGGCAGGCGTGCGTGATGACCGCGCGATCGGCGCCGCCATCGGCACAGCCGCGCACGGCATCGGCACCGCGAGTCTGGTGCGGCAGTCGGAGATGCAGGCAGCGGTGTCGTCCTGGGCCATGGCCGCCGCGGGCGTTTTCACGTCCGTGCTGGCGCCCCTGCTGAAGCTGTTTCTGCGTTGAGGGCCGGTGGGTCGAGTCCTGTGTCTAGTGTATCGTTCCGGGTGTCGAGAGAGCAGTATGCTCGCCCAGCAGTGCCCGTCGCGTGCGCCGGCGGTTTTCTGTCAGGCCACCGTTTGACGAGAAAGGAATTGCCGGGTGGCCGGTCAATCGCCCGGATGTCGGAAATTGGATGATGTTCACGGCTGCGTTGTTCGACGAGTGCATTGGCGATTTGCGTCAAGTGACCGCGAATCGCTCCTAGCTATGACAACGCCAACTATCCATGGTAGCATACGACTCAACCTCCTTTTCGCTCCCCCCTGAGGACGAGCCTCCCCAAGGATGGCCGCATGCCAAGAATTGAAAGCAGTAAGCTCGACGGGCCAACGGTTCGCGTCGTTCTTGCGGTCGCCATTGTTGCGGCAGCTTTTCTGCTGCGGCAGATTTTGGTGCTGCGTTTTGGGATCCAACTGCCGCCCTTCATCACCCTCTATCCCGCAGTGATGATTGCCGCGACGCTCTGCGGCTTCCGGATCGGGTTGCTGGCTACGGCGCTTTCCGCTCTTCTGGCGGATTATTGGATTTTCCCGCCTGTTGGACAATTTGCAATCTCGAGCACCTCGCAGGCTATCTCTTTGGCTGTCTTTGTTGGCTTGGGCGTTTTCATAAGTGTGGTGGCCGGGCGCTACCGCCAAACCGAGCGCAGGCGCGCCGACCAGGCGCTGCGAGCGAGCAACCAGTTGCTCCGGCTCTTTTTCGAGAACGCGCCTGCTGCCTTGGCAATGTTTGACGACAAGATGCGCTACCTCTACGCGAGCCGCCGCTGGATGACCGACTATGGTTTGGGCGAACGCGACCTCCGCGGCATGTCGCATTACGATGTGTTCCCAGAGGTTCCGGAACAATGGAAGGATGCCCATCGGCGCGGGCTGGCCGGCGAAGAATTGAAGCAGGAAGCAGAATGCTTTGAGAGGGCCGACGGCTCCAGACAATGGATCCGGTGGGAGATAAGACCCTGGTATGACGTTGAAGGCAAGGTCGGGGGAATTCTAATCTGCACCGAGAATATCACCGAACGAAAGGAAGCTGAAGATAGGCTTCTGCTTGCCGCCAGCGTGTTTTCTCATGCCTCTGAAGGTATCATGATCACCGCGCCCGACGGTACGATCATCGATGTGAATACCGCCTTTGTCCGCACCACCGGCTATACCCGCGCCGAGGTTCTGGGCCGCAACCCGCGCTTCCTTAGTTCCGGCCGCCACGACAAAGACTTCTACAAAGAGATGTGGAGCACTCTGATCGCAACGGGGCAATGGTCCGGAGAGATCTGGAACCGGCGGAGCAACGGCGAAATATTCGCAGCGATGGAGACCATCACCGCCGTGCCCACAGCTGAGGGCGATGTCCTGCAGTATGTTTCGCTATTTCACGACATTACCCGACTCAAGGACAACGAACGGCTGCTTGAGAAAATTGCCTATTTCGATACGCTGACGGGCCTGCCGAATCGCGTCCTGCTGGCAGATCGCCTTCGGCAGGCCATGTTGCAGGCGCGTCGTCGTCGGCAGATGCTGGCGGTTGCGCTGCTGGATCTTGACGGCTTCAAAGCGGTGAACGATCACCACGGGCATGATGCCGGAGACCAGTTCCTTTTCGCCCTGGCGACCCGCATGAAGGACGCCCTGCGTGCAGGTGATACTCTTGCCCGGCTCGGCGGGGACGAGTTCGTTGCCATCCTGCCCGATCTGGACGGCCTGACAGCCAGTGAGCCGGTACTCGCACGCCTGCTGGATGCCGCGGCCGCGCAGGTGCAAGTTGACGGAGCGTCCTTTCGCTTATCGGCCAGCGTGGGCGTCACTTTTTACCCACAGCCGGAAGATCTTGATCCGGATCAACTGATGAGACAGGCCGACCAGGCCATGTACCAAGCCAAGCTGGCTGGCAGAAACCGCCTCCATTTCTTCGATTCCGCCCATGACAAATCTTCGAGCACTCGACATGAAAGCCTGAACAACATTCGTCGGGGCTTGGCAGCCAACGAATTTGTGCTCTACTACCAGCCCAAGGTCAACATGCGCACCGGACAGGTCGTGGGCGCTGAAGCCCTGATTCGCTGGCAGCACCCGGAGCGAGGTCTGCTGCTGCCTGCAGCGTTCCTACCCGTGATAGAGGATCATCCGCTGGCCGTCGATATTGGCGAGTGGGTGATCGACTCGGCTCTTGCCCAGATGGAATCCTGGAAGGCAGCCGGGTTCGACATTCCTGTCAGCGTTAACGTGGGCGCCTTGCAGTTGCAAAAGAACAGCTTTGTCGATCATTTACGCACGCTGCTTGCGGCCCATCCTCTGATCAAGCCATTCCGCCTGGAACTTGAGGTTCTTGAGACCAGCGCTCTTCAAGACATTGCCACGGTTTCCGGGGTATTCGACGCCTGCCGCGAGATCGGGGTGCTGTTTGCTTTGGACGACTTCGGCACCGGCTACTCCTCGCTTGCCTATCTCAAGCACCTGCCCGCCAACGTCCTTAAGATCGATCAGAGTTTTGTGAGTGAGATTGTCAAAGATCGCAAGAACCTGGCTATTTTGAAGGCCGTCCTGGGGCTGGCGACCGAATTCCACCTTGAGGTCATCGCCGAAGGCGTTGAGACCGTCGAGCATGGTGTTTTGCTATTGCAGTTGGGATGCGAGCTGGGCCAGGGCTATGCGATCGCCTACCCCATGCAGGGGTGTGACCTACCTGGCTGGTCTGCGGCTTGGCGACCAGACCCGCGCTGGGCCAATGTGCTTCCGAAATCTTTAGGGCAAATTATTGTCTAGTTTGACTATTTTAGACAAAATATACATTTGCTTGTAGATCGCCGTCGTGATGTCGGCTGAGGATTACAAGAGAATTCAACAGACGCGAGTACAGGTGCCGGTGCAGTCAGGACTCTCGCCCGCCGAACACCTTGAACGAGAATAAAATCAGGCGCTCAGCATTTATGCTGAAGACACCATGACACCTTCCAAAAAACCTCTTCGCCGCGTAGCCGTTTACTGTGGATCAGCCAATGGAACCAACCCTGCATTTGTAGCCGAGGCTCAGGCGCTGGGCGCGGCGATTGCCGCCGCCGGTCTGGGGATGGTGTATGGAGGGGCGAGCGCGGGGCTGATGGGCGCGGTAGCCAATGCTGCGCTGGCCGGTGGAGCTGAGGTGATTGGCGTGCTGCCAGCGGTGCTGACGCGAAAGGAAATTGCGCATCCCACCTTGACCCACCTGGAATTGGTGGAAACCATGCACCAGCGCAAGGCGCGCCAGGTTGAGCTCGCCGATGCGTTTTTGGTGTTGCCCGGCGGCTACGGCACGATGGATGAGATGGTCGAGGTAGTCACCTGGGCACAACTCGGGCTGCACGCCAAACCCGTCATCCTCATCAATACCGCCGGCTACTGGAATGGGCTGTTGGCTTTTCTCGATTCCGCGGTGGCGGCCGGCTTCTTGAAGCCGCAAAACCGGGAGCTGATGCGCGTGGCCGCGAATGCTGAAGAAGCGGTGAAGCTGGCGGTTGAAGGCTGACGGAATCCGGCTTTTCAAAACCGATGCGGATAATTAACGTGCCCCGGCGCACAATCTAGCAATGAACAACGGTGAGAGCAGCAGGCCCAAACTGACCACTGACCACTGTCAGGCATGTCCCCGGTCTGTACCACCGGTCGGTGACCCACCCCCCTCCAGCAAGGAGGGCAAATTCCCCTCAAAACCTTGCAGATTATTTGTAACTCGTTTTGAATCAATGCCTGTTGGAAACTTCTCGACCCCAAATTCTCCCGCATGGTGAGATTGGGCCTCTGAAAATCACCGGAAAATCCCGTTTTTCACCCAAATTAAAGGCCCCAAAGCATCGCTTCGGGGCCTTTTCGCTGACTCACTGACTTGCTAACTCCGCGAACTCCGCGAACACGCGTGCAGCGCGGCTAACTACGCTAACTCGCTTCAGATTCCTTCGCCCATCGAGACATACTGCCGCAGCCGTTCCAACTCCTCGTGATATGCGGTGCGCTCGGCCTCTTCTGCGGTGAAGGGCTCCAATGGCCACGCAACTCCGCCCAACTGCTTCTCCAGCTCTTCCACGCGGCTCGACAGCGCAATCAGCGCGTCGCTGAGCGGGTCCTTCACGTCGTGCGGATCGGTAATCAGCACGCGCTCGCCGTTGCGATAAACAATGTGCGCCGGAACGCCGACAACCGTCGAGTTAGGCGGAACGTCAGACAGAACCACGGAGCCTGCGCCCACGCGCGAGTTTTCGCCGACGGTCACGTTGCCGAGAATGTTGGCGTTGTTGCCGATGAAAACTCCGTCGCAAACCGTAGGATGACGCTTGCCGTGGCCTTTGCCTGTGCCGCCCAGCGTCACGCCCTGATACATGGTCACGTCGCTGCCCACAATGGAGGTTTCGCCAATCACCACGCCCGTTGCGTGATCGATGAAGAGCCGCCTGCCCAGCAGCGCGCCGGGATGAATATCGACGCCGGTGAAAAAGCGGCCGATCTGCGAGAGCAGCCGCGCAGCCAGCAGCAGCTTCGCTTCCCAGAGCTTGTGGGAGATGCGTTGAATCCACACCGCCCACAATCCCGGATAACAGAGCAGCACCTCCAGCCGCGAGCGCGCAGCCGGATCGCGCTCCAGCACGGAGTCAACGTCCTCGCGAATATGTGCAAACAGGCTCATAGCAGATTCGGGCTACAGCGTTTTCGATTCTGGTGAACACAGAAACCACGATGCCGAGTGGCTTTTTCCTCAAGAAAAAGCCACCTTGCACGATCTTCAAATGGCAACATGTGAGTCGAAAACGCTCTAACTCCCACTTACACTGTAATCGCTTCAGTCGGCAGGGCCAGCGCCTGCTGGCGCAGCGACTCGAACAGCACGCTGGACAGGTAGCGTTCGCCGAAGTCGGGCAGCACAGCCACAATCAGCTTGCCGGCATTCTCGGGCCGCGCAGCTACCTTGAGCGCCGCCGCCACTGCCGCGCCGCAGCTGATGCCCACAAAGAGTCCCTCTTCGCGGGGAAGCCGGCGTGCCAGTTCGATGGACTCGTCGTTGGTCACCTGGATGATCTCGTCAATCAGCTTGGTGTCCAGCACGCCAGGCACAAAACCCGGACCGATGCCCTGAATCTTGTGTGGTCCGGGCTTGCCGCCGGAAAGCACCGGGCTATCCACCGGCTCCACGGCGATGGCCTTGAAGCCAGGCTTGCGCTCTTTGATGTACTTGGCCACGCCGGTGATGGTGCCGCCCGTGCCCACGCCACTAACAAGAATGTCCACCTTGCCGTCGGTGTCTTCCCAGATTTCGGGGCCGGTGGTTGCGTAGTGAATGGCGGGGTTGGCAGGGTTCGTGAACTGCTGCAGGACGAATCCGTCCGGCGTCTTGGCCAGGATCTCCTCGGCCTTGGCCACGGCACCTTTCATGCCGTTGGGGCCGGGAGTCAGCACGATCTCGGCGCCAAAGGCCAACAAAATCACACGGCGCTCCAGGCTCATCGTCTCCGGCATGGTGAGAATCAGGCGGTAGCCTTTGACGGCGGCCACAAAAGCCAGCGCGATGCCGGTATTGCCGCTGGTGGGCTCAATCAGCACGGTCTTGCCGGGCGTGATCTTGCCAGCCTTCTCGGCGGCCTCGATCAGGGCAAAGCCGATGCGGTCCTTTACGCTGGCCGCCGGGTTCCGGCTTTCGAGTTTTGCCACAACGGTTGCGGGCAGACCGGCCGCCACGCGATTCAGCCGGACCAATGGGGTACGGCCAATAAGTTCCGTAACATTCGCAGCTATGTGCGCCATGATGATCTCCTCTTTCCGGGATGTGATCCCAGACGGTTCTGTTGGATGGTGTGATGGTCGAACTGTCAGGCGGGAAAATCAGCGCGCGTACAGGGCGCACTTCAGCATCGTGTCAGGCACCAGGGCGGTGTTAGCGACATCGACGCATGAGCTAAGCATAGTACCAGGGCGCGGCTCGTTGCAAGAGAAAGTTAAGGAAAATGCTGGATCAGGAGAGCGCGCCTTGCCCGTCGAGCTGCATCATCAGCTCTTCCCACTCGGCGGTGAGCGCGGCTAACTGCGCACGTAACTCCGCAGCCAGCGTGGCCAGTCGCTCGGTCTCGGCGGCGGAGACATAAACTCCTAACTGCTCCTCGGTGTAGCCAATCGCGGCCTCGATGCGCGGGGTTTCTTCTTCCAAAAACGCGCAGCGCTCCTCCATCTGTTTTTGCTTGATGGGATTCAAGCGGCGCGGACGGTCTTTGGCTGCGTCGGTGGTGGACTCGGCGTTAGTTGAGGACTGGTCCTCAGCGGCTGAATCCCCGTTTTCTTGGCCTCTTTTTGGCGCGGCTGAAGTCGTGCCCTGACACAAAACAGTCTGCGCCTCTTTCCAGCGCAGATAATCTTCGTAATTGCCCTCGTGGCTGGTCACCTTGCCGCCCTCCACTTCCAGCACGCGCGTGGCCAACCGGTCAATGAAATAGCGGTCATGCGAGACGAAAACCACCGTGCCGCTGAAGGCCGCCAGCGCATCGAGCAAGACGTCTTTGGCGCGCATGTCTAGGTGGTTAGTGGGCTCGTCGAGCAGTAGAAAATTCGACGGCGAAACCAGAATCCGCGCCAGCGCGTAGCGGTTGCGCTCGCCGCCTGAAAGCACGCCCAGCGGCTTGAAAACATCGTCGCCGCTGAATAGAAAACAGCCCAGCAGCGCGCGCAGCGCCTGCTCCGGCACTTTGAGCGCCGCGCGGCTGATGTCGTCGAGGATGCGCGATTCGCCGTCGAGCACTTTATATTGGTCCTGCGCAAAGTACTCGCTCACCACATTGTGGCCCAGCTTGACTCGTCCACTGGTAGGCGCTTCCTCTCCGATCAGAAGCTTGATGAGCGTGGACTTGCCCGCACCATTCACGCCCACCAGCGCCACGCGGTCACCGCGCTCGATTCCAAAACGCACCTTGTCGAGCACTGACTTCTGCCCATAACTCTTTGATAGTTCCTCAGCTTCCACCACCATGCGCCCCGAGGGCGGCGGCTGAGGAAACTTGAAATGAATCGTCGATTCCTCTTCGGGAATCTCGATGCGCTCAATCTTTTCCAACTCCTTGATGCGGCTCTGCACTTGCTTGGCCTTGGTGGCCTGGGCGCGGAAGCGGTTGATGAACGCTTCCAGATGCTCGATTTGCAATCGCTGATTGCGATAAGCGGACTGCAACTGCGTCCGCCGCTCATCCTTCTGGCTGAGGTACTTTGTATAGTTGCCCTGATAGATATTCAGCCGCTTGTTCCAAATCTCCACGGTGCGGTCGATAGTTACGTCCAGAAAGTACCGGTCGTGAGAGATAAGTATGTAACCGAAGGGATAACTCTTGAGATAGTCTTCGAGCCAGTTGCGCGTTTCAAGATCCAGGTGGTTGGTAGGCTCGTCGAGGAGGAGCAAATTCGGCTTGGCCAGCAGCAGCTTGGCCAGCGCAATGCGCATCTGCCAGCCGCCGCTGAATTCGTCCGTCTGCCGCGACCAGTCTTCCTTGCTGAATCCGAGTCCGGTCAGCACGCCGCCCACCTGCGCGTCCAGCGCGTAGCCGTCCAGCGCATGAAAGCGCTCTTGGAGCATCGAGTAGCGCTCGGCCACGGCTTCGTATTCCGGCCCCTCGTGGTCCAGCACACTCAACTGCCCGCCCAGCCGCTCAACCTCGCGGGCCATCTCGCGCAGTTCGTCGAAGACCGTCAGGCACTCCTCGAAGACCGTCCTGCCGGCCAGCGCCAACCCCTCCTGCGGCAGATAGCCGATGCTCATGCCGCGCGTCTGCTGCATCTGGCCGTAGTCCAGCGTCTCCAGGCCGGCCAAGACCTTCATGATCGTGGATTTGCCGGTGCCGTTGGCGCCCACGAGCGCGGTTTTTTCCTTGCTTCGGATAAGCCAGTTGGCCTCCAGAAACAGAACTCGCGGACCAAACCGCTTGCCGGCATTTTGCAGGGAGAGCATCTGCTTCTATTCTCGCAGAGCACCTGCGGTGCGGCCAGCGGCTCGCTATTCGCTCGCAAAGGACTTTTGATGCGGTCGCCTGTGGTGGAACCGACGGCCTTTAGAGAGATGCGCGCCTACGGGCGAATCTCGACCGGAGTGCCCACGGGAACCAGATTCCAGATCTCGTCGATCTCCTCATTGTCGACGGCGATGCAGCCCAGCGTCCAGTCGTAGAGCCTGTGTGCCGCTCCCAGCCAGCCCATGCCATTCGGCAGACCATGAATCATAATGGCCCCGCCGGGCGAGACGCCCAGCTTCGCCGCCCGCGCGTGGTCCTCGGCATTGGGATAGGAGACGTGCAGAGCCTTGTGATAGTGACTGGCCGCATTGCGCGAATCGATGATGTAGTGCCCCTCCGGTGTGCGTCCGTCGCCCTCGCGCTCCTTGGGCGCAAGGCCGCCTCGCCCCAAAGCCACCTTATAGGTGCGAATCACTTTACCCCCGGCGAGCAGCTCCATCACATGATCCCTCTTCAGAATCAGAATTGAGTCGGCCTTCTGCGGTGCAGTTTGCTGCTGAGAGGGTAGCGCCCAAGCTAACGCGCAAAGAGCGAGGCAGACGCCTGCGCAAGCCATCCACGCAGCGAAACCAATGCGAAACTTTCGCGAATCCATGCGCCCACTCTACAACGATCCACAGGTTTCCCCGCCAAAATTCATTTTCCTTTCATATGGCTCGTTTATCCGTTGTGTGTCTGGATTTCGCTTTCCGGTACGGCTGACCCCAAAAATCACACCTTCTGGAGCCTCACGATGGCCGATTTGGCAACAACCGTTGATGACCTGCCCCAAGGGGCATCGCTTCTGGACCGCAAAATGACGAAATCATCCGCGTGGGTGAGCGGCGCGGTGGTGATCGTAGCCCTGTTGGGCGGCCTCGGCTATATCGGCTTTCACATTGCACAGGATCTGGGCAATATCGCCATTGGCAGCATCTGGCCCTATGCGTTGCTCGGAGTGGCCTTGCTGATCGCGCTGGGCTTCGAGTTCGTCAACGGCTTCCATGACACCGCCAACGCCGTGGCCACTGTCATTTACACCCATTCGCTCGATCCGAACATTGCCGTGGTCTGGTCGGGGTTGTGCAATCTGGCCGGCGTGCTTGTCTCCTCTGGTGCCGTGGCCTTCGCGATCATCACGCTGCTGCCTGTTGAACTCATTCTGCAAGTGAGCGCGGGCGCGGGCTTCGCCATGGTCTTCGCGCTGTTGATTGCAGCCATTCTGTGGAATCTGAGCACGTGGTGGTTCGGCCTGCCCGCGTCCAGCTCTCACACCATGGTCGGCTCCATCATCGGCGTGGGTATCGCCAACCAATTGATGAATGTTCGCGGCGGCACTTCCGGCGTGGACTGGGAGCAGGCAACCAAGGTCTTCAAGGTGCTGCTGATTTCACCGCTGATTGGCTTTGGCGCAGCCGCCCTGTTGCTGCTGCTATCCAAGGCGTTCATCAAATACCCCGCGCTCTACGAAGCGCCCAAGGGCAACACCCCTCCACCGTGGCCCATAAGGCTGTTGCTGGTGCTCACATGCTCCGGCGTCAGCTTCTCGCACGGCTCCAACGATGGCCAAAAGGGCATGGGATTGATCATGCTCATTCTCATCGGGACCGTGCCCACGGCGTACGCGCTCAACCACGCCGTCTCCGCTCGCGATGTGCAGGACTTCATCGCCGCCAGCGAGCAGGCAGGGCACATTCTCGACCGGCACGTGGATAAAAGCGGCATTCTCGGCGCAGATGCGCGCGCCGAGGTTACCGATTACATCCGCACCAAGCAGCTCCAGCCGGACACGGTTCTCGCCCTCCGGGAACTGGTTGAGGATCTGAACCATCAGGTTGCCCTCTACAAGGAGTTCAAGGCCGTCCCCGCCAATCAGCAGACCAACGTCCGCAACGATATGTACGTGGCCAGCGAGGCCATCCGCCTGATGCAGAAGAACCACAACCCGGCCTTCACACCGGCGGAAAACGCCGCCCTCACCAACTACAAGGGCAAGGTGGACAAGGCCACCAAGTTCATTCCTCCGTGGGTTAAAGTCGCCGTTGCCCTGGCTCTTGGATTGGGCACTATGGTGGGCTGGAAGCGCATCGTAGTCACCGTTGGCGAAAAGATCGGCAAGGAACACCTGACCTACGCTCAGGGCGCTTGTGCCGAGCTGGTCGCCATGGCCACCATTTCCGCCGCCGACACCTGGGGTTTGCCGGTCTCAACCACCCACGTGCTCAGCTCCGGCGTGGCCGGAACCATGGCGGCGAACAAGAGCGGCCTGCAGTTCGCCACCATCCGCAATATTGCCGCCGCATGGATATTTACGCTGCCGGCCGCCGCGCTGCTTTCCGGGTCGCTTTTCTGGTTGTTCCGCCATTTCTCCAGCTAAGACTTGTTTCTTTGTAGCCTTTCAGGGCGTCCGGCAACCTCCGGACGCCCTTTTTACGGCCATTGCACCGATGGCAGGGCCTCATTCGACGCGCAAGTACCCGCGTCTTCCGGTACCATAACTAAAGGTACCTATAGAAGAATGAGCCTGAAAGCCAAGCTGGAAGCAGTCATCTACGCCGCGGAGGAGCCGGTCACACTGGCCCAGCTCGCCGTACTCTTTGCCGACGACGCCTTTGAATGGAAGGCGCAGCAGGAAGCTGCGTCTGCCGAGCAGGCCGCGGAGACCGCCCAATCGCAGTCCGCGGCGAACGAGCAGTTCGCTTACCTGGGGATCGAGCCGGATTCGGCAGATCCCGCCTCGACAGAGCCGGTTGCTCTCGCTGCCGAGCAGGCCGCTGAGACTCAACCGGAAGACAGCCCTGAGCCGGACGCGGAAACTGCTGTGGAGATTACGCCTGAGGCCGATTCGAGCGGCGACAATGCTGGCCCATCCGCGACGGAAGAGCCGCCCACCTCAGACACCGCAGCCGAACTCGAAGCCCGTCGACAGGCCCGACAGCGCGACCGCGACGTGCGCGCGATCCTGCGACCGCTGATTGATGAGTTGATCGCCTCCTGCGCCTCTGACGGTCGCGGCGTTGAAATTCGCGAAATTGCCGGCGGTTATCGCATGGCCACAAAGCCCGAATGTCACGACGCCGTTCGGCTCTTCGCCAAAAGCCTTAAACCGGCGCTCCGGCTCTCCTTGCCGGCCCTGGAAACCCTGGCCATCATTGCTTACAAGCAGCCGGTCACCGCTCCCGAGGTCAATGAAATTCGCGGCGTGGATGCATCCGGTGTCTTCGGTTCGCTGCTGGCCCGCAAGCTGATTTCGACGGCAGGGCGCAAGCAGGTTATTGGCCGGCCTATCCTCTACAAAACCACCCGCGAGTTTCTGCTCCGTTTCGGCCTGAGAGACGTCTCCGAGCTGCCCTCCATGGAGGAGTTCGAGAAGTTGGCCGCCACTGAACTTGACGAGCCGGAGTCCGCAGCCGGAGAAGAGCCCGAGCGGAAGCCGAACCCTGCCCTCGGTCCCGAATTCGACGAAGCCGCCAGCGAGGAGCTGGAAGACTCGCCGGTTGAAGAGATTGAACCAGGGGCGGAGCCCTCTGGATCCACACGTACCGCCGTGATGGCGGTCAGCAACGAACCCCCCACCCCCGCAGAGGCCGCTCCTGCTGCGTCGTCTCCCACAGAGCAGGCAGAAACCGAGAATGTTCCCCATGACCAACGAAACCGATGAGACCCCAAACCTTCAGCCCGAATCCGAATCCCCGGAGCTAGAAGCCATACCAGCAGCCTCAGTCTCCGCGATTGAAGACCCAATTGGAGATACCACCGACGGCGAGGCCAAGACTGCGGTTGAGACCGACGATGGCGCCGAACCTGAAATCGAAGCCGGAGATAGTTCTGAGTCCGAAGACAGTTCTGAGGCGGAAGACGCCCCTGAGCGCGAAGACAGCTCCGATTCTGAAGATGCGTCCGAGCCTGAGTCCGATCCCAAGCCGCGTCCCCCGGCCAAGCTGGAGCGATTGCAGAAGATTCTTGCGGCTGCCGGCGTGTCCAGCCGCCGCAGCGCCGAGGCGATGATCGAGCAGGGCCGCGTGCAGGTCAATGGCAAAGTGGTCACCGTGCTGGGAACCAAGGCCGATGCGGGCCGCGACCACATCCGCGTGGATGGCAAGCTGCTGCAAGGCGCCGAGCGCCACCGTTACTTCGTCCTCAACAAGCCGAAGGGCTTTGTCACCACGGTCAAGGACCCCGAGGGCCGGCCCACGGTGATGCAGTTTTTCGACAAGATGAAGGAGCGCCTTTACCCCGTTGGCCGGCTCGATTACATGAGCGAGGGGTTGCTGGTGGTCACCAACGACGGCGAACTGGCCAACCGGCTGACCAAAGCCTCCTCCGGCGTGGAAAAAACCTACCTGGTCAAAGTCGCCGGCCAGCCCACCGAGGGCGAACTGAACATTCTGCGCGGCGGCGTGGCCATCGAGCGTGGCAAGCCCGGTTCAAAGCAGGTGCGCACCTCCCCGGCCCGCATTCGCCAGGTTCGCCAGGGCGACAATCCCTGGTACGAAGTGGTTCTTATTGAAGGCCGCAACCGCGAACTGCGCAAGATGTTCGAGGAAGTCGGCCACTTTGTGGAAAAAATCCGCCGTGTGGGATACGGCCCGCTGGTTTTGGACCAGGAGCCTGGGAACCTGCGCGAGCTGGAGCCGACAGAAGTGGACGCTTTGCGCCGGGTGGCCGAAGGCAAGCTGCGCACGCCAAAGTCAAAGGACCTTCGACGCCGCAACCTGATCGACGCCGGCCTGCTGCCGACGGTTCTGCCCAAGCCCAGCGGGCGTCCGCACGCGGCGAAACCGCTGGACGAAGATGCTCCTTCGGCAGCCCGCCCCGGCGAGTTCCGACCAAAGAAATTCGGCGCAGCCCGGACAGACCGGACAGGCAGAACAAGCCGCCCGGCCGACTCCTTTGCCAGCGGCGAAGCTAACAAACTCTTTCGGCCTGCACGCCCCAGCGCTGAGGGATTCCGTCCCGCCGCCGGCCGAACTTCGGACCGTGGCCCTGCCCGGGCCGACGATCGGCCGCGCCGCGCAACTGGCGCAGGTCCGGCCAAATTTGGCTCTGCGCGTCCCGCTGGCCGCCCGACATGGAAGAAAGATGATCGTCCGGCTCGTCCACCGGCGCGCTTTGCCGCAGGCTCAACCGGCGAAGGCCGTCCGTCCGCGGACCGTCCCTTCACGGCCAAACCCGCATGGAAGAAGCCGGAACGCGCTGAGCGTGATACGCGCCCAGGCCGCCCAGAACGCGAGGCCCGGCCAGCATACAAGCGCCCCGTTGCGCCGCGCCGCGAAGCTCCTGCCCGTGAAGCGCGAGTTTTCGATGAGGACTTTGGACCGGTGCGGCCGCCCAACCTTCACATTGAAGAGATTACTGGCCAGGAACGCCAGAGCGCGGCCCGTTCGAGCACGCCCCGGCCCAGTTCAGCACGGTCCAGCGCCCCTCGCTCCAGTTACAGCCGGCCCACCGCCAGCCGTTCAAGCGCGCCTCGGCCTTATGCTGACCGGCCCGCTCCCAGCCGGCCGAGCTCTCCTCGTCCAAGCTCGACCCGGCCATACTCTGACCGGCCATACTCTGACCGGCCTCGGCCCAGTTTCGAGCGGCCAACCTCTTCGGCCCGTCCCCCAGCAGCTAAGCCCTTCCGCAGCGAAGGAGGTATGGCGCGTCCTTTCACCACCAGCAGCGGCAAACCTCGCGCGGGCGGTGCGCGGCCAAGCAGCAAGCCGTTCAGGCCCGGGTCAAGCCCACGCGGCGCATCAGACTCGCGTCCCAGCTACGGCGCCAAGCGGCCCTATGGAGCAAAGCCCACCGGCCGTCCTTCCAGTTCACCCCGGCCTTACACTCCACGAACCGAGGGCGCATCCGACTACCGCCCGACCAAGGCAAAGCCCTATCCCAGCTCAACCTCCCGCGCTGAGAGAAAAGCCGGCCCGGGATGGAAGCCCAAGCCCGGGGTCCCCACAGACAGGTCTAAGTCTGTGGGGTGGAAGCCCAGCTTTGGCGGCCCCGGCAAACTTGCATCCGGCTCCCGCCCTAAGCCCAGGCCTGGAAGCTCAGCCAAACCCAGCCACAGAGTTAAACCCGGCGGAGCCAAGCGCACGGGGCCCCGTCCCGGCGGCAAACCGGGCGGAAAGAAACGCGGATAGAAACAGCCCCACTGCTTTTCGCAGTGGGGCTGTTTCGTGTAGCCCGTGATACTCTTTCGGGGACGAAGGAGTCCACATGGCAAACACCTTTGGCACCGACATTCTCATTCAAGCGCCGGACCCGGAGAAGGCGGCAGCTTTCTATGTCGACCTTCTTGGCTTCGAAATTACCGGCGAAGAACCTCAGATGATCAGCCTTCATGGCAAGCGCATCAACCTGTTTATTGAGCGGGGCTCGGCGCTGGGACCGGTTCTGGAAGTCACAGTGGACAGCGTCGAAGCCGCCAAGCTACGGCTCGTGAAAAACGGATGCGAAGTCGTCAAGGATGAGCCGGATTTTCCGAGATGCTACGTCAAGGACCCCTACGGCTTGATTTACAACCTGACAGCTTAAGTCGTGACCTGCGGCCTCACTTGTCGCGAACAGGAATCCTGCACCTGCCTTAGAAGCTGTCCAATAACTCGGTTTTGGGTGAAGGGGCCGGACTTTAGCTCGTACTTAAAAGGCAGAAGTCGTTGTGGGCTTTAGCCCCTTAGGTATGCTTTTACGGCAGTTTGCATTCCCTCAGCGGCTAAAGCCGGTAATCAGAAACAGGCTCTCAACGTACGGGCTGAAGCCCGTACCCTTCAAAAAATAGTTTTTGGGCAGGTTCTTAAAGTCGTGAATCCGACTCCGGCGCCTATCCCGGATACGCGCCCGTAATGTAGCCCTCCAGAGCCTGGATGGTATGCGCCTGATCCGAGATTACCCACTTCACCAGATCGCCGATGGAGATCATTCCCACCACGGTGTCACCCTGCAAGACCGGTAGATGGCGAAAATGGTGTTCGGTCATCATGGTCAGACATTCATCCACGGTGTGCTGCGGGCTGACAGAGACAACCGGGCTGGTCATGATCTCGCGGACCTGGGTTTCTCTGGCGGCGTGGCCCTTCAAAATCCCTTTGCGCGCGTAGTCGCGCTCCGACAAGACGCCCGCCAGCCGATGGTTGGAGAGCACCAGCAACGCGCCGATGCCGTGCCTGGCCATCATTTCGAGCGCCTCATAGACCGTTTGCTCGGGCGCAATCGACAGAACTCTGTTTTCGTCTTTGTGCTTCAGCACCGATCCAATTGTGTCGGAAACCTTCATCAGAACCTCCTGGCCCTCGGCAGCCGCGTGCCGGTGAACGTCCAAGACTCAATCGACCCGTTCCCGACTCAGTCATTAGACAATATAGCCCATCCACATAACGCCAGAATAGTGCGGAAATGAGCGCTCATGAGATTGTTCTGCCGGAACCATGAAACTGTTTCAGGCGCGGCCGGGATCATCAGAATCCAGAGTCTCAAGTTCCGAGCCATCCACTTCCACGGCCACGCTTTGTTGGATGAGGTCCATGGTCAGGACCACGCGCAGGCTGTTCTTCTGCCGCACCACAATGCCCACCATCCCGGCAAGGGCGCCGGAGCGAATCCGAGCCCGTTGCCCCACGGTCAGCAAAGGGTGCGGTTCGGCGTGGCGAAGAGAAAGCCCCGCGCGCAACGCGTCAATCTCCGCGTCCGGCATCGAAGCCGGTTGGCGTCCCGTGCCACCCACAATGCTCAGGACGCCCGGCACCTGCAGCACACGCACGCGCTCGCTCCGGTCGATGCGGACAAAGACGTAGCCGGGAAACAGCGGCAGATCCACGGTGACCTTCGAGCCGTCGCGCCATTTGCGCCGCGCCTGGTAAAGGGGAACGTAATGCTCAATTTCCTTCTGGAGAAAGTATTGGCCCACGCGCTTCTCATGGCGTGGAGAGGTGTAAACGGCAAACCAATTCGGCGACCATTGCTTCCCCGGCGGGCAATCTTCCCCTTGTTCACCCGAGAGAAGAGCGTTTTCCGGTTGTGCATCTTCTGACAACTTTCGCCCTCCTCTCCGAAATGGGATTCTGTTTATCGCTCGATCTACGCCTTTTGCACCACCCTTTCCGAAAAGAGGGAGGGCCTACTCGACGGTGACTGACTTAGCGAGGTTTCTCGGCTGGTCTACGTCGCAACCGCGGCGAACGGCGATGTAGTAAGCCAGCAACTGCAACGGCACAATCTCGATGAGCGGAGATAGCATCTCGGGCGCAGGCGGAATGAAAATGACGTGCTCCACCAGGCCGCCGATGGTTGTGTCGCCCTCGGTGGCCACGGCGATCACGCGGCCTGAGCGGGCGGTAACTTCCTGAATGTTGGAGAGAGTTTTTTCGTAGCGCAGCTTTGAAGCCGGGTCGGATTCATCGCGAGTGACCAGCACCACCACCGGCAAAGTTTCGTCAATCAAGGCGTTGGGCCCGTGTTTCATCTCGCCCGCGGGGTAACCTTCGGCGTGGATGTACGAAATCTCCTTGAGCTTCAACGCGCCTTCCAGGGCGATGGGGAAGTGGATGCCGCGGCCCAGATAGAGAAAGTCGCGGACCGTGGAAAAATCTTTAGCGAGTTGCTCGCACTGAGAGGAGCAGGAGCGCAAGACCTCCTCAATTTTCGAGGGGATGCGGCTGAGTTCCTCGATCAGCGCCACTGACTGGGCTGTGTCGAGCCGGCCGCGAAGCTGGCCCAGCTTGAGCGCCAGCAAGAACAACGCGGTAAGCTGCGCGGTGAAGGCTTTGGTTGAGGCGACGCCAATCTCCGGGCCGGCGTGCGTGTAGATGGCGCCGTGAGCCTCGCGGGCCACCATGGCGTCCACCACGTTGCAGATGGCCACGGTCTTTGAGCCCAGTGAGATCATCTCCCGCTGCGCGGCCAGCGTGTCGGCGGTTTCGCCGGATTGGGTGATGAGCAAGCCGAGTGCATTGCGGTCGGGAATGGGATTGCGATAGCGGTATTCGCTGGCGTAATCCACATCGACGGGCAGCCGGGCCAGCCGCTCGATCATGTATTTCCCGGCCAATGCGGAGTGCCAACTGGTGCCACAGGCGGCGATGTTGATGCTGGAGGCCATGGCCAGCTCCTCGTCGGAGATTTTCATCTCGCCTAAGAAAACTTTTCCGGAATCCAGCGAAACGCGGCCCAACGTGGTGTCGGTAACGGCTCGCGGCTGCTCCCAAATCTCCTTGAGCATGAAATGCTTGTAGCCGCCCTTTTCCGCTTGAATCGGATCCCACTGAATGCGCGTGAGGGCGCGCTCGATTGGGTTGCCGTCAAAGTCGGTCAGCTTGACGCCGGCCAGCGTGAGAATAGCCATGTCGCCGTCGGCCAGAAAGTAGATGTTGCGCGTGTGATGCAGAATGCCGGGCACGTCGGAGGCGACAAACGACTCCCCTTCGCCCACGCCGATAATTACCGGCGGACCAAAGCGCGCCACCACAATCTTGTCCGGCTCTGTGGCCGACAACACGCCCAGCGCGAAGGCGCCGGTGAGCCGCTTGACCGCTCGGCGAACGGCCACTTCCAGCGGAATCGGCTGGCCGGCTGCGTCGGCTTCCGTCTGCACCTGCTCAATAAGGTGCGCGATGATCTCCGTGTCCGTCTCGGTGACAAACTTGTGTCCCTGAGCGGTCAACTCGCGCTTCAAGTCGAGGTAATTCTCCACAATGCCGTTGTGGACCACGACGATACGGCCCGTGCAATCTCGATGCGGATGAGCGTTCTCTTCCGTGGGGCGTCCGTGCGTAGCCCAGCGTGTATGGCCAATGCCGTATGTGCCCTCAAGAGGATGCTCACGCAGCACCTCCTCCAGATTGCCCAGCTTGCCCGGAGCGCGCCGCACCTCAAGAGTTGAGCGGGATGGACTGCCCACGGCGATTCCCGCCGAGTCGTAGCCGCGGTATTCCAGACGCCGCAGCCCTTCGATGATGACCGGAACTACCTTCTTTTTGCCGACATAACCGACGATTCCGCACATGCAATGATTCTAAGCGACAATTGGGCGCGTCCGTGAGCGAATAGACATGCGTCCTCATCATCCGCCATGATAGTAATCCTGGCGTGTGAGAGCGCCGCCCGGTATCCGGTCCGTTTTCCCTGCGCCGGGCCAATTCCCCAAGGAGATGCAAAAACAATGGTCAATTATCTGGAGTTGCCGATTGGCGACCGCTCCCCTGAAATTTTTCGAACGGTTATCGAAATACCCCAGGGCGGAACCCAAAAGTTCGAGTACGACAAGCAGTTGCACGTTTTCAAGCTGGACCGCAACCTGCACTCCCCGGTTCACTATCCCGGCGACTACGGATTCATTCCCTCCACGCTGAGCGACGACGGCGACCCGCTGGACGTGCTGGTGCTGGTGCCCGGCCCCAGTTTTCCAGGTTGCGTGCAGGAGGTGCGTCCCATCGGCCTGCTGGAGATGATGGATCAGGGAGTTCTGGACGAAAAGGTGCTGGCGGTGGGCAATAATAATCCCCGCTTCGCCAATATTTGGAACTACACCGACATTTATCCGCACCTGCTCAAGGAGATTACCCATTTCTTCTCGATCTACAAGGATCTGGAAGGCAAACGGGTAGAGATCAAGGGCTGGCACGATGCGGCTTATGCGCGCGACCAGGTGGTGCATTCCGCAAAGCAGTTTGAAGGAAACAAGGCCAGGCTCGCCGCGGAGAAGCCGACCGGCTAGAGCGGTTCTCCAATGAATGCGCCCTTGCAGGCACTGAGCAAGGTGGCCTTTACTTCCATCCCAGCGACGAAGTCCTGTCCACTGGGGGCTGAGGAAAAAGTCACTCAGCGGTTGTGGTTTCAGGGCATAACAATTGGAGAAGCGCTATAGTCGCTAGGCCTCGCCGGGCCATCAGAGCGCTGAATCATTGCATAAAGCCGGATTGCACCGCACCGCTAGTACAACTTCCGGTATAATCCCTTTCAGGTGCGGAGAGATGGCCGAGTGGCTGAAGGCGGCGGTTTGCTAAACCGTTGTAGGGGGTAAACCCCTACCGGGGGTTCGAATCCCCCTCTCTCCGCCACGACCCCTTCCGAAGGCTTCCGATAAAATCCAAGAAGTGAAGATAAACCACAGAAAATCTGGGGTTTACGTTTTTTAGCGTCCAGTGCCGTCCAATGCAAGCCGGAGATTTTTGGGTATACGTTTGGGTATATGGAAAGTCAAAAAGGGTATATATTGCCTTCGAGGGAGGAAATATGCCGCTTTCCGATACCGCAATCAAGAAGTCTCTACCGG
>Ga0302156_10000930_pt1 | contig 27099 bp, 23 predicted proteins | sample I_Bog_N3_2_FD_193503 | JGI IMG/M metagenome (GOLD analysis project Ga0302156, IMG submission 193503) | Peat permafrost microbial communities from Stordalen Mire near Abisko, Sweden - I_Bog_N3_2 | ecosystem: Environmental > Terrestrial > Soil > Wetlands > Peat | place: Sweden: Abisko, Stordalen... | reverse complement strand
TTCTATAGGCACAATCACATCTCCCGCATAGCATGGCCATCACTTTTTGATCCAGTGATCGCCAACCACTTGCGGGAGTTGTCATGGTCTCACCCTCTCCAACGCGCATCCTGCGCGCCAGCAGCAACGCCATTCCAGACGTTCTCGGTCAGCCGGCCCTGGTCCCCATCAAACTGAGCGGCAGCGAAGGACTCAACACCTTATTCATCTACGAGCTGCAACTGGCCGCGCCCGACAGCTTGCCGCAGTCGCTCTTTCGCGCCGCCAATTTCACGCTGGGGGAATTTCTCTGCCGCGAACTCACCGTCCACATCCAGCGCGATGACGGGTCTAGCCGCGACATCAACGGCCTCATCACCAGCGCCAAATTACTCGGCCAATCCAGCCGCTTCGTGCACTACCAACTCAGGTTGCAACCCTGGCTCTATCTGGCGAGCTTGAACAGCGACTGCCGTGTCTACCAGGACAAGACTGTCGTCGAGATCATCGAGGCTCTATTAAGCCCCTACCATTTCCCCATCGACAAACGTCTCATTGAAACCTACCCCAAGCGCGACTACCAGACCCAGTTCAACGAATCCGACCACCATTTCTTTTGCCGTCTGTGCGAACAATGGGGCATCAACTGGTTCTTCGAGCACAGCCACGGCAAGCACCGGCTGGTGCTCATCGACAGCATGAGCGCCTACCGCGAGAACCCGACCTGTCCGCGCCTCATCTTCCATCCCGAGCGCCCCAGAAGTGACGCCGATGCGTTGCACAATTTCACCCCGGCAAAGCAGCTCACGACCGGCGCCTACAGCACCAAGGACGTCGACTACACTTGCCCCAAAGCTGATTTAACGGTTACCCGCAGCGACCAGCACAACACCGCTCACCGTCAGTCAGAACCTTATCAATGGCACACCGACGCCCACTACTGCCAACCGCAAGCCGGTAACAACACCGCCCCCAACAACCCACAGCAAGAAGCCGCGTTTCTCGCCCGCCTGCGTCTGGAAAGTCTGTGTCAGGCCGGTTGGCAAGCCACTGGCAGCGGAGCGCTGCGCGCCATGACGCCGGGCTGCACCTTCCGTCTCGAGCGCCATCCGCAAGACGCCTCCAATACTGACTACCTGATCACCAGCGCCAGCTTATTGATCGAAGACAGCGCCCTCGCCAGCGAATCGCTCGACCACAGCGCGCCGCATATACAGCTCGACAGCAGTTTCACCGCCCATCCGCTCAAGGAGCCCATCCGGCCGCTGCCGCGCACCAACAAACCCATCGCCTATGGTCCGCAACTGGCACACGTGGTCGGCCCAGACAAGCAACAGCTCTAGACTGACCGCTACGGCCGCATCAAAGTCCAATTCCCCTGGGACCGCAACGGCAAAAAGAACCAGAACAACTCCTGCTGGATTCGCGTGGTCGCGCCCTGAGCTGGCAATCAACTGTGCAGCCAGCATCTGCTGCGTATCGACCAGGAAATACTGATCGACTTCATGGATGGCAACTACGATCTACCGGTGTGCGCCGGCAGCCTGATCAATCCACACAATCTTCCGCCCTGGCAGCTCTCGGTGCACAGCGCCCTGGCCGGATTGCGCTCGCGCGAACTCGGCGAAAGCGGGCGCAGCAATCACGTACTCTTCGACGACACCTCAAACCAGATGTAAGCCCAGCTCCACAGCGACCATCTGTACAGCCAACTGACTCGGCCACCTCGACCGCATTGATGGCAACCTGGGACGCCAGGAAGCACGCGGTGAAGGCCTGGAGAAAATCAATATTTTTTACGTTTATGTATTTTATTTTCAATCACATTCTTCCCTGTAGAGTTGATTTTTGCAGAGATCATTTGCACAAAAAAGGAATGATAAAAGAAAAATTATTGCCGCCGGATATTTAGAACTCATTTCATAAATAGACGCAAGATGCGTCTTACTCAGAATGGGCGCTGGCGAGGCGTACGATGCGTCGCGTAGCGGTGCTACGCGCAAGGAGTGCAACGCAGCCAGCGCCCGTTCTGAGTAAAACCCGACGGGAGCGGCCTGTTTGGACCGATTGCGGCGTTACGAATCTGGGGCAAGACGTCCAGTCTTGACCCAGATTCGCGCCTTGCACTCCCCCCCAAACAGGACTCGCTCGCACTCACGCCTATTTATGAAATGAGTTCTACATAACGGCGCAGCCATGTCGAGAAGATAAGGATTTAACAGAGATTACATTGCGCGTTTACAAGAAGAAAAAATTGGTTCATACGGAAAAAATTTACGTCGGCAATAACTATTCTCTTTATCAAGAACTCGTTGAGAGAACACTAGATTTCAATTGGAATGGAATATTGGACTTAGGTATCCGCAATGCCATGGGGAAAGGGGCCACAGGTGCAAATTATTGGATAGTGCCTCCCAAGCCACCGTATATTTTTACGTTGGGAACTTTTTCTGAAATTGAAAATTCGCCGAATGGCGTATTTTTTCCCTGCTTCCAGGAAGTGCTGGAATTACGGCTAAAAAACATGAATATAAATTCCGCGAAAATATGCAACTGAAAAATGAAAAAGCGCTTTCCTACGGATCAAATGATGATGGAAGTTTTCAGGTGCAAAGATATACATTTGATGAGTCAGGTACAGAATGGATAGCCTCGGGAGAAATTTTGACCTGGGATGAAGCCGGATTAACGAAATGTCTTTCTGGAGATGAATGCTGAAGCGCCACAATCCATTTCGTGCTGCATGTCTATGGTGATTTTTATTTTTTGCGAAAAATTTACGGTATCGTCTTATCGCCAATCAAAAATGGCGACCATTGGCCGCCATTTCTCACCGCTCACAATCCTCTGCAACTTACCTCTTCGACTGACGGCGACGCCCCAGTAGCAGCACGAAGATCAGCAGCAACACAATGACCAGCACGATACCAACCCGTGCTAGCGTCACCAGCGATGAGGTCTCGCCTCCGGCACGCAGGCTCTTGACCTGTTCTGCCGTGACCTTGGCGGCTGGATTGCCGTAGTGCTGCAACAGGTAGTTGCTCAAGATAACAAGCTGCTCATCGTTGAGTTTATTGCTGAAAGCCGGCATCAGAACTTCAGGCCCGCCCGCTTTGCGTTGCACCCCTTCCAGAATTGCCATCACCAGATTGTTGCTGTTGAGATGACCCAAAGCGGTGTTATGAAACAGCGCAGGCAAGCTGGCGCCATCCTTGCCGCCCCATTGGGCGCTGCCCTCTCCATTGGCTCGGTGGCAGGAAGCACAGTTGGCATCGTATAACTGCGCACCGTTGAACTTGGTCGTGTCGGACGCTAACGGCGCGCCACGCGACTCTCCAATACCGGCGTAAGCCTGACCAAAACTGTCGGCAGCCTGAGCATCCTGGCTGGCATGCTGCGGCGCTGCGGTTTTGATGTAGGTCGCAATGGCCTGACGGTCTTCTTCAGTCAGATGACGCAGGCTGTTGTCGATCACGTCAGCCATCGGTCCGCCGGCCTGCGCCTTGCCTGCAATACGGCCGGTACGTAGATACTCGGCAATCTGCGCTTGGCTCCAGTTACCGATGCCGCTGACGGCATCGCTGCTGATATTGGGCGCGTACCAGGTGCCCAGATCGGCGCCAGCCAATGGCTGCGATTTGTCTTCGCCCATCAGCGCCGTGCGGGGGGTGTGGCAGGTGCTGCAATGTGCCAGTCCTTGTGCGAGATAGGCACCGCGATTCCATTCGACGCTCTTGCTGCCGTCGGGAACGAAAGGTTTTCCATCCAAAAATAACAAATTCCACGCTGCCATCGTCATGCGGATATTGAACGGGAACGGTAAGTCGGTTGCGGCCGGCTTGTCATCCACGGCGGCAACGCCTTGCTGGAAATACGTGTAGAGCGCCTTGACGTCGTCATCACTCAACTGCGCATAGGAGGTGTACGGCATGGCCGGATACAGACGCTCGCCATCGGCACGTACGCCTCGACGCAGTGCATCGGAAAATTGTTCCAGCGTGTAGTTGCCTATCCCTGCTGTCTTGGACGGTGTGATGTTGGTTGAGACAATCTTGCCTAACGGTGTGGCAATCGCCAGTCCGCCGGCAAATAGCTTGCCTGCGGCCGTGCTATGGCAGGCAATGCAGTCACCGGCCGTGGCAAGATATTCACCGCGCTTGAGTATGTCTGTGCTCATATCCGCCGCCTGAGCGCCGGCGCATATGGCCACAGCCAGCGTCAGCGAAGACCATACTGTTTTCATTGTTTTCATGCGCATCCTCAAGCGTTGGCGTGAATGTGATCTGCCGAACGTAGCGCCAGCGCCACTGCGGTCAAAGTCGAATTGACGGTGGCCGCAGTAGGCATGACGCCGGTGCTGGCAATGTACAAATTCGGATGATCGTGGGCACGGCCAAAACCATCGACCACGGAATCCTTGGGATCACTCCCCATAGACAGCGTGCCGGTGATGTGCTGGTTGTTGCCATAGATGCCGTCAGGCGAATAGCGCAAATTGGTGCCGCCCATCAACTGGGCAATACGGGTGTATTCCTCGCGCGCGGCAGCCATGCCTTTATGCACATAGTCGTTCATGGCGTAATGCACCTGTGGACGCGGAATGCCGAGCGCGTCTTTCTTGTCGCTCAAGACTACCCGGTTTTCCGGGTCCGGCAATACTTCCAGCACGTTTTTGATGCTGCACTCACGCGCGGCGTGGTAGCGGATCTGTTCTTCCAGCTCGGCGCCGTAGACCCCTTTGGCGATCAGCGTTTGCGTCACGGCCGGGACTTTCGACGAATTCGAAATGTCAATCCGGAAGGCCGCATGATCGGCACGGAAAGCTCCGTCGCGCAGATGATTGATCGAAGCCGGACTCATCGGCCCGCGTCCCGGCCACAGCTCTTCATCGCACTCGAACGAGAGACTATTACTAGGGTGATCCATCAAATGACGGCCAACCGTGCCGGAACTGTTGGCCAGTCCATTCTTGAACTTGTCGCTGGCTGACAGTAACAGCAGCTTGGGACTTTCAATACCGTTGGCGGCGAGGATGAAGGTTTTTCCGGTCACGCGCACCGAATTTTTTTGCGGATCGTAATAGTGCACGGCCACGATGCGGTCTTGTGCATCATGCTCAATGCGATAGACGACGGCATTGTGGATCAGTTTGGCGCCGGCTTGTTCGGCCGCTTCGACCGACAGTCCGCCATGATATTGCGCATCAATCGGACAGATCGGCATGCAGTTATTGTTACCGCAGCAGGCTGGACGGTTATCGTAGGCGCGGCTGTTGCGTGCGGTGGTGTTGGTGATGACCTGATAGCCGCCGGGTGCCAGACGTTCACGGAAGCGTTGTTCCAGATATGACTCGGCCACCGGCTGCATCGGAAATGGCTTGTTGCGCGGCGAACCGTTGTTAGGTGCGCCGGAGACGCCCATCTTGACTTCGGCTTCGTAATAAAACGGTTCCAGATCTTCATAGGCAATCGGCCAGTCGCGGCCGACGCCATACAGGCTCTTGATGCGCAAGTCATTAGGCAAGACGCGCCAGGCTTGCGCTGCCCAGTGCCAGGTAGTACCGCCGACGATGCGGAGGTACTCGGCCTTGTAGGGATAGGGACCGGCCTGCACCAGATAATCATTGTCTTCGGGCTGGTAGACCGGATGCGGTGACCAGGATGAAAACGGATACGGCGAGACGAAGTCTCCCTTGCGTGGCGAATTGCGGAAATTTTCAACCAGGGTGGCACGATCGATGCGCGGGCCACTTTCCAGAATCAGCACCGATGCGCCCTGTGCGGCCAGACGATGGGCAGCCAGTGCGCCAACGATGCCAGAGCCGATGACGACGACATCGGCGGAGTATTGTTCAGACATGTGCGTTCTTTCCTGATCAGACGGCGAGTGGATTGCGGCCCCAGCTGCCATACGGACCGTAGGCGTAGCTGGGTGGGCGCAGACGATCGGCCACGGCGACAAACATGAGACTGCTTTCATAAGTGATGCAACGCGCGGCCTTGCCGCTGCCAACCACGCCGATGTACCAGGCCGAGACGATCTTTCCCGGTAGCTTGGCAAACGCCAACTTCTGTTCATCCAATGTTGCTTGCAACGTGGCCAGCACAGGTGGATTGTTCGCAATGAAGTCTTCGAACTGCTTTAACTGCGCATTAAAATCAGGTGTGGTGGCAACCAGGGCGGCATACAGCCGATCTGCCTGTTGCGCATCGAGTTGCGCCTTGCCGGTCAGCATGCGCGACAAGGCAAGGAAGTTTTCAGGAGCTTTGGCAGCGATGGCGTCGGGCGCATCGGCAAGTGCGGCAGAAAACGGCAGGGTTAAAAATGAGCAGACGTAACCGCTCAACACACCCGCCAGCAAAAGTCGGCGATTCTTGTCGGGAGCTGCCGCCTGGGCAGCGAGCTGAGGGTGGCTATTCATTGATGTCCTTGTTGTTTGGCTACCTGAAAACGCGGTCATGCAGCTTGACCGCTTGCTGCTTTTTCCGACTGTTACATTGCAGCGCGCTGATAATAGTGCAGCATACAAGTTTGCGCAAAGATTTACTGGCACAAAATGCAAAAAAATAAAAGTGGTCAGGCCACTTTTGAGAGAAATAATTGGTCAGGCCGATTTTCACACAACATCATGCGTCACGAATGTCGACGTATATCGCGATGCATCAATGCCCAGGGCTGAAGAATACGGATTCGCCAAAAACAGCCTTCCAGGCTGCTCTGGCGATGGGTAACTGAGGGCTTTTCCGTCAGTTCGACAGAGAGTCACGCTGCTGTTTTTCCAGGCGCATATGGCTGCGTCAGACCAAGATTTCCGTATGGAAATCGTCTGATCTGCGCAACAATTGACTGATGCAAGAAGAACAACGATGGTGAGAAGATGGATGCATTGACACCGATGACTTCATCGGCAAGCTCAATGCAGAAAAATCAACCTGCTATTTCGCCGATCACCGCCTGACATACCGGACTACGTTCATCAGCCAGCGGCAACAACACCGTGTAATGATGGGTATCGGGCACCACATGGTGTGCCACCACCTGTGGCCAGCAGCTGGCGATAACGGCAGCCTGCGCATGAAACTGCGTGGTTTCCTGCGCGCCGATGATGGTGTGCACGCGCGTACGCGTCGGACCGTTCAGCAACACCGGGCTCAGTTGATCGGCGCGCGCCGCGTCGAGCATCAGCGCCTTATTAAGCGAGGTTGGGATCAGCGGCGCCAGATCAAACACTCCGCTGACAGCGAATACTGCCTGCAGGGGCAGTTCGCTTTTACTCATTTGCGACGCCACATAACTGGCCAGATGGCCGCCGGCGGAATGTCCCATCAGAGAAATACGATTGCGATCGATATTCATATGCGCCGCCATCTTGTACACGCTGGCCAACAAGGCGTGTACTTCAAAGACCATGTCTTCAATACGAGCTTGCGGCGCCAGCGAATAATTCATCACGGCCACGCTGATGCCGGCTCGCACATAGGGTGCGGCGATAAAGCCGATGTCGCTTTTATCACCGCCCTGCCAGTAACCGCCGTGGATGAAGATCAACAAGGGGCGCTGGCTGCCGTCGGCACGATAAAAATCGAAGCCTTGCAAGGGCGCGCTGCCATAGGCGATATCGGCGTCACTGAGCAATGTCGGACGAATCGCTGCGGTGGCGTTCTGCCAAACTTGCAGGACTTGAGGAAAATCGGGAAAAGCGGCCTTAAGGTTGTAACCGGCTTCACAATCCTGCGCCGCGCAGATTACGCGTTGCCGGATTGATGGTTGTGCATTGGACTGGGTCATGATGTCTTTCCATGGTTCGTGGTGGGTGTTAAACGCTCAGATAACGTTCCCATACCTCGGGCTGCGCTGCTAACTGTGTCGAATCGCCTTGCCACACGACTTTGCCTTTTTCCAGAATCGTGTGGCGGTCGGCAAAACCAATCAGGCGTTTGATGTACTTGTCGATGATGATGATGGTCAGGCCATATTCACGCAAGGACTTGAGACAGCTCCATATTTCTTCGCGTATCAGTGGCGCCAGCCCTTCAGTGGCTTCGTCTAGGATCAGCAGATACGGATTGGTCATCAGGGCACGGCCGATGGCCAGCATCTGTTGTTCGCCGCCTGACAGTTGCGCGCCGCCATTGTGGCGTCGCTCTTGCAGACGCGGAAACTGTTGATAGATTTTTTCCAGCGTCCAGGGATGGGCGCTGCCATTGCGATGGGCTGCAAAGGCGCTGAGGTTTTCTTCCACACTGAGGTTTTTGAATATCTGCCGTCCTTCCGGCACGATAGCGATGCCACGGCGAGCGATATTGTCAGCCGATTGCGTGTGGATGGACTGGCCGAGAAAACGTACTTCTCCGCCAGTGGGACGATTCAGACCAAGTATGGTGCGCAAGGTGGTGGTCTTGCCCATGCCGTTGCGCCCCAGCAAAGTCACCACTTCGCCCCGGTGCACCGTCATGTCAATGCCGAACAAGACCTGGCTGGCGCCGTAACCACCGGTCAGTCCCCTCACGTCCAGCAAGCTTGTGTATGCAATGTTCATTTAAACCGTCTCCTGCATGTCTTCCTCACCTAAATACGCCTGCCGCACCTCAGCATTGGCACGAATCTGCGCAACCGTGCCGCTGGCCAGCACCGCCCCCTGCACCAGCACCGTGATGCGGTCTGCCAGAGCAAACACGGCATCCATGTCATGCTCAACCAGCACCACCGTCAGCTCTGTCTTGAGTGACTCAATCAGTGCGATCATGTCGGCCGACTCTTCGTGACCCATACCGGCCATCGGCTCGTCCATCAACAACACGCGCGGCGCACAGGCAATGGCCAGGCCGACATCCAGACGACGCCGGGCACCGTGCGAAAGTTGTGATGCCAACTGCCGCACCTGTTGGCCCAAACCAATGCGCTGCGCCAGTATCAACGCCTGTTCACGCCCACGACGATCGCTTGCACTGGCATGTAAAAAACCATAACCACGGTGCAGACCACGCTGTACGGCCACCAGCAGATTATCCAGTACAGTGAGCTCATCGAAGACGCTGGTGATCTGAAACGAGCGCACCAGACCTGCCGCAACGCGCACCTGCTCGGCCTGGCCGTGCAAGGCTTGACCGAACAGAAAAATTTCTCCGCCGTCGGCCGCCAATGCGCCTGAAAGCAAGGACAACAAGGTCGTCTTGCCAGCACCATTAGGGCCGATGATGGCGTGCACGTGACCAGCGTCAATACTTAAATGCACATCACGCGTGGCGCACAGGCCGCCGTAATTTTTTTGCAAAGCGCGTACCGTCAGGGCATCAGACGCCATGTGACTCTCCTTGTTCAAGCCGTTGCAATGACTTCCCCATGCGCAGCAAGGAACTGACGCCGCGCGGCGCCACCATCACCACTGCCAGCAGCACCACGCCGACATAGATCTGCCAATATTGAACATGCGTGGACAAGACTTCTTCCAATGCCAGAAACACCATCGCGCCCAGCACGCCACCGTAGAAATAACCGACCCCGCCCAAGGCCACCATCACCAGCAAAATACCCGACTGCGACCAATGCAGCAGCTTGGGGCTGACGAACAGATTGTGCATGCCGATCAGACTGCCGGCCAGACCGGCGATGACAGCCGCAATCACAAAGGCTGCCAGTTTGTAACGCAGGCTGGCATAGCCGATGGCCTGGGCGCGTCTTTCATTCTGCCGTATGGCATTGAGCGCCAGGCCGAAGCGTGAACGCAGCAGCAGCGCCAGCAATAGCAGCGTTGCCGTCAACCAGCTCAGCACCAGCCAGTAAAAGCCATTGTCACCACTGATATCGAGCCCGAAACCGAGCAACGGGCGCTGCGCGATCTGTAATCCATCATCGCCGCCGTAATAACGCAGGCCGACAAAAAAATAATAGAACAGTTGCGCCAACGCCATCGTGATCATGATGAAGTAGACCGCCCGTGTGCGCAGAGCAATGGCGCCGATGATCAGCCCGGCCAAGGCACTGGCGGCAGCGGCCAACAACCACACCAGCCAGACGTTGGTGAATCCGTGAAACGCCGCAATGGCCGTCACGTAAGCACCGATGCCAAAAAACACCGCATGACCGAAACTGACCATGCCGCCGTAGCCGAGCAGAAAATTCAGACTGGAGGCCAGCATGGCGAAAATCAGCATGCGCGTGAGAACCCCAATGTAGTAATCCAGCCCGGTCACTTGCGCCAGCAATGGCAATGCGATGAACAGCAACAGCAACACTGCTGGTCCAATTTTGGAAAACGATGCTTGCATGAACATCCTCATGAACGCGCCGGGAACAGACCGCTGGGGCGCCAGAACAGCACCGCGATCATTACCAGATAAATCATCATTGAGCCGATTGCCGGCCCCACTGAAGCTGCCGCATCCGCGCTCAGGAACAGCGAAAACAGCGTCGGCAGCAAACCACGCCCGAGTGTATCGACCACACCCACCACCAGCGCGCCGACAGCCGCACCCGGCACCGAGCCGATGCCGCCAATGACCACCACCACGAATGCCAGGATCAGCACATCGTCACCCATGCCGGATTGCACCGCCACCAACGGCCCTAGCATGATGCCGGCCAGTGCAGCCAACATCAGTCCAAGACTAAAGACCAGCCGAAACAGCAGACCGATGTTGATACCCATGGCGCTGACCATTTCCAGATTGTTGGCCCCAGCCCTTACCCACATGCCCACACGAGTGCGATTGATCAAAAAATACAGCGCCAGCGCCACAACAATGCCCAGCGCCATCACCAGCAAGCGATAACTGGAATAAGGCAAGCCCAACAGCAGCACCGGTCCGGCAAAGACTGGCGGCATGTTCAAGGGCAGCGGTTGCGGCCCCCAGATCATGCGCACGCCATCATTGCAGATCAATATCAGTGCAAAGGTGGCCAGCACCTGTGCCATATGATCCTTCTGATAGAGTCGGCGCAAGACCAGCCATTCCAGCAAGAAGCCGAGCAGCGCCGTCAGTGGCAGCGCTCCCAGCAAACCGAGCCAGAAAGAACCGCTGACGTCGGCGATCCAGGCCGCCAGGTAAGCGCCGATCATGAAAAAACTGCCATGCGCCAGATTGATGAAATTCATCACTCCGAAGATCAGCGTCAGGCCGGAGGCAATCAGAAACAACATGATGCCGAACTGCAGGCTGTTGAGCACCTGCTCAAAAATCAAATTACCCAAAATCGTTCCTCACTGAGCAGCTTCAGCAAATCTCAAGGCATCTTGCATTGATCGGCGTAGGCATCAACGTGATCGCTGAGCACCGTTGCCGTCATGTTGTTGACGTACTTGCCGTCGGCGCCTTTGGTCACCACCCGGGCATACTGGTTCTGGATCGGGAAATGATTAGCGGCGAACTTGAAGCTGCCGCGCAGCGAATTGAACTTGGCTGCCTTGAGCGCGGCAATCAATGCCTCGCGATTGTCGACCTTGCCACCGACGGCCTTGACGGCGGAATCGATGAGCATGGCTGCGTCATACGCCTGGGCGGCATACATCGAAGGCTGATGACCGTACTCCTTGACGAATGCAGTAACGAAGGCGCGGTTCTGGGCATTGGGCAAATCGGACGACCATTCGCCGGTATTGGCCACACCGGCAATCAGGTCGCCGTTGGAGAGCATCTGTTGATCGGCGTCATAGGCAGGCATGACGCGCACGATCTTGCTGTTCATTCCCGCTGCGGAATACTGTTTGACGAAATTGACACCCATGCCGCCCGGTAAAAAGAAGTACAGCGCATCAATGTTGGCCGCCCGCAGTTGCGCAATTTCGGTGGCGAAATCGAGCTGACCCAGCTTGGGGAACAACTCCAGCGCCAAGTCCTTCTTGAACAAGCGCTTGAAACCGGCAGCAGCATCCTTGCCGGCAGGATAGTTGGGCGCAATCATGGCTACACGCTGATAGCCTTTGTCGGCCATAAGTTTGCCGGCGGCTTCATGGGTCGCATCATTCTGATAACTGGCGCTGAAGAAATAGGGCGAACAGCCAGCCCCGGCCAACTGCGCCGGACCGGCATTGGCACTGATGACCACCGTCTTGCTGGCAAACGCCGTCGGCGCTACTGCCAGCAAGATATTGGAATAGACGAAGCCGCTCAGGATGTCGACCTTGTCGCGCTTGATCAGACGGTCCGCGCCCTGCTTGGCGGCATCAGGACTGAACTGGTCATCCACCACGATGACCTCGGTAGCCACGCCGCCGAGCTTGCCACCCAAGGTCTTCAACGCCAGCGTGAAGCCGTCGCGCTCATCCACGCCAGGGGCGCTGGCGGGACCGCTCAAGGTGGTCAGGAAGCCGACCTTGACGACATCGGCGGCATAAGTAGTGCTAGCGCTGGCAAATAGTGCGGCAACGGCCATGGTGACAACTCGATTCATCCCTGTACTCCTGTAAATGGATAAGGCAACAAAGAAAGAACTACGACATGCAGGCCTGTTTTTTATCGGCCTTGGATAAGAAGGCGTCAGCAAAGAAACGTTCAGCCGGCAAGCCACAAACGCTGACAAAATCGCGCCGTGCCGCGTCCACCACCACCGGCGCGCCACAGGCATATACTTCGCAATCGTTCATGCGCGGAAAATCCTGCATCACGGCCTGGTGCACAAAGCCGCTGCGTCCGGACCAGTTGAGCTCGCCCTCGGAGAGCACTGGCACGTACTCGAACCAGGGTAGGTTGGCAGCCCAACTGCGACATAAGTCATCCATGTACAGGTCGGCCGCTTTGCGACCGCCCCAGTACAAGCGCATCGGCCGCTGCTGTTGGCTGGCAATGGCGTCTTCAACGATCGCCTTGATCGGCGCGAAGCCGGTGCCACTGGCCAACAGCACTACCGGCGTGCTGCCGGCGCGCAGATAGAAATTACCGGCAGGTCCTTCCAGTGCCAGGGTCTGGCCCTGCTCCAGCGAGCCGAATACGCGATCGGTAAACAATCCTCCTGGCAGATGACGGATATGCAGCTCCAGCAAGCCGCTGCCAGCCGGCGCGGCCATTGAATAACTGCGCCGCTGACCGTCTTCCAGCACGACATCAAGGTATTGACCGGCCTGATAATCGAACGCTTGCGCGTCGCCGCGCAGGACCAGCACCGTCACGTCCGGCGCCGGTCGCAGCATGCGCTCGATGACGACATTGAATCGACACGGTGCCGGCGTATCGGCAACGGTCTCATCACTGGTCGCGCTCAGTGCCACTTCCACCCGGCCTGCCACCACTCGCACCGGAAAACTGCGTACCGCCTCAGTCACCGGCGCACAACGTGGCGCACCGCTGCGGATGTCGAACAAGCCTTGATGCAACGGACATTCGACACAGCCATTTTCCACATAGCCTTCCGACAATTTGGCATTGCCGTGAGTGCACAAATCCTTGAGCGCAAACAATTCCTCGCCCAGCCGGAACACTGCCACCGCCTGCCCGCCCGCAACCGCTGGCGCTACTTCGCCATCGGCAAATTCATCGGCGCTGCCGATATCGAACCAGTCACTCATGGCGTCCTCAGATCGGCGTAGCCAGCAGGGTTGCAACGCGCAGTGTGTCGTAAATCACGCGGCGGCTGGCGTAACGCCAACCGGCGGCGGTCTTGACCACGCGATCCACATAACGGCCGGCCTGATAGACGAAGGACTCGCCATTCTGCAAGGTCTGCACTACTACGTAACTGGATTCGGCTTCCACGCTATCGTTGGCGATGGCCTTGAACACCAGTCCGGATGTCATGTGCCGATAGGTATGTGCTTCATAGATATTGGCGTGGCGCAGCGACAGCACACGGTCGCGCAGCATCTTCTTGCTGTCGCAGTAGATGATGCCGATCGGCAGGCCCGCATCGGCGTTCTCACGCGGGATGATTTCATACAGGCAGTCGTCGGTGAAAAACTCTGGCCACTCTTCCAGCCGATCGTTGTCGAGCGCATGGCTATAGCCTTCCTGCAATTGGTGGAGTTCAAACCACAGTGTCATCTTGTCCATTGCTATGTCCTCTTATGCCTTTTCAATTGATGCAAATCCCATGAGCTGCTGATAGCCGCGCCAGAATTTGCGGATCAGGCTCTCGGTGATCAGCGTGTCTTCCTGATCGGGACTGTCCTTGGCCATGTCCATCACGGAGCAATCCTCCGGGTCGCGCGCTGTACCGCGCTGCACCAGCTCGGTGGCTTCGGTGTCTTCCATCGAGATGTAACCGGCCGGCCCCACCAGATTGGCCTGTTTGATGCGCAAGGCGCGCAGCTCCGGCGTATCGTCGGCATAGCCGAAGAAATGAAAAATCAGCTCAAAATTGCCCGGGCCTTTGGGTAGCAACTGGCGCGCCACCAAGGTGTTGTGGATCTGCTGCACCACCAGTTGCGGAAAGATCGGCTGGATGTGATTGGTGGTCATCTCCTCGAATTCCTTGATCTGCGCCAGCACTGACGGATCTTCCAACGCAAAGCCTTCGTCAAAGGAGCGGATGGCCTGATCCTTGTAAGCATCCGAAGTCTCTTGCTCATTCTTGGTGGCGGTAATGATGCTGTGCAAGCCGTGATGCTTGTCAGCAATCGAACGCGCCTTCATGCCCTGCCGAAAAATGTTGAACGTCGTATGAAACATGTGCAACAGGCTGGCGTGATAGGGGTCTTTGACGTTTTCCAAATACAGCTTCCAGTTCGATTTGGAATACTGCCGCGTGCAACCCAGGTAGACGACAGGCTTGTGGAAGATGCGGTCAATCCAGGGCCGCATCTCGGCGCCGATGTAATCGGCCAGCGGCTCCACGGTGTCGCTGAAAGTGGCGAACACCAGACCGCGATAGCTTTCCACCCGCAACTGACGCAGGCCATGGCATTTCGGATCGAAGTCCTTGGCCATGCCGGCAGCGCCCTTTTGACCGCGCCGAAACGGCACTCCCAACAAATTGCCGCGCGAATCGAAGCTCCATTGATGGTAGGCGCAGCTATGCGAGGTAGCGTTGCCGCGCGGGGTGCGGCAGACGATGGCGCCGCGATGGGCGCATTTGTTGACCCAGGCCGCCAGCGTGCCGTCCTCGGTGCGCGTCACCACCACCGGGGTGTCGCCGACGAAGCTACTTTTGTAGTCGCCGTTATTGGGAATTTCTGCTTCCAGCGCCAGGAAACTCCAGACCGGACCCCGATAAATACGCTCCTGCTCCAGGTCGTATACCTCCTGCGAGCTAAATACCTTGTAGGGCGTACGCGAGCCATCGGTGCGCGGAAATTGTACGAGCGGCACGTAGCCAGCCTGCGATGATGTCGTATTCATGAAGTGCTTCCTTTATTCCTGTTCTTGTCCCTGGACTGATTTTTCCGGCGCATTGGCACCTGCTACGCTATCCATCATAGGCAAAGCCCTGGCGCGGCAATATCCGCCATTTGCACGCTTGCAGCGGCGCGCTATCCGTTTCTTGCACAGCGCGCTTTATACCTGAGAGGTATGCAAGCCTTCAAAAATGGTCTTGGACAGCCTGACTTCTTGTTTCTATGATGCGATTAACCTATCCGACATCGAGATCATCTTGTCCCTTACTGCATCCACCCTGCTTCCTTCTACCGTCATCGGCATAGCTGCCGTCGATGTCTTGCTGCTCGACGTCCCCACCATCCGGCCGCATCGTCTGTCGATGACCACCATGCACCGCCAGACGCTGGTGCTGGTGCGCATCACCTGCAAGGACGGCATCATCGGTCTGGGTGAAGCCACCACCATTGGTGGTCTGGCCTACGGCGAAGAAAGCCCGGAAAGCATCAAGGTCAACATCGACACTTATTTCACGCCGGTGCTGCAACATCCTGCCGCCGATGCCGCCAACGTCATGGCCACCATGCAGTTGCTCAGTCATAGCATTCAGGGCAACCGCTTTGCCCGCTGCGCGATTGAAACCGCCTTGTTCGATGCGCAAGCCAAGCGCCTGGGCGTGCCTTTGTCGACGCTATTCGGCGGCCGTGTGCGCACTACCCTGCCGATTGCCTGGACTCTGGCCAGCGGCGACACCGCGCGCGATATCGAAGAAGCGGAAAAGATGCTGGCCCTGCGTCGCCATCGCGATTTCAAACTAAAGATAGGCAGCCGTGCCGTACGCGACGATGTTGCCCACGTTGCAGCAATCAAGCGCGCCGTGGGCAGCCGCGGCAGCGTGCGCGTGGATGTCAATCAAGCCTGGAGCGAAACCGACGCCATGCTGGGCATGCGTATGTTGGAAGAGGCCGGCGTGGATCTGGTCGAACAACCGATTGCCGCCGCCAACGTTGCGGGCCTGCGTCGTCTGCGTCAGAAAAACCGCATTCCGCTCATGGCCGACGAAGCCTTGCACGGTCCCGGTGATGCCTGGCGCGTGGCGAGCGCAGAAGCGGCCGATGTGTTCGCCGTCAAGATCAATCAATCCGGCGGACTGCGTGGCGCAGAGCAGGTTGCCGCCATCGCCACCGCCGCGCATGTCGGTCTGTACGGCGGCACCATGCTCGAAGGCGCCATCGGCACCATGGCCTCGGCCCAGTTGTTTGCCACTTTCGACACGCTCGACTGGGGCACCGAATTGTTCGGCCCACTGTTGCTGACCGAAGAAATCCTGACGACGCCGCTGGCCTACCACGACTTTGCACTGAGCCTGCCGGACGGACCTGGTCTGGGCATTACGCTGGATGAAGAGCGCGTCAATTTTTTACGTCGCGATAAAAAAACAAAAACAATATCGCTAGCCTGAAACTTTCATTGTTGAGGAGACCAATACCATGCTGTTCAAAGTCACCATGGATGTGCAATTGCCACATGACATGCCCAAAGACAGCGCCGATGCGCTCAAGCTACGTGAGCGCGAACTGGCGCAGGCACTGCAGCGCAGCGGCAAATGGCGCCACCTGTGGCGCATCGTCGGGCGTTACGCCAACATCAGCATCTTCGATGTCGCCAGCGCGACCGAACTGCACGATCTGCTGCTAAGCCTGCCGCTGTTCCCCTACATGAAGATCGAGGTTGAGGCACTGTGCCGCCATCCCTCATCGATTCATGAAGATGAGCGTTAATCGTTTTCAACCGTGAAATAATTGGATAAATAAGAGAGAGAGACAGTCATGAACAAGCAAGCCATCGCCGCAGTACTGGACAAAATTCAAAGCAGCGCCATTGCCCCAGGCAACAGCCGCACCAAGGAGATCGTCAACCGCATCGTCAGCGATCTGTTTCATACAATTGAAGACCTGGATGTACAGCCCGAAGAGTTCTGGTCTGCCGTGCACTATCTGACTGCCGCCGGACAATCCAGCGAATATGGTCTCATCGCCGCCGGTCTTGGTTTCGAACATTTTCTCGACCTGCGCATGGATGAAGCCGAAGCCCGCGCCGGCATCACCGGTGGCACTCCGCGCACCATTGAAGGCCCGTTGTATGTAGCGGGTGCACCGGAGCAAAAGGGTTTCGCACGCCTGGATCAAGATCCGCAACCCGGTGAAATTCTATTCATGCAAGGCCAGGTGCGCGACAAGGATGGTCAGCCGCTGGCGCATGCGTTGGTGGAAGTCTGGCATGCCAACCACCTCGGCAACTATTCCTTCTTCGATCCGAATCAAACGCCGTTCAATCTGCGCAGCAGCATCCGCACCGATGCACAAGGCCGCTATCGTTTCCGCAGCCGCGTACCGGTCGGCTATAGCGTGCCGCCAAACGGCGCCACCGATATTCTGCTCAAGCAATTGGGACGCCACGGCACCCGTCCGGCGCACATTCACTTCTTCGTCTCGGCGCCCGGTCATCGCAAGCTGACCACCCAGATCAACATTGCCAACGATCCGTATCTGTGGGATGACTTTGCCTTCGCCACCCGCGATGGACTGGTGCCCGATATCAAACACGTCACCGACGCCGCCGCCATCCGTGCGCAAGAAATCGACGAGCCGTTTTATACCATCGACTTCGATTTCACCCTGCAGCTCGAAGCAGTCGGCTTGCCCAAGGATGAAATCGCACGCGACCGCGCAAGCGCCTGATTGGACCGCTCAGCGCCGAGGCACATGGTTTGATCTATTGCGTCTCGGCGCTGTCTGCGGGCGCAGCCTGTCGAACGACTTGCTGCGCTGTGTCACGCAAGCGTTGCAACAACTGAGAATGGTCATTGAGACGGAAATTCATGATCACCGGCGAACAGACGCCCTTGTTCGACAAGGGCCGGTAGACCACATCGGCACGATGCAAACCGCGCACCGATTGCGGCACCAATGAGACGCCCACACCAGCTGCAACCAAACCGATGGCCGTTTGCATTTCGTTGGCTTCCTTGACAATGCGCGGGCGCAAACCGCGCGCGGCAAACAGCTCCAGAACCTGGTCGGCATAACTAGGACGTGGTCGTGCCGGATAGAGGATGAAGTTTTCCTCAGCCAGTTGCGCCAGGCTGACACGGGCTTTTTTGAGCAGCGGATGATCAAGTGGGAATACTGCCAGCAAGGGCTCTTCGACGATGGTTTCACAAACGATGTCAGCATCAGTGATGGGTAGACGGCCAAAGCCGACATCGATGCGTCCTGACTTGAGCGCCTCCACTTGCTCCATGGTCATCAGTTCGGAAAAGCCGATTTCCAGCTCCGGCAAACCGGCGCGAAATTGCTTGATCAACTCCGGCAACAAGCCATACAAGGCGGAGGGTACGAAACCGATATTGAACCAGTGTTGTTGGCCGTGGGCGATGCGCCGGGTGCCTGCAGCGATTTGCTCCATGTGTGAAAGCACTTGCACGGTCTGTTCGTAGAAAAACTTGCCGGCCATGGTCAAGGCAATCGGGCGTGAGGCGCGATCAATCAGTTCGGCACCCAGTAATTCTTCGAGCTGCCGGATCTGCCGACTCAAGGGCGGTTGGGCGATATGCAGCAACTCAGCAGCACGACTAAAACTGAGCGTGCTGGCAACGGCGTTGAAATATTTTAGATGCCTTAGCTCCACATTACCTCCAGAACAATAAACGATGCCGCTTTGCTATTGCAGAGAAAGAGCAGTCGCACTACCATTTTCAAAAAACACCACTATAACGAAAAATCCCGGAGACCAGGACCATGCAGAAATTACCGTACAGGCATGAACTTTGCTGAACTAGTTTCAGTTGTCCAGATAGTGCTTCTATCGTCCTTGCCAGTCAGCGGCGAGACATCATCACGAGGTTAACATGCAAACTTTCAGCCACGCACTCAGTCTGGCGCCACTGTATCGGCATCGGGTCTTTCAGTCGAGAAGAAAAGTGGATTGCCATGCCCAGGTCGCCATGGAATTGTCGGAACACGATCTATTCTGGAAGGGTGACGATGTCGATACCGTGCTGTTCAAGGCGGCGATCCGTAAATTACAGATTTTTATGCTCAAGTATGGTGCCGAGGTGGTGGTCAAACCGCGCCTGTTTGATGGTTTCGTACTGGTTCACATGACGCTCTCGGGCACCGCCGAGATCGAAGCCGATGGTCAGAAAGTGTGCATCCCGCAGGGCAGAACCGCCATACTTGCACCAAAACGGAATTTAAGGCTTTGGTGGCAGGCAGGCTCTGAACAGTTGATCATGAAGGTGCCGTTGGCACTGTTCGAGGAAATGAATTTGCAAGGCGGCAATAGCATGGTCGGCATGCCCTCCTTGTTTCTATTGCCCCAGCAAGCAGTTCCTTACTGGGATTTTCTGATGCAATCGTTGCTGCAGGTACTGACGCTGCCCAGCCAGAACGATGGGCATGCCGAGTGGATCAATCATTTCGAGCGCGGCGCCGCGCAGTTCCTGTGGTCGCAACTGACCCATACTGCCATTGCCAGCCCAAGTGCCGCTGCCCAGAGCGCAGCGCAATCAGCCGACGGCCTGGTCGGCGCCGGCAAGATGCAACGCCTGGACATGCTGGAAAAATATATCCGCAACCGCCTGTGTGCACCGTTGGCGCTGGCCGATCTGGCCCGTGCTGCCGGCGTCAGCGTGCGTGCACTCAATGCACTGTGCCATCAACATCACGGCGTAGCCCCCATGGATCTGTTGCGCAATATTCGCCTCGACGCTGCGCGCGAACGTCTGCTCACACAGCTTGACGCCAACATCACCGAGACCGCCTTCGCTTTCGGCTTCGGCCATCTGGGCCGCTTCTCCGCCTACTATCGAGAACGCTTCGGCGAACTGCCAAAACAGACTCGCATGACGACACGCTAGACGCAAATTTCTTGCGTCCGCCAGAAACGGATACGCCGTATCTATACATGTGCAAACGGCGGATAGCCCGCGCGACCCTCACACACTAGTCTCTCTGAGAACACCTTGTTGCCCAGAGAGGCCGAACGTGCATTACACTTTTTTCCATTCCATCCGCTTCAAGATCATGCTGGCCTTCGGCTTGCTGAGTGCCACTGTGCTCGTGCTGGCAACTGTCGCCATCCGCGCCACGCAGAGCATACCGGCGCGCATATTGTGCGTAGCGAGCCTGGTCGCAGGCATGCTCGTGGCCGTCATTGCTGCACGCCATCTGATCAAACTGGTCTGCGGTGGCCTGCAGCGACAAACCGGCAAGTTCGACGAGATGGCGGCGTTTCTCGATTTTTCGAAGCGTTCAGCCAGCCCGCGCAAAGATGAGTTCGGACGCTCGGCAGCAGCCTTCGACCGCTTTTTACAACGCGTCGAACAAGCCGTGATGAGTGTCGTCGAATGCACCGCCGAGCTCACGATTGCAACGACGGAAATCGTCGCCGGCAACATGGATTTATCGACGCGTACGGAACAGCAAGCCGTCGCGCTAGAACAGACCGCTGGCAACATGCAGCGGCTGACCGATGCGATTCGCAAGAACAGTGACAACGCTCTCGAAGCCGATCGTCTGGCCGGCGCCGCCAATCAGTTGGCACTATCGGGCAGTCGCGCCATGCAAGACATGAGTGTGACAATCGGCAAGCTCGATCACAGCTCACAACAAATTTCTGAAATCACGGCGCTCATCGATGGCATTGCCTTTCAGACCAACCTACTGGCACTCAATGCGGCCGTCGAAGCGGCCCGGGCCGGCAGCCAGGGACGCGGTTTCGCGGTGGTCGCCGGTGAGGTACGCAATCTGGCGCATCGCTCTTCTGCTGCCGCCAAGGAAATCAAGATACTCATCGATGCCTCGGTCGGCATGGTGCAACAAGGATTGACGCAGGCACAACAAGTACACGGCACCGTCGAGCAAGTGCAACATGCCATTCATACTGTGTCGTCGCTGGTCGGCGCAATCAGCAACGAATCGGTACAGCAGCGTCAGCGCATCGAGACGATCGATGCCGTCATCGCTGACATGGATCAGACCACCCAGCAAAATGCTGCACTGGTCGAACAGCTTGCTGCGGCCGCGCAATCACTGGAACAGCAAGCCGGGCAACTCAAAGAAACAGTCGCCGTGTTCCGCGTTGCCGAACCTGGCAGCGTCTTTGCGCCAACGCTGCACCGACCTCTGCGCCTGTCGTAAAAAACGGATAGTCGCCACGCACAATATGCAAGTGCTGGCTATTTTCAGCGTGCTCTTTTCAATAACATCGCAAACACAAGTGATCCTTGCTAGTGCACGAACCAGGCATGCACATGCAAAAAAGGTCCTTGCACAGCCAAGCCCAAGCAGTCGCAGACATTGCAAGGTTTGCCAACGGTGTTGCCCGCCTTGGCTAGCAGCATTCGTCTATCGACATTACATTTTCATTACTCAGGGGAAGATCATGAACAAGTCAGTTCGCAGCACACTTGCATGTAGCGTGGCCATATTGGGAGCGGCATGCGCACACCAGGCCATGGCACAAAGTAATGTGACCATCTACGGCATCATCGATTCCGGCCTGGTCTATACCACCAATGCCAACGCCGCCGGCAACTCGGTCATCAAGGTACCTAGTCTGACCGGTTCATTCCCATCGCGGCTCGGCGTCAAGGGCAGCGAAGATCTCGGTGGTGGACTGCAGGCAGTGTTCGCTCTGGAGGCGGGCTTTGCGACCGATACGGGCGCGCTCGGCCAGGGCAATCGTCTGTTCGGACGCCAGTCCTACGTCGGTCTGAAAAATAATTACGGCACGCTCATGCTAGGGCGTCAGGTCAACATGACGTATATGGTCACAGCCAAATCCGACGTCATGGGGCCCAACATTTTTTCCATCAGCAGCATCGATTCCTACATTCCGAATGCTCGCAGCGATAACGCTATCGGTTATCTGGGCACGTTCTCCGGCGTGACCGTTGGCGCAACCTACAGCTTCGGCCGCGACGCCTCTTCTGCCGGCGGCCCCAGCGCCACCAACTGTTCCGGTGAAGTGGCAGGGAATTCTCGAGCCTGCCGTCAGGTTACCGCCATGCTCGCTTATGACAGTCAGTCGTTCGGAGTATCGTCTTCGTATGACATCATGTACGGCAATACTGGCGCATCCAACGGTCTCACCAGTAGCGACAATACCGATCAGCGCGTTACACTCAACGGCTACGCTATGCTTGGCAGCAGCAAAATCGGTGGTGGCGTGATTGATCGCAGGACCCGGGCAGCGGCGGCCACCAATACCAACTCCGATCTCTACTACCTGGGTTTCTCGATGCCATTGAGCACAGCGATGGTGCTGGATGCGGAAGTAGCACGTCTGAACATCAAGGGCAGCGCCAACACCGCGACCTTGTCGGTAGCACGGCTGACCTACAACCTGTCCAAACGCACCGCGCTCTACACCTCGGTGGGCTATATGCAAAATGCCGGCACTTCAGCCATTGCTCTGGATGCAGGCGGCACCGTCGGTACCGGCATGAACCAGTTCGGTGTCATGAGCGGCATCCGTCATACGTTTTAAACCCTCAGCTTGCGCAGCAAGCTTTGCCGGAATCGCCGTTATGGCATTCCGGCTTTTTTGGCTTAAGCCCGCGCTGCCAGGTAGCGCTGCACCAGCCGCGTCCAATACGCCGCGCCAATGGTGACATTTTCATCGTTGAAGTCGTAATGCGCGTTATGCAGCATCGGTCTGCCGGCGCCATTGCCCACCCGCACAAAGCAGCCCGGGCGCTGTTGCAGGAAGTAGGCAAAATCTTCGCTGCCGGCTATCGGTCCAAAGGGTGCAATCACCTGCTCTTGGCCCACCAGCTCCACCGCCACCTGACGAGCGAATTCGGTTTCTGCCTCGCTATTGACCAGCACCGGATAGCCACAGATGTAGTCGATCTCAGCAGTTGCGCCATAGCTTTCGACATGGCTATGCGTGAGCGCACGGATGCGCTGTTCCAGCAAGGTGCGCACTTCCGGCTTGAAGGAACGCACGCTCAGCTCCAGCGTGGCATGTTCAGGAATCACATTGGCAGCATGTCCGGCATGCATGGATCCCACCGTCACCACGGCAGTGTCCATCGGATCGATATTGCGCGCCACCACTGTTTGCAAGGCCATCACCAGACTGGCAGCGGCCACCACTGGATCGACCGAGAGCTGTGGCCGTGCGGCGTGGCTGCCCTTGCCAACAATCTTGATCTTGACGGTGTCGCAAGCGGCCATGAAAGCACCGGCACGAAACATGAAGGTGCCGGTCGCCACGCCCGGATGATTGTGCATGCCAAAAATGGCGTCGCAAGGGAAGCGCTCAAACAGACCGTCGCGAATCATCTGTTCGGCACCGCTATTGAATCCCGCTTCTTCGGCCGGCTGAAAAATGAGATGCACGGTACCGTCAAAATTGCGGCTGCGCGACAACTGAAGTGCCGCTCCCAGCAACATCGCGGTATGGCCGTCATGGCCGCAGGCGTGCATCTTGCCGTGATGGCTACTGGCATAGTGCAGGCCGGTCTGTTCATGGATCGGCAAGGCATCCATGTCGGCGCGCACGCCGATGCTGCGTGTGCTGCTACCGGCGCGCAGCGTGGCTACCAGACCATTGCCGCCGATATGGCGCGTGACGGCATAACCCCAGCCTTCCAGGCGCTCGGCCACCAGCGCCGCGGTATCAACTTCCTCAAACGACAACTCTGGATGTTGATGAATGTGACGACGCAAACCGATCAATTCTTCCTTGACGTCATCCAGATCGCCGATGCTGCATAAATCCGTACTCATATGTGCTCCCGATGTGAAGGCAGTACCACTTCAAGCGGCCTGACGTTGCGCATGTACCTGCGCGCCCTGCTCTGCCAGATCCCAGAACAGACCGGCCATGACTTGCAGGGACTCGCGCGAGACGCTGGCCAGTATATGTTCGTTGGGTGCATGCTGCGAGCAGGCCGGATAGGAATGCGGCACCCACAGCGTAGGCAGGCCGAGCACATCGGCAAACACGTCATTGGGCAAGGAACCGCCCAGGTTCGGCAGCAAAGTCGGTTGCTTGCCGCTGCTCTGCTGCATCGATGCCAGCCCCCAGCGGACCCAGTCGTCATCGGGGTTCAAACGCGTTGCCTGGAACGGCACACCCGACAAAATGACCTCAACATCGGTGTAACCGTGTGCGTGCAGATGGGCACGGATATTCTCGATGAAATGTTGGTCATCGCTACCGACCACAAAACGGATCTGGCAATGCGCCGATGCCTGGCCGGGAATGGCATTGACCGGGGCTTCCGGATTGCCGGTCTTGAAGGCCAGCACTTCCAGGGTATTCCAGCCGAATACACGCTCGGCCGGGGTCATGCCGGGCTCACCCCAGTTGACATCGACTTCAGGATCATTGGGACCACCACCGACGTGCACATCGGCCAGTGCATTGCGCACGCTTTGCGGCAAGGATTCGGGCAACAGGCTGGGTACGCGGATGCGACCACGGCCGTCAACCAGGCAAGCAATCGCATTGGCCAAGCGCACACCAGGATTGCGCAGCAGACCGCCCCAGTTGCCGGAATGGTGACCACCCTCGCGCAGATTAACGCGCAAGTCAAAATTGTAGCCGCCGCGCGAGCCAAGAAACATCGTCGGTGTCTGCGCATTCACACGCGGACCATCGGAGGCGATGAACAAATCTGACGCAAGTCTTTCTTTATAACGTTGAGCAACTTCTTTCAAACCCGGCGAAAAGGCTTCTTCACCCATCTCAAGGATGACCTTGACGTTATAGCCTAGCTTGCCGCCGCGCAATTTGAGCACTTCGTCCAGCGCAGCAAAATTGATGGTGTGCTGCGCCTTGTTATCAGCGATGCCTCGGCCGTACCAACGATCTCCATCGACCACCACTTGCCATGGGCTCAGCCCGGCACGCCATTGCTTGTCGTAGCCACGCACCACGTCGCCGTGGCCATACGTCAGAACCGTCAGGGCAGCGCCTTGCTCCAGACGCTCGGCCAGCAAAAATGGAGGTGCACCTGATTGTGGATTGTCCAGCACTTCGCAAGTAAAGCCCATGCCTTGCAACTCAGGCACGATTTCATGGCGCAGATAATCGTAGAGTATCGGCAAACTGGCAGCTTCCTGGCTTTCGGTACGAATGGCCACGCGCCTTTGCAAGGCGGCCATGAAACGGCCATCGTCAAAATAGGCGGCCGCCTGTGCGATCGCTTGTGCTCTACTCATGTTGCTGCTCCTCGATGTTATCGGTATGAAAAACCATGTTCAATCGGCCACTGCCAGCTCCGGCAGACCTAATCCGGGTTCCGGTGTCAGCGCTGAAGCCAGTAGCATGCGCGTGTAAGGATGGTTGGCGTGAGTGAATATCTGCTCGCGCGACTCCAGCTCGACGATACTGCCCTGATACATCACAGCCACTCGATCGACCAAATGCTCGACCACGCCAAGATCGTGGCTGATGAACAGATAGGTCAGTGCAAACTCGGCCTTGAGATCGAGCAGCAGATTGAGAATCTGCGCCTGCACCGAGACATCCAGTGCCGAAGTCGGCTCGTCGCAGATCAGGATGTCCGGCTTCAGTATCAAGGCCCGGGCAATCGCCACACGCTGACGCTGGCCGCCCGAGAGCTGATTCGGATACTGGCTGTGGGTGCGCTCGGGCATGCCGACCAGGTCGAGCATGCGTCGTACTTCCTGTTGCCGCACCGTGGCTGTACCCATGTCGTGCAGCCAGAGCGGCAGACCGACAATGTCGGCCACGGTCTTGCGCGGATTGAGCGAAGAATACGGGTCCTGAAAGATGGGCTGAATATGGCGTGCGTTTTTCTTGCGCTGGGTCGGATCGACTTCCTGACCATTGATCAAGACATTGCCCGCACTGGGCGTGAGCAAACCCAGCAGCATCTTGGCCAGCGTACTCTTGCCGCAACCGGACTCGCCCACCAATCCCAGCGTCTCGCCGCGATACAAGCGCAACGACACGTCGTTGACCGCCTTGATTTCGCCAGGCGGCTGGAACAGGCCGCGTTTGACGCTATAGACCTTGCTCAGCGCGCACAGCTCAAGAGCAATCTCGTTGTCCGGATTCATGATCGGTGCATTCATGCCGCAATCTCCTGCGTCTGCGTTGCATTACCCAGCTTATGGCAGCGCGCCCAGTGGCGTTGATCGCCGCCGGCCTCGACTAAGGCCGGCATGTGTTCACAAACCTCATCGGCCAGTGCACAGCGATTACGAAATGCACAACCGCTGACCGCGCCGATCAAGCTGGGCACAACGCCGGGGATGGCTTGCAGATGACTGCCCGGCGCAGTCTTGCCGCGTACCGGAATGCAGTTGAGCAATCCACGGGTATAAGGATGCGCGGGCGCAGAAAACAGTTGCGCCACCTCCGCCGTTTCCACCACCTGGCCGGCATACATCACGGCCACCCGGTCGGCGATGCGCGACACCACCCCAAGATCGTGCGTGATGAACACCACCGCCGTGCCGAACTCGCGCTGCAAGTCACGGATCATGCGCAAGATCTGCGCTTGGATAGTGACGTCCAGCGCAGTGGTCGGCTCGTCAGCGATGATCAGATCGGGATTGCACATGAGTGCCATGGCAATCATCACACGTTGACGCAGACCGCCGGACAATTGATGCGGATATTGGCGCAAGCGGTCTTCCGGGTTGCTGATGCCGGTCCGATGCAGCAGATAGATGGCGCGTTCGCGCGCCTCGGCGCGACTCGTACTGGGCTGCTCCAGCATCGCCTCACAAAGCTGATTGCCCAGCGTGTAGGACGGATTGAGCGAAGTCATCGGCTCCTGGAAAATCATCGCCATGCGGCGTCCGCGCAACTGGTTGCGCTGTGC
>Ga0302156_10000923_pt1 | contig 27205 bp, 17 predicted proteins | sample I_Bog_N3_2_FD_193503 | JGI IMG/M metagenome (GOLD analysis project Ga0302156, IMG submission 193503) | Peat permafrost microbial communities from Stordalen Mire near Abisko, Sweden - I_Bog_N3_2 | ecosystem: Environmental > Terrestrial > Soil > Wetlands > Peat | place: Sweden: Abisko, Stordalen... | reverse complement strand
AACCTGCGCGAGAGCGGCAAGCTGCTCTTTCCCATCTTTCGCGACGGCACCGGCACCATCCAGGGCGTGGCCCACGTGAAGAGCGTCCCGCCTGCGGTCTTCGACGCCCTCAAGGGCCTGACGCAGGAGTCGAGCGTCATTGTCACCGGCAAGGTTCGCGCCGACAAGCGCGCGCCGGGCGGGTATGAGCTTGACGTGCTGGACATCGAAGTCGTTCAGCGCGTCCCCGAATCCGACCCCTACCCCATTACGCTCAAGGAGCACGGCGTCGACTTCCTGATGGAGCATCGCCATCTCTGGGTGCGTTCCCCGCGCCAGTCCGCCATCCTCCGCATCCGGGCAGAGATCATGCGCGCCGCGGCGGAATACTTTGACAGCAATGGCTTTATCCGCACCGACCCGCCGATCCTGACGCCGGCCGCCTGCGAGGGCACTTCAACGCTGTTCCCGGTTGATTACTTCGGCGATCCGGCTTACCTCACGCAATCGGGCCAGCTTTACATCGAGTCCACCGCGCTGGCGCTGGGCAAGGTCTACAGCTTCGGGCCCACCTTCCGCGCCGAGAAATCAAAGACGCGCCGCCATCTGACCGAGTTCTGGATGATCGAGCCGGAGGTGGCCTACTGCGACCTCGACGGCCTGCTTGAGCTGGCTGAGAACTTCCTGTCGCATATCGTTCAGAGCGTCTTGAAGAACCGCGCCTCCGAGTTGGCGGTGATTGGCCGCGATCCGACGAAGCTACAGGCCATCTGCCCGCCCTTTCCGCGTCTCACGTACGACAAGGCTGCGGAAATGCTGAACCAGGCCCATAAAGACGGTCATCTCGAAGCGCCGTTCGAGTACGGCAACGACTTCGGCTCTCCGGACGAGACCTGGCTCAGCTCGCAGTTCGATCGGCCGGTGATGGTCCATCGCTATCCCGCCAACGTGAAGGCGTTTTACATGGAGCCCGACCCGCTCGACCCCCGCCTCGCCCTGTGCGTTGATGTTCTCGCCCCTGAAGGATATGGCGAAATCATCGGCGGCTCGCAGCGCGTGTCAAGCTATGAACTGCTCAGCAGCCGCATCGAACATCACAAGCTGCCCAGGGAAGCCTTCGAGTGGTATCTCGACCTTCGCCGCTACGGCAGCGTGCCCCACAGCGGCTTCGGGATGGGTATCGAGCGCGCGGTGGCGTGGATCTGCGGGCTGGACCACGTGAGGGAGACCATCCCCTTCGCACGCACTCTGCACCGCATCTATCCCTGATAGGAAACAAGATTCTGATTGTTCTGTAAGTTGAACAATCCCAACGAAGAGGACGCAGATAATGGTCGAATGCTTTTAGCAAGTCGGCCCCCGCTGCGCGGGGCTAGCAAGTTGGCAAGTTGGCAGACACGCGCGATGGACGCCGATTCATCTCACCGTGGGCCGGCAACGCCGGTGGGGGACTATGCGCAATTCGGGCGGTCCGGCTATGAATTGACCTGGCTCGAATCCGGATTGGTTTCCAGTTTTTGCTCTTGGCCAGCCCGCCGCTGAAACACGAGCGCGGCAGCACCCCTGAGCCTGGCGATCTCTCCTTCATGCGTGGGAAGAATCTGCGGCAGCGATTCCCCCAGCGGAAATCTGGCTGCCTCCTTCTTGATCGCCGGACCGAAGCGGTGCCAGGCAGAAGTAATGTCGCCGGCAACCAAGATCACGCTGGGCGACAGAGCCGCGATAATTGACTGCAATCCGCGTCCGATGTAGAGAGCCTGTTTTTCCAAGGCTTGCACTGCGAAAGGGTCGCCCTCCTCGGCCAGGTTGAGCAATTCGTGAAAGGTAATCGCCCGGACTGTTGGCTGGAGTTCCTTGTAATATCTGAGACCCGCCCGGCAGGAGGCAAATGTTTCCCAGCACCCCTTTCGTCCGCAGGAGCAGAGGATTCCAGCGGGATCCAGCGAAACGTGGCCGAATTCTCCCGCCATTCCCCGATGACCGGTGATGAGTTGCCCGTTGGCATACACTCCGGTGCCCACGCCTTCCGACACGGTAACCAGAACAATATCGCGAATCCCGTCGATTCGGCTGAAGGTGAGTTCTGCCAGCAGGCAAGCGGTGGCGGCGTTTTCCATCTTTACGGGCAGGCCCATAGCCGTCTCGATCGCTTTCTTCAGATCGAAATCCGGCCAATGCAGGTTGGGAGCGAAGATCAGCCGTTGCGTGCCCGGATCGACTCTTCCGGGAAGACTAATGCCGATCCCCTCAATCGACTTCCGCAGCAAAGCCTGCTTCATCCGCAACATGCAGTCGGCGATCAGCCTGGTTGAGGCAGCCGGGTCGGAGGATAGGGGCACAAGAGACCGCGAAAGCAAGCGTCCCTTCAAATCCACAACGGCAACCGTAGCCTGTTTCGGATGGATATCTACCGCGATCGCCACGAGATCGTCATTCAGCTCAATCAGGGTTGGGCGGCGTCCGCGCGGCAGAGTGGCGATAGCGCCCTCGCATGCCCACTTTTCCCGGATGAGCTGCTCAACAATCTGCGAGACGGTGCTTCTTTGGAGTCCTGAATGGCGCGACAAATCGGCTCGGGAGATTGGCTGCTTGGCCCGGATCAACTCCAAAACGATATCTCGATTGATGCGGCGGGCAGTCTCGCTGGAACCAAGCTGGACATCCGTCAGATCAACAAGCCTCATACCCCTTGCCCGTTGGTGCGATTGCACAGGAAACCCTCCTGATCGGCATACTCTTACTTGACCAAATCGCGCTGGCAACAGCGCTCACTTCCTGAAGGCCCGTCGCAAAGCAAGACTCACTCGATTCTGGGCATTGAATACAATGCGTTCAAATACTTCCGAGGTGCATCACTTGCCGGAATGGCACAAGCGCGGAGATGCGCAGCGCCGGCTAGCTTGGCAATTCAATAAACATGATTATATTGATTGCAATGTAGAATTGACACGGATTGCCAGGACAATATGCCGTCGATTGCGCATCTCTCCTCAGAGGCCGAAGCATCGGGTGTCTATCGGCAACCGTCGCACTCAGTAAGATGCCTCCAATAGAATCCGGCCTGCTGGCGGCTATTCAGTGGCTGACGGGCGGGTGAAATGCCTGGCTGATGGAACGACCGCGGTGTTCGATAAGGGGCAGCCCGCCGAAGGCAGCTCTGGATCGACAGGCTGGAGTTCGATGTAATCGAGCGCGGCGTGGTCTTCCCTGTCGGGAGTTCCCTCAATGCGCAAAATGTCTCCGGGCTTGAGAGCAATGCCACAGAGGGTGTGGCGGGTGGAGTTGTCGCCGTTGGGGCGGCGGGATGGGAACGCAGCGCCGGCAGCCCAGATTTCGACGGCGCGGTTGTCCACCTGGAACGTGAACTTTGCCACGCCCTCCTGAAGATCGAAGTATTGAATCGCAATATTGAAGCGGCCGGCCTCGCCAGCGTAGGTCCATTCGGCAGAGCAGCTCCTCAGTTGCGCGCTTTGGTCGCAACTGACGGCCTTGCCGGCAGAAGCATCTTCCCATGGAGCGATGTCAATGACCTTGTAACCATCGAGGCGCGCGTCTTCCGCTTCAAGCCGGCCTGGGTAGCGGTCTGCGCGGCCCATGTCGTCGGGGATGCCGCTGAGTTTGAAAAAGTACTGCACTATGGCGTCGCGCCACACAATGGCATGGCCGGCCTGGTAGGCAAGTCGAGCTTGCACATCCTTGAAGAGCATCGGGTCGATATGACCCTGGAGCGAAGCCCATTCGCGCCCCAGCAGCGCTGCTTGCTCGGCGCCTAGGTAATGGCTGTCGTAGATGTACTGAATGACAGTCTGCCCGGAGTGAAGCTTGTAGGTGTAGGGCACATGATGGAAGAAAAGGAGCAGATCGTCGGGACAAGTGGCTAGCGCCTCACAGGCGCGCGCCACTTCTGGCGAGTATTGGCCGGCGAAGCCGCTACCGGTAGATACAGTGCGGTCTTTGCCCACGCCCTCATGGCCGGCGTCGTGCCACTGGCCCCAGCCGTTGTGCTCGCTGGACTCGATATTCGGGCCATAGTGGCTTCCTGTAATGTCGGTGAGGGTCTGCATTCCCAGCGGGCCAGTGTAGTTCACGTAGGCCGGCCAGGATTGCATCAGGATTTCTTCAACTGTGGCGACCACGTTTGGATCGTTGCCGACAGTTTGGCGCGTCCATTCGGCGGCGATCTGGGCAGGAGTTAGATCGGGGTTCCAGGCAAGGCGGCCAAAGGCGTAGAGGTTGGCCATCGCCAGCGGCGAACCGAGCCAGGCGTCGCGGCCGACACCCGCCACGGCCACCATGCCGCCGAGAGGCTGGTGGAAGCTCTTGCCTGCAATGATCTCCTTTACGGGCGTGGATTTGGCGCCGGCGCGGAGATCGAAATCCAGCACCCGCTTCCACATTGGCGCGAGATATACGAGATGGTGCTGCTGGCCGGTGTACTCCTGCGTGACCTCGACTTCCATCGCTTGACTGGTCTGGCGAAGACCGGCGAAGAGCGGAGAGACCGGCTCCTGCGCCTGGAAGTCGATGGGGCCCTCTTTGGTTTGAATCACCACGTTGGGCGCGAATTTGCCGTCGAGCGGGTGGAAGATGTCGAATGCGGCGCGGGCGCGGTCGGCCTTGGGGTCGCGCCAGTCGAGGTGGTGGTTATAGACGAAGGCGCGGTAGAGGACCACGCCGCCATGGGGCGCAAGGGCCGCGGCCAGGGTATTGGCGGCGTCGGCTGGAGTGCGGCCGTAGCTGGCGGGGCCGGGTTGGCCCTCCGAGTCGGCTTTGACGGTGAAGCCGGCGAAGTCGGGGATCAGCGAGTAAATTTCGCTGACCTTGGCCGTCCACCAGGCCTTGACCGCCGGATCGAGGGGGTCATAGGTTGAGAGGCCGCCGATCTTCTGCGGGCTGGCGACATCGGCACTGAGGGCCAGCCGCACACCCCAGGGTCGCATTACATCGGCGATGCGGGCAATCTGCTTGAGGCTATCTGAGTCGATGAGCTGAGGGTTGGCGTTGACATTGTTGATGTTGCAGCCGTTGATGCCAACTGAGGCGAGCAGGCGGGCGTACTCGGCGACAGGCGCAAGGTTCTGACGGACTTGGCCGCCCTCGAAAAAGATAGAACGGCCGGCATAGCCGCGCTCAATGGAGCCATCGGCATTGTCCCACTCATCGACCCAGCGGAGGGGCATGGCGGGATGCGAGCGGAGGCCGGAAAAGTGCACGTCTTCACCCTCCGCAAGAGTCCGCAAAACAGCAAAAGCTCCATAAAGCACACCGCGCTCGTCACTTCCAACGATCGCAAGCAGTGGGTATCCGTTGTGCTTGGTCCACATGAGCCAGTACCCCTCTGGCGCCAGATCGCTGGGGATGGCTAGCTCTGGAAAAGCCCGCTGCATTTCCTTAGCCGTACCTAGGACTATTCTGCCGTCAATCGAACCAGTAGAAAGATTCGACGCAGCGAAACTCAGGCCGCGAATTCCGCGATATATTTCTCGCTCCGCCGAACTCTCAACTATGCCTTTGCCCAGCGCCTTAGCCAAGGGTGGAATCTCAGCGGGCCCGTGATAGCCAGCGTGGCCCAGCCAAGCCTGGTCTGCCGTTTGCGCAGGGATTGCCAAGCCGCCCGCCAAAGCGCACACGATTGCGAAACCCGCGACAAATCCGATCTTCTTCTCTGGCATTTCCGTCCCTTTCGACTGCTTGAGCGACAATGTCATTCCCGAGCGGGGCGCATCCTTCAGTCTGCAAACAGGGTCAGCGGAACCACCTCTCCCATTGCCTTGTAGCCCGCCGGATTGGGATGCAGATGATCCCCACAATCGTAGGCCGGAAGCAGGCGGCTGGGATCGCTGGGATCGCGCAAGGCTTTGTCAAAATCGATGAATGCGTCGAAGTGTCCCGGCGCGCGAATCCACGCGTTGACAATCTGCCGATCGGCCTCGGCAGCCGGCCCGGGATGGTAATAGTCGGAGCCGGCGAAGGGGGTAATTGTCGCTCCTATCACGCGAATCCCGTGGGCGTGAGCCCGAACAACGATCTGCTGGTATGAGGACAGGATACGACTGACCAATCTGCTGTGTTCGCCGGAAGTAACCTCTCCATTGCGGGTCAGGCCGCCCAGGTCGTTGACCCCTTCAAAGAGAATCAGCCAGCGAATACCCGTCTGGGCCAGCACATCGCGGTCCAGGCGAGACAGCGCATTGGGTCCGAGCCCATCGGTCAGCAGGTGATTCCCGCCAATTCCCTGATTGAGGACGCCGATGAAACGCGTGGACGGCGAAGCCTGAAGCCGCTCCGCGAACACATCCGTCCAGCGGTTGTTGCCGTTCGTGGTGGCTCCGTGACCATCCGTAATGGAGTCGCCGAGCGCGACGATGGAGGCCGAGCCCGGCGGAGCTAGCACGTCAATTCCCGATATCTGGTACCAGTGATCCGCGTGGCTGGCCTCTGGCAGCGTGGCCGCCGAGACGAAATCGCCATGCAGACGCCACGACGTTTCCCGTGAGCCGGGATGACCTGTTTCCACCGTGGGCGGGGCATCGAAGTGAAAACTGATCGCCAGGCTGGAGAGCGGCGCAATCAGGAAATCGATCGGGTCGGAGATATACTCGGCGCCGGCCGGTACCAGCACATCGCTCGCTCCCGAGAAGGTTAGAGCACGATCGGATTTGGGGTCAATATCCGGAGAAGCGGACGAAACTGGACGCGCGATGTGTACCGAGTTGAATTGCAGCGGCTCGGCGCCGAAGGCATTTGAGATATGTACGCGCAGTGTAGTCCCTCCCACCGAGAGCCGAACGATCTGGCGCACAGTGGCATTGCGCAAATCTTCAGGGGCGAGCGCATTCTGCGGTTCTGGAATCTGCTGCGAGGCCGCCCAGCTTCCCACCCATACCTGGCCGGTCGATGCCGGTTCGGCGCCAGCTGCCGCGGCGGAAAACCATACACCAAGGATAAACAGGACAGTCGATGCGATAGCTCTTGCTGGTTTCATTTCCGAGGATCCAGTATGTCGATGACGGTCTGCCAAGCCTAAGTGGAAAGCTGGCGTGGAGTGAGGCGATGGCGATCATAGCAGTGCGCCCAATGCGAGTATATTCTTCGATCGATGAACGATTTCATTGCCTGCGATGAATCGAGCGCCGACATGGCTTGAGAAGTCTTCGTTCCAACTTCCCTGCTCGAAGCCAATGAGCCTGTTGGCTGTTTTTAGGGCCTGTTCACACTACTGGCGTGGATGGCGCCAGTAGTGGGAACAGGCCCTAGTAACCCGCTGTCCCAATCTCGACAGGTCATGAAATCGAGTTTGGCAAAGGAATGCCCGCGCCTGGAGCTCCTTGCAAAGCACTCCGGGCGCGGGCAGCAATGGAAAAGCAACCTGGGTCCTTGACCGTTTGAATCTGTACAACCTCTGGGTGCCCCACCCTCGGCGCGCCTTTGTTTTTGCGCCTAGGGTGGGATATCACAGCACTCAGTCGCCACGTACGAAATCAGACGGTTAGAGACCTAGAAGTTGATGCGGCCGCTGAACTGCAGCGAACGCGCGCCCTGGGTTGGAGAGTAGGGTGGGCCAAAGCTGGTGATTAACCCGAAGGTGCCGCCGGCCACGGTTGTGTTGGGGTTGTTGAGCCACGCATGGTTGAACACGTTAAACGCCTCGAAGCGAATCTGAAACTCGCTTTCATGATAGATGTGGATGGAGCGGAAGAGGCTCGCGTTGAACATCGAGACTCCGGGGCCGCGGAATGAGTTGCGGCCAGTGTTGGGCAGTGTGGGGCCAACATTACTCGGGTTTCCGGCAACGGTGTTCGGAAGTTCGGCGGGATTGGCGAACGATGCCTGAGTGAACCAAGGTCTGCCTCCGCTAAGCGCGCTTCCGCCGGCCGCGCCGCGGTTGTGGCCACCCTGTTGCTGGTAGGGGGCGACCAACTCGGCGAAGGTTGTGCCAAAGCCGGGCGCCATGTTTCCGATGGAGTTGCTGCTCGCACTTACCGCGAACGGGAATCCGCTATAGTGGCTGAATTGCCCGTTCAACTGGAAGCCGCCAATAATCTGTGCGATCAGACCCTGGTTTGCGTACGTCTGGCCGAACCCGAAGGGCAGGTGATAGACGCTCCACACCTGCACGTTGTGCTTCTGGTCGTACCCCGCTGTCCCTCGATTCAAGCGAGCCATCGCCGGGTAGTTGAACGTGGTGCCCTGTGATCCAGAGCCGGCGCCGTTGTCTTCAAAGTCGATTGCGTGCGAATAGGTGTAGACCGCGCCCATAGAGACATTCTTACCGGCGTTGCGCGTCAACTGCGACTGGAGCGCGTTGTAAGTCGAACTCCAAAGCGGTTGAGTCATCGTAATGCCGCCGGTGTTGTAGCAGGCCTTTGCGGCCTGCCAGACGTTGCCGCAGTTCGTCGAGTTGATTGTCTCGTTGATTTTGTAGCCATCGCCACCGGTGCAAGGCCCGGAAAGGCCGGTCAGGGTTGTATTGAACTGGCCATTGGGCATGCAGGGGGTGGAAGAGCTTGGGAACGGAGCGGCATTGAACGGCTGCCATCCGACCTGCTGGCGGACAGTATGTGTTCCCACGTAGCCTGCGTTGGCTACCCAATCGTGACCGAGATCCCGCTGGATGAAGAGGTTCCAGCTCTCGATGTACCCGCGCCTGAAGTTCTGCGCTACTGTGGTTGTCGATCCGGCGACGGGCAGCGATACAAAGCCAGAGCTGTAGTTGGGATTGGTCTGAACTGGGATGCCATAGCTAAGGGTCATAGGCGCGTTGTTGTTGTTTGGGTCGGTGGTGATGGTGCCCGTACCGGAGCCGCCGTAATTCGGTGTCAGATCCTCAGGAAACTCATCGCGCAGATACCTCATGCTGTCCGGGTCGGAGGTGAGGCCAAAACCGGAGCGAATAACGGTCTTTTCCGTCAAACGGTAGTCGAGGCCGAGGCGCGGAGCAAAGAATCCGTATCCCACATCGATGCCTGAGTTCTTCGGATTTCCGTTCACGCCCCCTACCTCAACGTTGGCGCTCTGAGGCAGTCCGGGGACGAGAACGGTGACGCCGGTATGATCGCGATACGCCGGCGGATACATCTCGTAGCGCACCCCATAGTTGACCGTCAGCTTGGGAGTGACGGTCCACTGATCCTGGGCGTAGCCTGCAAATGCGGACCAGCGGAGGGCATTCGGATCGAAGGTCTGCTGCGACTTGGATACCCCAAAACCTGCGCCGTTGTTGGGCAGGCCCAGGAGGAAGTCGGCAATCGTGTTGTAGCCGGTTACGCCGCATGAAGGGGGACCGCAGGTCATGCCGCCCTGGAACATGAAGCCGCCGCGCGGAAAACTGACCCCGCCGCCGCTGGTGGGTTGGAAGTGGTTCAGATCGAAATGGAAGTAGGTGAATCCAAACTTTGTTGCGTGCTTTCGCTCGACCCAGCTCAGGTTCACGTCGCCGGTAAACTGGTTGTCGCGGAAAAGAAATGGATTGGAGCCATTCGGGTTGCCCAGGCTATTGAAGCCGCTGAAGACAAAGCCCGGCTGGCCCACATAGTCGGAGTCGCCGGTGGGCACATTGGTGCCGGGAATGCCCAACTGGCCGGTCCCGTAGTCGCCGAGGGAGAGGTCGAGCGAGGACTGCGCGCCCGTCCTCTGGCGGGTGTAGCCGAAGTCGGCATCTATGACCAACTTGGGTGAGAACACGTGGCTCACGCCCAGGCCTACGTTTTGCATCCGGCCTGCCGCTGCGCCTGGCTGGCCGCCGTCAAACGTTCCGCCCCCTGCCTGACCCAGTTCCTGCGGGTCGGTCCCGGTATACGGCGACATGCCGTACTTGCCGAAGATCTGCGTGGTCTCGCTAGGAATGTAGGTAATCTTGGTGTCTGAAGCGTTGCGATTGTAGCCAAAGATCCCTCTTCCGGCGATATCGCTGGCCAGGATGCTTGAGAGAGACGCAGCCGGCTCGCCCGATGTGCCTACCAGTGCGGCGAACGGCTGTAGATTCGTCATCATCACCGAGGCTGCGTGCGCGATTCGCGACGTTGGAATCGTGTTGATGTTCGATCCGGTTTCCCCGTACTCACTGGTAAAGGTGGGCCGGCAGGAGTAATTGAGGTAGCCGTTGGTGTAGACGGTCCCATTGGCAAAGGCGGATGAGGGACACAAAGTAGCATTGAGCGTTGCGCCCCATCCCGAAGTCGCGGAGTAGGGAGTGGCTGGCGCTGGATCGTATAGGACTGTGTTCCCTGCCGACAGTCCTGAGGCCACCTCGGAGAAGTTGCCGTCGATCATGTTGCTGTCGGGAACGGTCAGGTTGCCGCTGATAGCCTGGCGTCGCGTGATGCGGTCGAAGTTCGTGAAGAAAAAGAGCTTGTTCCTGCCGGTCAGGAGCTTGGGGAGATAGACCGGTCCGCCGACGTTGAAGCCATATTCTTGATAGACATTTTTCGGCAGAACTCCAGTGACAGTCGTATAAGGGCGTGCGTTCATCGCTGCGTCCTGGTAATACTCCCACACGCCGCCATGGAGTTCCCTGGTGCCGCTCTTGGTGGTGATTTTGACGGAAGCGCCACCGGCCAGCCCTTGCTCGGCGTTGAAGGCGTTGGTGGTGAAGCTGACATTTTCAATCGAATCCGCCGGAGGAACGTACGCAATCAAGTACGGCAGCCAGCCGTAGGAGTTCATGGCGCCGTCAAGCCGCGTCGAATTGCCGTTGTAGGAGCTGCCGTTTACGTTGACGCTCATGGCGCGCGCGGGATTGCCGCCAACCGAGTTCTTTTCCTGCACGTAGGAGGCGCCGGGAACGATCGAGTAAAGCGACTGGAAGTTGCGGCCTTCCGACGAGGTGATAGGCAGTGCCGTGAGCTGCGTCTGGCTGATCTCGCTGTTTACTTCAGCATTTTCAGTCTGCAGCTCAGGCGGCGCATCGGTCACCGTGATCTGGGTCGAAACTGCGGCAGCTTGCAGCACAATCTCGACACGCACCTGGCGGTTGACTTCCACCTGGATGTTCTTTGTCGTGCTACCGCCGAAGTTCCCCTTGGCCGGAACGGATATGGAATACGTTCCCGGCAGCACGTCCAGAAGCAAGTAATTTCCCGATCCGTCGGCGCTGGCGCCGCGAACTGCGCCCGTTTCCTGGTTGGTTAGCGTAATGGCGACTCCGGGAATGACCGCGCCGGTTTTATCGGTGACGGTTCCCGTGAGCGAGCCGTACAGCACCTGGGCACCGGCCCAGGGGCTTGCCAAAAGCATGATTGCCAGACCCAACAACAGTGCGGCTGGGCGCACCAGGCCTGCCTGCGAATTCGTCTCCCTTGGGAAACATTTGCTCGTCCAACTAAACAAATTCCATCTCCTCATATTGCCTCCCGAATTCAGAAGTTTTGCCATACTCTCACCATGTCTCTGCAGGTCCGGCGCAATCGCCGCCAACTTTGGATTTCTACGGATCGTGCAAAATGCGCGTTGCCGTGCGCGAGGATTATGGCTTCAAGCAGCCTTTGATTGGCGACTCGAACTATATCCAACAGAAAATGCCAATGTCAAGACAAAAGCGATTTATTTCAGTGGGAATCTGCAAATACATTGTGCAAGAGAGACCTAGGCTGGATGTTCTGTGGCGGGGTTATCGTCTCTTTTTCTATATTTGGTAGGGCTGTAAGACTATACCGATGTCGAACGGTTTGACGTTCGCAACTGGATTTTCCGCGCATGGCCGGCGATGTTGGCGCTCCAAAAGTTTCGGTTTCCTCACGCCAGTCAAGCAGGCCGCCAGCACATCCACCGACGCGACGCGCCCGCTGGAAAGCCTGCGGGCGGCATAGTTGGTCACAATTCAGTTCTGGATGTCAGGGCCGACGGCCGTCGAATGTGAACTTTAGAAGGTGAAGGCGAGGCCCGCGCCGAAACTGCGCTGTTGCTGGGCAAAGATGAGCAGTGAGCCATCGCTCAACACGTACGGCCGGTATCCCTGAGCAAGCAGGTTGCGCAGATCGAGCACGGCCTCGATTCCGCCTGTTCCGTCCCTGCGCATGCGGACGGCTTGCCGAAGATGAACGTTGAGATAGGGATCTGCGGCATCCGCCGCAAACGGAGCAACTCCGGTGACGGAATCTTCAGGCTGCCAGCGATAGCTTGCCCGCCACCGGGTTCCGGTACCGTCCAGCGTGCCCGACAGTGAAATCGAGTAGGTCTGGGCGCGCCGGGGACGAGCTGCGGCCATCCAATCAGCCAGGCCCATGGGTTTGGAAGAAGGCGCCATCGCCAGAGCATCGCCGTTGGCATAGCCGATGCGGAGCTCGTTGGCTCCCGGCAAACGGCGCTCCAAAGTTGCCATCATGCCTGCGCCTGAGTAGTCCGGCCCGGCCGCCCGCATGAGTCCGCTTACCGGATCGAACAGCACAGGAACGGCAATTGGGCTCTCGGCGGGATTGCCGGGCACAAAGGATCTCATTGCTTCCATGACCGGGTTGTCAATGTGGTCGTCGAATACCAGGACGGATACGCTGGAAACTTCCGTGCGCCTCTCCCAGCCCATCTCCTGGTGCAGCCCATGTTCGACTGCCAGAGACCCATTGCGTGCCGAGAGCTGGGGCAGCCAGGCTTGCGCCTCGGTTTCATTCGCGGCATGAGGGCCGGGCAGGAAGGTGGTCATTCGGTAGCTAAAGGTGGAGTCGCCGTCGCGCCAGCCTGCCGAGGCGAACGGCAATGCCGCGAGCACCGAGCTGGTAGCCCCGGAAGTGACGTAACGATTCGCGAAGCGCGCCAGCATCTGTGTGGAACCCACCTCGGCCTCGATCTCATCGCCTAGATGCAACGTCTCCCAACTGCGGATTGCGGCTTCGTCCAGTCCTCCAGCCGCAGCTCCTCCGTCGGTGCCAGGGGCTTCGATCTCAGGGTGAATGGCGACCGCAGCCACCGACTGAACCGAACCGGCGAAGCCCAGATCCTGGCGGAAGCCAAGCATCGATTCCATGCCGGCATCCGTGTTCGGAGAAAAATCCACCCGAGCCAGCAGTTCACGGCTATTGGACGGCGTCTCCTCCACCGTGGCGGAGAAGCGTTCGCCGCTCTCGCCAAATGTTCCTTCCTGCCCTGTAGCCATCAGGCGCGCCTTTAGCCTGGGCGCCGCGCCGGAGCCGTCGGAGACCACGACCAATGGCCCGTCTTCAAGCCAGCGCAACAGGGGCCGATTGGCCGCGGAGCGAAGAGTCCAGGCCCAGTCGTCCTTTTGCGCGCTGTCGGTTCGCGGCTCAGACGGCAGCCACTGCATGACTTCGTAAAGCGTGCTCAAGGTGAGATTGACAACGGCGCTGGTGCGGACGCGGACGTTTTCACGCAAGGAGGGCAAAAAAGACGTGCCCATGGCCTTGACCGAGTAGCGGCCCGGAAGCACCGAGGAAATCGTAAAGCGACCATCGCCGCCGGTATAGACGCTGGCGATCACGGTCAGGTCGGGGCGCAGCAACTGGACGACTGCGCCGATTTGCGGCTCGCCTGCGGAATCGCGCACCAACCCCGTAACCGATCCTGGGGCAGCTCCGAAGACGGGAGCGTTCCCCACTGCAATCAGCGCGGTGCAGAACACGAGATGGACCCTGCTCATCATCACGATATCGGTGACCTGGCGGCGTCCCTGGCAAAACGCTTGCAATGCAAAGCTGCGCGGGTTTCCGAATCTTGAGTCCGATAACCCTGCTGCGCAGAACACATACTATTCCACGACAAAAGGCGCCGATTGTGCAATCTCTTGTTTTGAGATTGTGTCGTTTATTTTAATCGTCACCTTGTATTTTCCTGGCTCAAGGCCAGCCATGGGGAGAGTTTTCTCCACCGTCAATTGGTCGCTGTGCGCGCCGAGATCCTTCGATTCCAGTTCCTTTTCAAAAATCACCGCGCCCGTTGCTGTCTGGGTTATCTCGTAGGTCACCGTAGCGTGGTTGCTCTTGGTTGCATCGTCAATACCCAGATTGTAAACCTGCATCCAGAAGTTCAACTGCTGGGCGCGTTTGAAGCTAACGGGGGTGGCCCGGTTGGGGCTGACTCGCGGGCAAATATGCGTGTTGCCGATAACACAGGCTCCGGCGCCGATCTCACGCGAGGAAACGATATTCATCTCGTCTCCCAGAATCAGGGAAGACGTGGCCAGCTTCTCATCGTGATAGGTGGGGACCTCGAGGCTGCTGCCATAAAGGCCAAGATGGTCAGGGTTGTTCACGTCTTTGATGGCAATATCCAAGCGATAAAGGCCGGGAAGCAGCGGAATGGCTTTCCAGTAGACAGATTTCCGGTCCAGGCTCTTCGCTAGCAATTCGGCGGGCTGCTCAATCTGGACCGTATCCTCGAAGGTCTGCACCGTCTTGTGGGTCAGGGTGGTCACCTTGCCCAGAATGTTGACAAAGCCCTTGGCAACGCCGTCCTTGGTCACAAACGTGATGTCGCGGTTCTTCAACTGCAACGTGATCGGCACAAGGACCGTGCTTTCGGTTACCTTGATGAAATCCGTGCGCACATCGAAGGGGAAGACCGGTCCATTGAGCAACTTGTGCTCAGAGATGAAGTTGTCAAGGTCGCCGAACTTGATGGGCGGCGGAGCGAAGATCTTGGCGGCCAGCTCGATGCGGTCGAATTGCTTGGCTTGCTGCTGGGAACCCCCTTTACCCAGGCCGAGAGTTTCCAATCCGCCACTGAAGCGGTCGGCCTTCTTGGCCTGTCCCATCTGTTCTGCTTGGGTCAGCCCGGCGTTGGGAACCTTCTGCAGCGCGTCCTTCTCGCCGCGATCGATGGTGAAGTGATAGTCGCCGCACTGGCAGGTATCCACAAACTCGAGGTCGATATTCTCGCCGATGCCCTCCAGATAGCGGTAGTGCCAGGTCTCGAACGGAAAGGTCGAGGTCTCGCCGCCGCCTTCATCGATGGGCCGCTCGTAGCTGCCGCCGGAAGGGTGGGAGTCGATGGAGTCGGGTTTGCCAAAGGAGATGTAGACGTGCCCGCGGTCCGTCTTCCAGCCGGGCTTGCCGGCGGCAAAATGGTCGTTGGCATATTGGATGCGCCGATAGTGCTCTTCGCGGAACTCGTTGTCGGGCGAGTCGGGATTGGGGTTCCGGCGCAGCCAGAACTGCTCGATGAAGGCGTCGCGCTCCTCGTCGTTGCTGAGCGTCTTGAAAGACTTGGCCTCTTCGTCGGAGATAATATAGGCCACATCCTGGGCAAGCCACGTCTTGTATGCGCCCTTCAATTCGTTGCCGAGAGCCCTTTTGGCCGCGAACTTCTCCTTGTCGGTGCGCTCGCGCTTGAGGGGATCGACTTCCTGGACTTGGCCAGGCGATGGCTGGGCCTGTTGTTGGGCTGGTGCTGCTGGGCTGCCCGCCTGCTGGGCCAGCAGCCCGGCAGCGGGAGTGAACACCAAGCCGCCACTCAGGGCGGCGAATAGAAACATGCGACCGTTAAACGTCATTGCCTTCAAGACTCCTGCGAACCTTTATTCTACGGGTCCCGGTGGGGCTGGGCAAGATTCCGTATGGAGTTGACTGCCGGTTGGACGCGGAATCGCCGGGAAGGTAACTTGAACGGCGGCCTGTGCGGACCAAAACCCATCGCCTGAGCCGAAACGGCGGACGGCAACCACCAGGCCCAATATCCCCGATCGACGAGTGAACCGCGAGCCGCGCTGCACTCGCGCGTCTCCAGCACTTTGCAAAGAAATGCTCTCCCGCTCCGCCTGATGGTGGGCAAGGATCAGTTTCGACTGCCGGGCGGCATCTTTCAGAGCAATTCAGAGAAATGGCCAGGGCAATCGCAATTGGATTTTCCCTGGGAATTGGATGGGACGGGCCTTGGAGGCAGCGGAACCGTGCTTCGTTTTGAAAGGGCACGGCTGAAGCCGCGCCCTTTCAAATCAAGCCAAAAACTCAAATGCGATTGCCCTTTGGATATGGCGATTTCGCCATCTCAGATTCCACGCGCTATTGGCATTCGAGGGCCAGCGCCTCACCAAAATGCTCGACCGTCGGGAAAGGATCGTAGAAATGGTGCAGGAGATCACGCCATCCCTGGTACCTTTCCGATTGCCGGAAACCCACCGTATGATCCTCAAGCGTACGCCATGAAACGAGAAGCATGTAGCGATTCGGCGTCTCGATGCATCTGTGCAGGCCGATGCTAATAAAACCTGGGGTGGCAGCAATCAGGGGACGAGCCTTGCGGATGGCCACCTCGAAGGCCGCTTCCTGGCCCGGTCTCACGTTCAGAATTGCCGCTTCGAGGATCATTGAGAGATCTTCTCAGCAAATCCCGCAATCGTCCAAGCCTTATTGAGACCAAACCGCTGCCCGTACGGCGCAAAACACAGGATGGACGGTCTGGGTTTTACCAAACGGCTCATCCGCTTCGCGTGTGTCACTTGCCGCGATTCTTGGCGCGGAGGAAGTACTGGGCGACGTCGCGAACGAACGGAATCGCTCCTTCGGGTACTTCCACGCTGCCTTTGAGGATGGCCTCGAAGCTGTGCGGCTGGCCAAAGTAGAGCGCGGTGTCGTCGGAGTTCTGGCTCACACTGGTGCCATCGAGATCGATGCCTGCAAACAGGCCCTTGCTGCGCGAGTAACTGAGCAACTCGGCGTTCATCTTCCAGTCTGTGGCGGCCTGGCCATTACGGCCCACGGGGCCGGCGGCTGCTGAGGCATCCCCGCCAATCTTGAACTTGCTCTTAAGCAGGTCCTGGAAGCCGCGGTCGTTGACCGCAACCAGAATCAAGTCAGTTGACTGTCCGCCAGCCTGAAAGCCAAATGAGCCGCCGGCCATACGAATGAAGACCGGCGCGCTCCAGCCGTGTCCCGTGCGGCAGGTCACCACTCCCTGCCCGTACTGCGCGCCCACCAGAAAAGCGCCCTTGAGCATTCCGGGGACCACCCCTACGCACGTGGCCTGTTCAAGGATGTTCATGGGGATGGTGTTGTCCTGGGCGGCCATGATGTGATCCAGCACCAGCTTGGCCTGGTCGATGCGGACCTGCAGATCCTCGCGGTTTGAGGCTGCAAAGGCAGAGGAGGGGAGCATAAGACAAATCAAGAGAAGGGTGCAGACGGAGACAAGAGCCTTCTTCATATCCATTTCCTTTCCAATCCGCGGCCGCTCACGGCGCGGAGAGTTGAATCTCGAATCGAGCGAATCGCGTATCTGCGCCGCGGAGATCCATCGGCCAGGAATCTAATTGCCCGCCCGGACTGCCAGCAGCGCCAGACCGTCCCGCAACCGCGGAAGGCCCTGAAACAGGCTACAGCATCGGCGCATGGATGCGCGGTCCACACCGGCATCCTGACGGAGCAAACGCATCTGAATCTCCCTGCTCGCTATCCGTGATCGGTTTTGTAAAAGCACATGAATTCAATATCTTGCTCGGTGCTTTTCTCTTCCCTTACAGGAGCGAATTTAGATGCGTTTCCCCGGAGAATCCTGACGAGATTCCCGCTTTGAATGCTCAGATGCCTGGATGGACGTTGGGGAGGGTGAAAAGCGAACGCAAAACGGCATTTTTCTGGCGAGGAACCAAAATGAAAAAAAGAGGAGTTCTCAGGCATCATGGAAAACATGCTGCCTGAGAACTCCTTTCCCCAGATCTGCGTTGTTTCTGTAAACAAGTTTGTGGAAATTGCGTACTTGACACAAGAGTACAGAAGGAGTGCATCCATAGGTAACGTCTTTTGTTTACTAATTATTAACTAGCCTGGCGAGGGCAGGGAACACGCAATGCGCCTTCTTCGATCAGGCAGAAAAAAGAGGAGTTCCCTGGCATCATGGAAAACATGCTGCCAGGGAACTCCTTTCCCCAGATCTGCGTTGTTTCTAGGGACCAGTTTGTGGAAATCGCACTCCGAATACAAGAGCACCGAAGGAGTGTGACCGAAAGTAACTGCCGTGTTTACTAATTATCAACTGGAGGATGGAATGAGAGCGAAGACAGGCTCTTGCGGCGCTCACCCTGGCGGCGATCCGCGAAAAAGGCGTCCTGCGCCTGCGGACGGTTCAACACACGCATGGAGAGCTCAATCCTGTTCTCTGCGCCAGCCTTTCGCATCAGGCGGCCCACATGTCCCTTCACGGTGCGCTCTTCGATGCCCAAACAGCGCGCGATCTCGCGATTCGAACTGGCCTGGAGGATCAAGTCCAGCACCTGGCGCTCGCGGCCGGTCAAGTGGGGGCTGCCGTTGGTGAGACTGGAATCCGGAACTTTGAGCAGCCTGTCAATGAGCTTGGAAAGGAGCCGGCGTGGCGCCCAAATCGAGCCGCTTGTCACCACGTCAATGGCCATCCGAACCGTGTCGGGACTGGCCGTCAAGTCAAGATAGGCTCTGGCCCCGGCAATGATCGAATCGAGAACCAGATCGTCGTTGCCTTCCGGCCCCATGACAATCAGGCGCAATGAGGGACGCTCGCGGCGGATGACCTCAAGCACCTTCAGGCCGCCTGCGCAAGAGAGCAGGTCCACAACAAGATAATCGATCGCTGTGCGGGCCAGCAGTTCTTCGATACTCCCCGCAATGGGAACCAGCGGAGGCTTTCCATGCCGGGAAGGCAGTTCAAAGATGCTGGCGAGCCCCTCAAGCCGGATGGCCTCGCAGCAGACCAGGCCAATATAGTTTGGTTCGAGATTGCGAATCAAGGACATCTTGCTCCCCGTTATTCAGCAGGAGAGCTGGGCCCAATGCGGTCCCGGAGCGCGTTTTCTCGCCCGTCGCCGCATACAATGCCGCTCGAACAACCAGGCCCGTCAAGGTATTCGCGATTCCCTACAGCTTGGGAAGCACGATGCCTTGTTGCTTCTGATATTTGCCCTGGCGATCGGCGTAGCTGATCTCGCAGGCTTCATCGGAGCGGAAAAACAAAATCTGGCACAGCCCTTCGTTGGCGTAAACCCTGGCCGGCAGCGGAGTGGTATTCGAGATCTCGAGAGTCGCGAATCCCTCCCATTCCGGTTCGAATGGCGTTACGTTCACTATGATTCCGCAACGCGCATAGGTCGATTTTCCAACGCAGATCGTCAGTACATCTCTGGGAATTCGAAAGTATTCGATGGACCTGGCCAACGCAAACGAGTTCGGCGGAATAATCACGGAATCGGCCTGAACGGAGACAAAAGATCGCTCGTCAAAGGCCTTTGGATCGATGATGGCGCTGTTCACGTTGGTAAAAATCTTGAATTCGCTGGAGACGCGAAGGTCATAGCCATAGGACGAAAGACCCCAGGAAATAACACCGTCACACACCTGCCTCTCGCTGAAGGGCTCGATCATGCGGTGATTGACGGCTTGCTCGCGTATCCAACGGTCGCTCTGAATCGACATGCTGCTCCAGAACCGAACAGAATTTTTCCTGTCCGAATAAAAACGGTTCAAAATGTCTCAGGTTTTAAGCAACCATATTACGGAAGACACTTGCTCTTGGCAATGAGAATCGCATTCCTGGGCAATTCTAAATGGGGAACGGCGGGGCAAGCGGCGCAGTTCCTCCCGTAGGGAGGCGAGGAAAATAGCCCAGGGTAAAACCCTGGGAAAGCGTTTCGACCGAAGGATTTCTGCCCCGTCGGGGCGGTGTGAGCCTCATACGGGCCGCTGGATTCCGTGACGCATGGCGAGAGCATTCGCTCCGCCCCTCGGGGGCGGATGATCCTTCCTTTACCCTTACCCAGGGCTGCACTACGCTTGCCCTGGGCTATCTTCGATGGCTCCCTACGGGAGCAGATCGGTGGGCTGTTCATAGGATGGCCGATGTGCAGGTCCATTGAGAATTGCTGGCATTTCTTGGCAGGGCACAGGCCCCATGCTGGCTGCCTGAGCTGAGGTGAGTGTTTTTTTTCAGGAGAAACCAGCGAAGTCCGATTTTCGCTGTTCCACAATCTCACGAAAATCTGTAGCATCATCTTGGCAGGCGTAGTACAGTCAATTCAGTCGTGCCAACGAGGTTACCCCTTTGATTAAACAGGACATCGTCCATCATGTAATCGAGCGCACGGGCCTGCCGCGCACCAAGGCAGAGGCCGCGGTGGATACGGTCTTTGAGGGCCTGAAGCAGGCTCTCACCGCCGGAGAGCGCATTGAACTGCGCGGATTTGGCGTTTTCAGCGTCCGCGCCCGCAAGACTGGCATCGGGCGCAATCCCCGAACCGGCACCGAGGTAAGCATCACCCCCGGCAAAGCCGTGCGCTTCAAGCCAGGCAAGGAACTGCATACGCTGGCGACCGGCACGGCGGCCAAATAAAGACGCGACCGGCTAGATAAACAACCCTGCTCGGCGAGTGTCTTGCCGAGCAGGGATGGTTTCTGCATGAACGATATGGCCCTTTTCGAAGAACGGCAGGTGCGTCGGGTTTTTCACGATGAGGAGTGGTGGTTTGTTCTTACCGATGTCGTCAGCGCGCTGACAGACTCGCCCGCTCCCTCCGATTACCTGAAGAAGTTGCGCCGCCGCGACCCCTCTCTGGCCGAAGCCTTCAAAGGGGGGGGACAATTTGCCCCCCCCCTTGCACTTCCCTTTGAAACGGAGGGGGGAATGCAAAGGCTCCAGTGCTGGAATGTCCCTGGAGTTCTCCGGCTGATCCAGTCCATCCCCTCCCCCAAGGCGGAGCCGTTCAAGCGCTGGCTTGCGAAAGTGGGCTATGAACGCTTGCAGGAGATCGCCGATCCGGCCTTGGGATTGGAGAGGACAAGGGAAAACTGGCGCAAGCTGGGACGCAGCGAGAAATGGATCACCCAGCGCATGACTGGGCAGGAGACACGCAACAAACTGACCGACTACTGGGCCAGTCACGAGGTCAAGCCGGGTGCCCCATCCATCGCGCACTTTGCGATGGGTGGGATTCACCGCAGCCACCGGTCTTCACCCCTAAGCGGCCCGATTGAATGGCTCGATCTTAGGCTGTTTCTTTTGGGATGCTCGCCACATATCGTAATCGGTCTGCAACTCATACCAGATTTCAGCGTGGGTGCCGAACGCAGCGGAAAGACGCAGCGACATATCGGCCGAGATACCGGCCTTGCCATTGAGAATGCGGGAAAGCGTTGCGCGAGAGACCTGCAAATGCTTTGCGGCGGTTGTTACCTCCAAGTCGCCCAAAAACTCCCGTAGCACTTTGCCGGGGTGTGGCGGGTTGTGCATGCGCATATCGTTTCTCCTAGTGGTAATCCCGATAGTCGACAAGAATCGCATTCTCGCCTTCAAACGTGAAGGTCAAACGCCAGTTGCCATTCCCCTTCACTGCCCAATGGCCCTTGAGGTCGCCGCGCAAGGGGTGCAATCCCCATCCTGGAGCATCCATGTCGCTCGCGATCTTGGCCCGGCTCAACTGAAAGAGTTGAACGGAGAGTTTGGCGGCATGGGAAGGTTGAATTCCAGCTTTGCTCCCGGTGGTGAAAAATTTCTCGATTCCACTATGCCGGAAGTTCTTGATCATGCGTATAGTGTCGCGCTCCACATCTCACTTGTCAAGCAAGTGAATCTGCGCCTCAAGCCCATGCCCCTCCCTTTACATCAGGCGCAGAGCATCCACGTCGACAACGAGGTTGCGGCGGGGAATCGCGGCGGCCTCCGCGTGGGCCAGCATACCGCGCAGCGCGGAGTTCAGCGCCTTGCGCGAAGCTGCTTTCAAAATCAGATGGAAGCGATAGGTGCCCTTGATGCGCGCGATGGGCGCGGTGCAGGGACCCAGAACACGCACGCCCTCGGGCGCCGCGCTCTGGAACCATTTGCCCAGCACGGCCGACCATCCGGCGGCTTCCTCGAGCTTGGCCGACTGCACCAGCACGTTGGCCAGCACGCCGAAGGGCGGGTAGTGCATCCAGCGGCGGTATTTAAGCTCGCGATCCACAAAGCTGGCGTAATCGTGGGTGCTGGCTGCCAGAATCGCGTAGTGGTCCGGATAGTAGGTCTGCACCACAACGCGGCCGGGAAGCTCGCCGCGGCCGGCCCGGCCTGAGACCTGGGTCATCAGTTGAAAAACCCGCTCGGCGGAGCGAAAGTCGGGCATGGAGAGCGAGTGATCGCAGCCCACCACGCCCACCAGCGTAATGCCGTGAATATCGTGGCCTTTGGCGATCATCTGCGTACCCACTAACAGGTTGATCTCGCCGGAATGCAGCCGCGCCAGCAAGCGTTCCAGATCGTAGCGGCCTCGGACCGTGTCGCGGTCCATGCGCCCGATGCGCGCCGAGGGAAAAATCTCCGCCAGCCGCTCTTCGCCTTGTTCCGATCCAGCGCCCAAATAGTAGAGGTGCTCGCTCTCGCACTTGGGGCAGCGGGCGGGCACGGTGCGGCTGAAACCGCAATAGTGGCACTCCAGGCGCTGGCCCTGGCGCGCGATTCCTGCGTCGTCACCGGGCGGTTTGTGGTGGGTAAGCGAGATGGCGCAGTTCTGACACTCCAGCTTTTCGCCGCAGGCGCGGCAGATGACGGCGAAGGAGTAGCCGCGGCGGTTGAGCAGGATCAGCGCCTGCTCGCCGCGATCGAGGGCCTCGCTGGTCTGCTGCACCAACGCGCGGGAAAATAGCTGCTCCTTGCCGGTCTCCTGGAATTCGCGGCGCATATCGATCAGCTCCACCAACGGCAGCGGGCGGTCCATCACGCGGTCGCACATTTCGATGCGCGCATATTTGCCCAAAGCCGAGTTCTGCCAACTCTCCAGCGAAGGCGTGGCCGAACCCAGCACGACCACAGCGCCACAGAGTTTGGCGCGCATCACGGCCACGTCGCGGGCGTTGTAGCGCGGCGTCTCCTCCTGCTTGTAGCTCTGGTCGTGTTCCTCGTCCACAAGAATCAATCCCAGGTTGGGCGCAGGCGCAAAGATGGCGGAGCGAGTACCGACGACGATGGGCGCGTCGCCGCGCCGGATGCGCCTCCACTGCTCGCTGCGTTCCTCCGGCGTAAGCGCGGAGTGGAGCAGCGCGACCTTTTGACCGAAGGCCACATCGAGCAGACCGGCCGTCTGCGGCGTCAGGCCGATCTCGGGCACCAGCAGAATGGAGGACAGGCCGCGATCGAGGGCGCGCTGCATGGCGGCCAGATAGACGGCCGTCTTGCCCGAACCCGTCACGCCGTGAAGCAAAAAAGGATGGAATCCCCCCAAGGCTGTTGCCAGGCTGGCCAGCGCTACTGTCTGCGGCTCGTTGAGTTTGAAAGGCTCGGCAGCGGGGGAAAGGCCACCAAGGCGAAAGGCCGCGGGGCGCTCGTCGATGCGAACCAATCCTCGGCGCACCAGGGTTTGCAATGTAGAAGAAGGCAGGTCTTTGTTGCGCAGTTCGGTCAGCGGCAACTCGTTACCGTTGGCTGCGAGTTCGGCCAGAATCGCTTGCTGCTTCTGCGTGAGCGCGGGCAGCCGCGCCTCGGGAATCAGCACTGCAAAGCGTTCCATGCGGCGCGCATCGCGCTCGGCGGCTGCTGTTTCGCGGGCAATCCACTTCTTGCGAACCATGCCGGCGAGCACCGGAAGCGTGGCCGCGGTCGCCGTGCGCAGCGTGGAGACTTTGACCGGCTCGCCGGCAGCCAGGCGGGTCAGCACACGATGCTCCAGGTCCTGCTCTTCGGCGGAAAGCTTGCCCCGCCGCTTGGCGCTGTGTGGGGTGCCCCAGGTCTCGCTTTTGAGACCTGGGAACTCGCCAGCCGCACCTGGTCTCGCCTTTGAGACCGGGGATTTAGCCGACTCCCCGTCCAAGCAGGCAGCCAGCACATCCCGCCCCAGGTCGGTGATGCGGTAATAGACGGTTCGCCGGACCTCGGCCATCAGGGGCAACATGCCGCGCAACACCTCTCCAAGCGGGGCCAGATAGTATTGGGCCATCCACTCGGCCAAGGCGAGCAGATCGTCGCTCAAGAGCGGCTCGTCGTCCAGCACCGCCTCAAGAAAGCGAAGCTCAAAATCAGCCGGCACACGGGAGTTGACAGCGGTCACCACACCGATCAGCTTCTGGTTGCGAAAGGGCGCAATGACCCGAGCCCCACGGAGCGGAGCCTGGCCCTCGCGCACCGCGTAGGTGAAGGTGCGGTCCAGCGGGACGGGCAGCGCGACTTCGCAGCAGACGGGCATAAGAGGCAAGAACCAGTGTAATGGGGTTGACCTTCAGGCCAGGGCCGCGCATGACGACCAACTGGATTCACACGGTTGATGCCTGCCGAGTCCGAATCGCGTTAAACTACTGTGCTATGAGTTGCCCCCGTCGATTTGCCGCCTATTCTGTTTTACTGCTGACCGCGCTATTGGCTTGCGCCGTCGAGATGGCTGCCCAGCAGCCGGCCGTTGACCCCCTTCATGCCTGGGTATCCAGCAGCAATCCAGCCGCGCTGGAATCGTGGGTAAATCAACGTCTTGCCGAAGAGCAGGCCGACGTCGCCAAGCTGCTGGCGGTCACCGGCCCGCGGACAGTGGAGAACACCCTGCGGCCCTACGACGATGCCCAGAATCAACTGGCCATTGCCGGGAACAATGCCGCACTGCTCTATTCGCTGGCCGATGCCGCGGCCATGCGCGACAAAGGGCAGGCGCTCACGGCGACCATCAGCTCCGCATACACCGATCTGAGCCTGAATCAGAAGGTTTACAGCGCGCTGGCAGCTATTCCCTTGCCCGCCAGCGACCCGGCGACCCGCCACTACCTGGAGCGCACACTTCTGGAGTACCGGCTTTCCGGCGTTGACAAGGATGATGCGACGCGCGCCAGGATTCGCGTGCTACAGGACAAGGTCACCGCGCTTTCACTCACCTTCAACCGCAATGTCTCCGATGGGACGCTGAAGATCACGGCCACGCGGGCAGAGCTCGACGGGCTGCCTGCCGACTTCATTGCGCTGCACAAGCCCGACGCCGCCGGTGTGTATACCCTCACAACCGAACAGCCTGAAGTGGGTCCAGTGCTGACGTTCGCCAAGAGCGCCGACCTGCGGCGCAGAATGTATTTGGCGTATGACCAGCGCGCCTACCCCCAAAACGTGCAGGTACTCAAGGATCTGCTCACGGCGCGGCAGGAGCTGGCAACCATCCTCGGCTATGCCCGCTATGCGGACCTGGCCACTGCCGACCAGATGATCGGGTCGGCCGCGAACGTGGAGCGCTTGATTCAGCAGGTGGACGATGCCTCGCGCCCGGTTGCCGCCCTGGAGTACGCACAGTTGCTAGCCTTTGCGCAGCAGAAGCAGCCCGGCATCACTGCCATCAGCAACGCGGACTCACGCTATTGGAACGAACAGTACCGGCGCGCGCAGTACAGCTTTGACGCGCAGAGCGCGCGCCCCTACTTCCCCTATGACGCGGTGCAGGCGGGAATCCTGAAAACAGCTGCCCGCCTCTTCCATCTGTCGTTCAAGCCGGTCAAAGACGCCGTGGTGTGGGACCCCTCAGTTGACACCTTCGACGTCTTTGATGCCGTTGAAGGCGCCCAGGGCAAGCCGCTGGGCCGCATCTATCTCGATATGCACCCGCGCGATGGCAAGGACAAATGGTTCTCCAGTTCTCCCGTGATTCCGGGCATCCGCGGCCGGCAGCTTCCAGAGGGAATGCTGGTGTGTAACTTCTCCGGTGGAAAGGCAGGGGACCCCGGACTGATGCAGTACAGCGAGGTCGTGACGTTCTTCCACGAATTCGGCCATCTCATGCATCACATCCTGGGCAGTCAGGGCCAGTGGTCCGGAGAAGGAGGCTTCAATGTGGAGGGAGACTTTATCGAGTCGCCCTCGCAGATGCTGGAAGAGATGTTCCACGACACCGCTATCTTGCAGTCGTTTGGCAAGCACTACCAGACGGGCGAAACCATTCCGGCCAGCCTGATTGCCAAGATGAATGCAGCCAGCGCTTACGGGCGCGGGCGCTGGCTCCAAGGCCAGCTTTGGGCCTCGTATTATTCGCTCCAGACGCATAACCAGGCCCCGGCCAGTCTCGACTTCGACGCTCTCTTGAAGGCCGACGACCAGCGGTTCATTCCTTACACGCCAGTTGAAGGCGATCGCTTCTATACGTCGTTCACTCACCTTACCGGCTATGCGTCGAACTATTACACCTATGTGCTCGATAAGGTGATTGCCATCGACTTCTTTGCCCAGTTTGACAAGCGCAACCTGCTGGATGGGCCGACGGCCATGCGCTACCGGCGGGCCGTGCTGGAGCCGGGAGCCAGCAAGCCTGCGGCCGAACTGGTGAAAGACTTCCTCGGCCGGCCGCAGAATATGGACGCGATGAAAAGCTGGCTGAACGAGGAGTTTCAACCAGGGCCGGCGGCAGGAAAATAGTGGCCGGTTTTCCTCCCGTTACAACGCCGGTCGTACGGGGTACAATTCATTCGTTATGACAACGAAGACCGCAACCGCCGCCGCCGCTACACCGAGCGCTTCGCCATCCACCGCTGGGCCCGTCACCATGTCCATCGACATCGGCGGTTCTGGGCTGAAGGCCATGCTGCTGGACCCTGCGGGCAGACCTGTGAGCGAGCGGCAGCGCGTGCTCACTCCGGTCGTCCCTACTCCGGACGCGGTGCTGGCCGGGCTTGACGAGTTGCGCAAGCTGATGGGCGAGTTCGACCGAGTTTCGGTCGGCTTCCCCGGCGTGGTCAAGCACGGCGCTACCTTCGGCGCCTTCAACCTGCATCCGCTGTGGGCGGCGGGCTTCCCGCTGCAAGCGGAGCTTGAAAAGCGCTGGCAGAAGCCCGTCCGCGTGGGCAACGACGCCGATGTTGCAGGCTATGGCGCGATCAAGGGCCATGGAGTCGAGCTGGTGCTCACTTTGGGCACAGGCCTGGGAGCGGCGCTCTTTACCAGCGGCCACCTCTGCCCCGGCCTGGAGTTGGGCCACCACCCCTGGCGCAAAAAGGGCATGACCTACGAGGACTACCTCGGGCGGCGGGGCCTGGACAAATTCGGCAAAGCGCGCTGGAATGACTTCATTGAGGCTGCGATCAAGCAGACCGAAGCTCTTTTCAACTGGGATCACCTTTACCTGGGCGGCGGCAACACCAAGAAGATCCTGTTTACGCCGGGACCAAACGTGAGCATCGTCTCCAACGAGAGCGGCCTGCTGGGCGGCGTGGTGCTCTGGCGCGATCAGGCGTGAAGGGTTGGGAACAGGGACTAGGGATTAGGGGTTGCGCCTCGACTGTTCGTCTTAAGCAAACCGGGGTTGGTAGAGTCTGATTTCGCGAAGCGGCGGAGGACAAAATCAATGGCGAAAAACAAGACCAAGCCTACCGAGATGAGTGTGGCGGCGTTCCTTGAA